>Ga0102887_1000173_pt1 | contig 29626 bp, 24 predicted proteins | sample Colrivmet1550B02_FD_84504 | JGI IMG/M metagenome (GOLD analysis project Ga0102887, IMG submission 84504) | Estuarine microbial communities from the Columbia River estuary - metaG 1550B-02 | ecosystem: Environmental > Aquatic > Marine > Intertidal zone > Estuary | place: USA: Columbia River...
CTTAGGCTCCTGAGCAAAACGATAGAACCATTCCATTCCAATTTTTTGCATCCACAAAGGGGCGCGTTTTACTAAACCTGAAACCACATCAAAACTACCGCCTACGCCCATTATAAAATTTACACCCCTTAGGGTTTCTTTGTTATCATATAAGAAATTTTCTTTGGTTGGTGAACTGATCGCCACAAACAAAATATCTGCCCCACTGTCTGAGATTTGTTGGGCTATATGCCCTTCATCTTCTTTATTAAAATAGCCATTTCTATAGCCGGCAATAATATCCTTAGAATATTTGATTTTATACTTTTTTACTACGCTAGAAACAACTTCTTCTTTAGCGCCAAAAAAGAAAATTTTAAAATTTTTATTGTAGGCTAATTCTACTAAATTTTCCATTAGGTCTATTCCAGCAACTCTCTCTTTTAGCGGCTGCCCTAAAATTCTTGAAGCCCAAACCACTGCTTGGCCATCTGCGTTTATAAGGTCACAGCTATTTACACTTTGTCTCAACTTTAAATCTCTTTGCATTGCTACCATTTTACCTGCATTTACAACTACGTGGTGAATCTGTTTGGAGTTGTGTATGGCATGAACTACAGCCTGCAATGTTTCTTGCATTGTTAGGTTATCTATGGTTGTATTTAGAATGTTAGCTCTTTCCATTATTCGTTAATTCCTACAAAATAATAACTAAACGCATAGAACATCCATGATTGCGCCCATCTGATATACGAGATTCTGGTTGTGACCATTTTTCCCCTCTGATAATAAAAAAACCCTTTTGACGATTGCATATTGTCGATAGTCCATAGTAACACCTTATCGACCAAAGGTCTATGCTCATTAAGCTTTTGCATTTTAGCAAGTGTAACAACAAGTTGAGCTGGGGCATGTATATCTATTGGATAGGTTTCATTATTATAATACTTAGATATTCCTTCTTCAGTAAAGAAATTATTTAAATAATAGTCTAGCCCTTTGTCAATATATTTTTGATAAGTTAAGTCGCCAGAAATTTTTTGATAAATGTTAATACACTCCAAGTTATAGCCTGTATGAAAATTATCTATCCACTGATGAAAGGGAAGTGTGCCATACGCCCATGAGCCATCTAGGTTTTGTTTAGAACAGACATAGGCTACAATTTTTTTGGCTTCAATTAATAAGTAATCCTCACTTGTATACTCATAAATTAAAGCTAAGGTTTTTGCCCCAAGAAGCCCCGCATTAAAGACTTGAGTTTTGTCTAAAGGTGAATATGAGAGTGTATAATTCCCTTGTTTATCATATGTTTTGTTTAAATCTTTTAAAACAAAGTGTGCCGCACTAGTGGCTGTTTCTATTAACTTTTTATCTCTTGTTATTTCATAAGCTTGTAGTAACGCTTCAACAATAAAAGATGTTGCGACTACGGTAGGAGTGTATTTGGGCTGAAAGAATGCCCTTGCTTGCCAATCAAAGTTATAACCCCAACAGGCGCCAGAATACCTTTTTGTTTGAAGCTCTAATATCTTATTGGATAAAGAATGTATCTTATCTAAATATTCTATTTTGTGTTCTTTAGTATATAAATTACAATAACCTATTAGAAATAATCCCAGTCCTTTTGGATTATATTCTTTTTTTATTCCAAATAGAGGTCTTAAGTTAATAGGGTTGCATTTAAACAATTGTATCCAGGCAAGTCTAAAAAACCTTGACCTTCCTAATAGCGTTTTTTGTATCACCCAACTGTTGAGACCATCGTACGGGTCCCAGCCTTTGAATGATTGATTTTCACAATAATTCTCTAATAAAGTAAAACTGTTATATATTTTCAATCTTTATGTTTTTCTTGTAATAAATTAATGCAAAGAATATCATCCAATATAATGAAGAAGAATGTGGCAATTCTAATATTACATTAAAAAATGAAAATACAGACATTCCTGAAATCGATAGAATTAAGAAAATTAAATTAGTATTATCCCTTATTTTTAAACCTTTAATTCCAATAACAAGAGGATAAAATAATAAAAAAAGTGATGCTATTCCAAGATGCTGTCCAAATGATAAAAAGGAATTATGAGCCCCTGTTGTGTACTTTTCCTCTTCTGTAATAACGGTATTAGTATGCCCCTCTGAAATCATTAATTTGTTTAGTTTTTCAATGGTTTCGTCGCTGATATATTGAATTCCAAACCCATCACCTAAAATAAAATAATTTTCAATTATTTTTTCAAATACCGAATGCCAATAAATTAATCTCCATTGTGCATTAACATCACTTAATGATGGTAATAGCAAGAATAAAAGCCCTACTAAAAATAATGATGCTATTATACTAAAAACTTTTTTATTGTTGCTTAAACGAATAAAAAAGTATAGTGCCCAAATAATAAATAATGCGAGATATAATGAATCATGATGAATTGAAATTGAAATTAAAAAGGTTAGAAGACAGCTAAAAAACTTTATTTTTTTATTGTGTTTTTTGCTTGCTAAAATACCACAATTGAATACAATTAACCCCAGAGAAATAATTGGTGAGAACGCATTCTTTGTTAAATATAGGATACGATCAGAGCAAAAATACATATAAGTAATGTATAATAGCTGAATGAGAAAACACCCAGCGCTCAAAAAGAAAATCATTTTTATCCAGTACTTTAATAGTTCCTTTTCCTCAAATAAAAATTTCGAGATCACATAAAAAATTCCAATATATCCAACTATGGCATATTGCCTAACGATATAAAAGATTTTAGGAGAAGTAAAGTTAAAGTCTATATTCCAAAAAGAAACTATTAAATAAACTATTGACAGGCCAAGAACTATCTCAATAGAATATATTCTGTTTTGTTTAAAATTAAATTTAAAGGCGCAAAAAAATGCTAAAATCAAAAGAAATAAATCATGTGCATGAAAACCAAATTCAAAAATTTCTAATTTAGAATATGTTTTTCCAAAAATTATTAATAAAACAAAATCAATTATTAAAAGCGCACTTACTATTTCTCTTTGTTTGTTCATTTGGCTCTAGCTTGAAGAATGACATAAAAATAACTGAACGCAATCACTCCTTGTTGTCTAAGAAGCATATCCTCAGTAAAGCAAAATAATGAAAATATTAATAAGAAAAGTGAAGTATCATTTCTTCTTAACAGAAAAGGAATAATTAATACCATTAAAAGAAAAAGCAATCCTATTAGGCCAGAACTAGCAAGTGTGTAAATATAGAAATTGTGCGCAGCATATTGGTGTTGTGCTGCATATTGAAAGTCTTTCTGCTTATATAATTCTACTACAGTTTTTTTATAGTCTCCTGCAGATACTCCGAATAAGGGCTGTTCTTTAAATAATTCTAAAGAAGTTTGCCATTTAGCTAACCTTAAGTTTAAGATATTTCTTTCAAATTTAGAGTCTGTAATGGAAATTTCTGTTTGTTTTAATTTTTCAATTTTACTTAATCCTAATGGATTTAGATGATAAAAAATTATTGAAAATAAAATGGCTAGTGATGTGATTGTGGTTTTTGTATAAATTGATTTTACAAGATTTAATAAAAAAATTAAAATTAAAAAAGCCAATGACAGTAATCCAATAAATGAATTCAATAGAAAAACACCTGTAAGAAGTAATATAAATGTAACTACACTTAAATGATATGCTTTAGATTTATAATACACTTGATAAACAAAAACAATAGATAAATTACTGAAAAATGACACATAGGTTGGGTGCCAGCTGTCAAAAACTCTTGTTAAACCATAATACATGAATTTGCTTTGAACAGAATTCATGACATAAATAGTACTTTTCCCAGTGCTTAAATAACTGTAAAATGCATAAACCACAGCTAAAACAACAAAAGTAATAGTAGACCAAATAAATGTTTTTTTTATTGCCTGAATTTGTTTCTCAGTTAGTTTAAAACCAATAAGGGATAAAGGGATTATTACGTAAGACAAATGCTTGGTTGTGGCTTCAAATTGTTCATTTAAATCTGAAGACGTTGGGAATCCCAAAAGATAAACTGAAAATAATCCAAAAAGAAGAAAAAAGGTCTTGTCTAACTTAAATATTACTTTATTTCTTATCAATAAAAAAAGCCAATTTAAAAAAAGTAAGGAAATTAATAATCCTTCTAAAAAATAGAATCCTGAAGGTATAATTATTGATAAACCAATCAATATTATGAAATGAGCTAAATTAGGGTTATATTTTTGGATTAATTTACTCAATATGTTGAGGTAGCCCTGAGTTTAAACTGTCAATAATTTTAAAAGTTGTTAAGGTAGTCAACCTTATAGAGTTAAAACTAATTGGTGATGCCTTTTCGTTACTTAAAGCGTCTATAAAAGCTGCCACCTCTTGTTTATGACCTTTAGAAGGCGATTTTATTTTTGTGGATTTATTCTTATAGTGGATTTCGCCATATCTAAAGTCATGAATCCTACCTACTATTCCGCCTCCAAAAACTTCAATTAATTCTTTAGGTAAAGATTTATCCCCATTAGCCAAATAAATTAGATTCCCCACAGATCCATTTTTAAATTTAACCACTATTGAAATATTATCATCGGCTTTTGTCTTTTCGTTAGCAGTGTTGATACATTCTGCATACACTTTTACGGGTTCTGAATTTGTAAAATATTGCATCAAATCAATAAAATGACACATTTCACCAATGATTCTGCCTCCTCCTATTTCAGGGTTTTGAGTCCAATGTTCTTTTGGAATAAATCCCGCATTGACTCTAATATTCACAAAAACGGGTTCTGTTTGACCTTCAAAAGACGCTTTAATCGTTTTTGAAACATCTGCAAATCGTCGATTAAAACCAACTAAAAGATGATTTTGGGATTCCTTGTATGCTGTTTCAACATGCTCCAATTCCTCCTCATTCATAGCCAAAGGTTTCTCAACAAAAACATTTTTATCATTTTTTAAAGCCTCAATTACATACTTTGCATGTGAATTATGAGGTGTTGCAATAAAAACTGTGTTGATGCTCTTATTTTCTAATATATCTTTAGCTGCTGATGAAGATGTATTAAACCCAAATTTTTGTGCTACATTTTTAGAAGTAATCCCTTTTGAGGTAACCACTGTGTCTAGAGATGCTTCAGATGCTTTTACATGAGGTATTAAATAGCTTTGTGCAAAACTTCCAGCGCCAATAAAACCTACATTTATTTTATTAATAGGTTTGGTGTCTAATACAATATTGGTAGACAATTTGGTTTTGTCACTATTGGGATACTTTAATAAAATTCCTATTGAAGGTTCTTGAACTTTTCCTAAAACTATATCATAGGCTTTCTCAGCTTCTGTAATATCAAAAACATGAGATGTTAAAGGTTTAAGGTTAACAGCTCCATTAGATATCAGTTTTAAAAAGGCTTCCATATTGCGTTGTTCTGTCCAGCGCACATAAGCATACGGGTAATCTTGCCCGTTATTTTCGTAGTTTACATCATATCTTCCTGGCCCATAAGAACACGAAAGCCTTAAATCCAACTCTTTTCTGTAAAAATGAGGGTCTCTTGGAATGTCCATTTTAACAGCACCTACAACAATTACCTTACCCTTTTTTCGAGCAATTTCAGCTGATAGTTCTATAGGGTCGTTAGAAGGTGCTGCTGCAGTAATAATTACACTATCAAAGCCATAACCATTAGTAAAATCTGTGATGGACGCCAATAGGTTTAAGTTATTTCTTAACATGGCCTCGTCAGCAGAAATCTCTTTTGCTAAATGAACTAACCTTTCCGAGAGATCAATCCCAAAAACATTACAACCATTAGCCTTGAGTAATTGCGAAGTAATTTGACCTAACAGTCCTAGACCTATAACGCAAACATTATCACCTAATTTAGGGTCTGCTTGTCTAACTCCCTGCAAAGCAATTGCCCCAAGGGTTGTATAACTCGCATCTTCAAACGACACATTATCTGGTATTTTAGCTACTAGGTTTTGTGGTATAGAGACCATTTCTGAATGGGACGCAAAATCCTGCCCCGCACAAGCTACTCTATCTCCAGGCTGAAAGAGATTGCGAGTATCCATTGAAGCCATAACTTCTCCTGATGTACTATAGCCTAGGGCTTTCAATGAGTCAAGCTTTGTTTTGACCTTGTCTAATGTCGCTTTAAGACCTTCCTTTCTTACATTTTGAAGTACTTGTGCTACTAGATCTGGTCGTTGTTTTGCCTTGCCAAGCAAGTTGGCCTTTCCAACCTTAACTGTTCCTCGTTCGGTGCCTGCGCTTATAAGTGAAAACTTGTTTTCAACCAACACCATCCCTTTCGAAATTGAGGGTAATGGAACATCATCAACGTAAAGTTCACCACTTTTAAAATTTTGTATAACTTGTTTCATATGAACTCAAATTTATCAAACTTAGTATTAACTAAATTGTATAGTTAAAATGGAAAGCTTATCATCTTTTCATTTATCACCTTTATTTCAGATCCTGAATACTTATTTATTAATCCGTCCAAATTTTTACTAAGCCCTCCATAGTCAGAAATTGTAACATCCTCTTTCTTAATTGCAGAAATAGATGTACTTGTTTTGATTGTTGAGTTGTAGAAAGGATCTACGATAATCCATTTTTCAGAAAAAGGATTGTAATATTTAAAAAGTAAATGAATTCTGTTCCCATTTTTGTAAACATCAATTCTTTTTGTGCCAATCTTAAATTCTCTTAAAATTTCCATATTGCCAAAAACTAACTTATTCTGATAAGAATGCGTGATTTTTTCAATTGGACCCGATAAATCTCTTTTTAAAAAAGCATATTCATCTTTATCATCATAGTTTAATAGCGGCAACAAATTATCAACTCTTTTCATGTTGACACTATCCTTCTTCTGTCTTGAAATCAGTAAATCACTTATATTTTTGGATATCTTTACCACACTTTTGTCAAAAGATTGTTCATTGCTAAAATTAAGCTCTAAAACGTCAAAAAAGCTCTGAGCTATTTCAGACTCGTAAACTAATTCATTAATTTCTACCTTTTTTATGGATATTGACTTAATCATGATATCTCCTTCTTCTGGTTTAGCAAACCCTATATAACAGCTAACATTTTGAGTTTTTTCTTGAGTTTTAAAAACAACCCTATATGTGTCTTTAGATCTAGTCTTAAAAACCCTTTTAGCTAAAGTTTTCTCTTTAGATTTTATATATACACCAGAATTTGGATTATGTTTAAGGTTAGTTTCAACATCAGCTTCAAATAAATAAAATACATCTGGTTCTATTTTTAAAGATTGCTCAATAAAAATTTCTTCAGAATTATGTCCTTTCAATAATAAATCTAGTGTATCTCTATCCACTACAAAATTTTCAGGTGCATCAACTTTATTATTAATTTGCCAGTGTTCTGGTTTTGAATTAGTGTCCCAATTTTTAAAATTTACATTTTTTAATAATTCATTACCGATTGCCTTATAGGAAAATTGTTCATCTATTATCCGGTCTTGCTGAAAGACTGGTTTATTATCTTTTTTCTTACACGAATAGCAAAAGACTAGCGCCAATATTATTATTTTTTTCACACTTATTTAATTATTAAAAAAACTTAAAATAGTCCGAAATTATTCTTTTAACTCCTTTGTAAACGCTTCAATTATATATTTATTTTCTTCTTTTGTTCTTGAAGCTAAGCGAATAAATTCCCCCTTTAATCCTATTTTATCTGAGCATGTTCTTAAATACACACCGAAATCAATTAGCATTTTAAAAACAAATTCGTCACTTGTTTGTCCATTGAAAAGCTCTATTAAAGCAAAATTAGCTTTACTAGGATATACTTTTATATTAGGCAATTGTTTTAATTGTTCAATAAAGTCTTGCGTTTCTTTGATATACTTAATTCTGACTTTTTCGTACTCAAGTAAAAAAGAATCTCTTGTGTATAATCTAAAAAAATATTCTGATAATCCATTAGAATTCCAAAGAAATCCGTTTGATAATAATTCCTGAACTCTTTTACTGCTCATAACAGCATATCCTGCTCTTATCCCAGCAATCCCAAAATCTTTAGACATGCTTTTCACAAGAATCAAGTTTGGAAATTTATATACTAAATTCGATGCTGTTTTTAAATCATAGTATTCATTCTCATAAGCAAAATGTATAAAACTTTCATCCAAAATAAAGCTTTTAACATCTCGAAGCTCTCTTAACAAATGTTGAATTGTTTCAAAATCTAAATAGCCTCCGTTAGGATTATTTGGGTTAATCAATACAACAGTGTCTGGCCTCTCTTTTTTTGCAAGAGCGATGAACATATCTACATCAAGTTCGAAGTTATTTTCCTTTCTTAGTTTATTATAAACAACATCAACATTATCATTAATAAATTCATAATATGAAGAAAACGTTGGTATACTAATTAGAATCTTCCTCTTTGTATACTTTTGAATAATGGTTTGAATTATTTCTATGGCTCCATTTCCAATAAAAATGTTGTCTGGATGAATTCCTATTGCCGCAGAAAGAGATTCACCAATAACTTTATTTTGAGAGGGATAAAATTCAAGTAAATCTCTTAACGCATTAGTGTCAATAAGTTCTTTTTTAAAATATTCTATAAAAAGGTCTGTTGCATAAGGATTAGAAAGAAAGCAAGCATCAACTTTTACTTCTAAATCTGGTATGGCCTCTTTTATGGTAAAAAGACTTGGCGAATGAGAGCCTGCTTCTTTCTTTAAAAGTCTTAGTTGATTAATACGTTTGTTGACAGTGCTCATTGTTTTTGGATTCCTTAAGATATTTTGAAATTTTAAAAGATATATATTTTGCAATTATACAAAAGTATCGCTTAATTTACTCTTGATTCTATAATCTTTATTTTGTCTGTTTTTTTATTTCTTTTTATTTCTTTTACAACATCAACCTCTAATGGCAAATTTCCTATGCGTTGCCTTATACCCGTTTTTAGTCGAGATAACGATTCAGAACTTATGGGTTTACTTTCAGTTACAATCATTTTTACAGATAAGTCACTCTCTTGTAGTATATAAAATTGTTTTACCTCTTGAAATTTCTCCATTAAATTGTAAATATTAATTGTCGGAATTGGATGCTTTCCTTCTTTGTATATAATATCATCAGACCTCCCTTCAATTCCCCTGAATGGAATTGAAAGACTTCTTCCGCATTTACATAAAGATTGCCTTTCTACATCATCTAAAGGAATTGCCTTATCATTTGTTTTATACCTTAAAAGAGGCATTATATCATTATTTAACGAGGTTGCAATAATATTATTCTCTTCATCGACTTCACAAATTCCATATTCGTCATTATTGTGATAATTTCCATATTGGCATTGTTGAACAGTAACTGTTCTTTCATTTTGACCATACCAGTCTAACACGTCACAATTCCAGTAATTTTCTATTTCATTTCTATATTTTGACAACATGGATTCAGAGGAAGTAATTATGGTTTGAATTTTTGGTTTATCAACTTTATGCTTCTTAAGTAAAAGAGTTAAAATATAAATAGACGAAGGATAACCTTTTAATATTTTTGCTTTTGATTTTTTAAAAATGTTTAAAAATTCTTCAAGATAGTTTTCATTAATATGATATGGAGATATATACCAAAAATTTCTTACCCTGTCTCTTCTGTATATAGGTTCATTCTCTTTAGGTGAAAAACTTCTCAATACTATGGCGGGTTCTCTTAATTTGTATAAAAATCTCCCCATTGACCAAGCTCTGTATCCAAGTAGTACTTCAATTGCATCACTAAAATAACTTTTAGGTACTTGAAAGGGTTTTCCTGAAGAACCAGAAGTAGCTTTCCATCGGAGTTTACTTGGATTAACATCTTCTCTTAAAAAACGATTAATATCGTTTTGAATATCTTGCTTTTCAACAATTGGAAGTTTGTTGAGTTCTTTCAATGAAAAATTGTTAAAATCAATTTCTGACTTATATGGTTTATAAAAAGGAACTTTATTGACCGCAATTTTCAAAATAGTCTTTAGTTTCTTTTCTCTGCATAATCTAATGTCATTGTTAGGTTTAAACTGAAATTTTAAATATGCTGAATATCTAAAATTCACATATAATACATTAGCGACTCTATTTATTAAATGTTTAAAACTCATAATAATAGACTTTTTCTGTTTTATATATCTTGTTCCTGTTTCTATAATTTCGAATGAATGGGTAAACTCGTTTACCTAAGTCACGTACAAATTGTGGTAAATTAAGTATATCCTTAATTTTATAATAACTCCCAAAGTATAATGTTGTAGTCTCATTCTTATGCCCCTCTATTAAAATACTTTTAATCTTTTTAATTTTTAGTGCATCAAGCAATGTGCTCTTGTTTTCTAATTCAATAGTGCAAATGCATTTTTGAATGTCAGCATTGTAATGGGCATCACTACCTCCTAAAGGAATCATGTGTTGAAATTTAGCAAAACTATTCTGAGCAATATTATTAAAAGTTTGATGAACCTTCCCGTTAAAAACTTCAAATAAATCCCCCAATTTTACTGCTTGAATGACTTCTTTTGAATTAAGAATACCGTCTTTTCTGGCAGGGTGAGGAAAATAAACTAAACCATTTTGTCGTTTTATCTCTTGTATTACGTTTAGTGGAGTGTCTGATGGAATATGCTCTTTTAGAAATAATCCAATAATATGTGTTCCGTCTAAACAAGTTACCTCCTCTCCTAAAATAACATCTAAATCATCTTTTTTGTGTTTTTTCAACCATTTCAAAAACTCTTGTGCGCCTTTGATCGTATCATGATCCGTAATAGCAATAATGTCTAAACTATGCTTTTGGGCATTTTTATATATGTTGCTATAAGAGTTGTAGCCATCAAAACTAGCCTTGGTGTGAATATGGAAATCTGCTCGATATTTAGTTTTCATTCAAAATCTTTTTTAGGGTTTGAATAAAATTAATTTCAAATTTTTCTAAAGTATATTTTTTATCAAACTCAGCTTTGGCTTTGACTTTAAGTTTTTGAATCCTATTGCTGTCTTGAAGAAGTTCTCTTAGTACAAATGCCAGTTTTTCTGGCGAGCTTTGTGGTGTTATAATTCCACAATCTTTTATAATCTCCTTAATGGCTCCATTATCTGTAGAAATTATGGCAGTTTGTGTTTGCATAGCTTCTAATATAACTAGAGGGAAACACTCGTTTTTAAAAAATGTTGGAAAAACAAGAATATCTGCATTATGTAGCATTTGCCATTTTTCGTTTCCATATTTTGGCCCTAAAACATTAACTCTGTTTTGAAGATTTTTAGTTAAAATAATTTCTTTTAATGAATCTACGGTGATATCTGCAGAGTTCCCAACAATATCAACTTCATAATCGACTTCTAAATCTTTAACTAATTCAATTGCTGTCACAAGGTCTAAGATTCCTTTGGTTTTTACTAAATTGGACAAGTATAACATTTTACATGTATAGGGGTTTTTATTTTTAATTGCTGTTTGATGTACTTCAATACCATTGGGGATGTTATAAATTTTTCCATTATACACTTTTTCTATATCATAATTTAACATCTTTGATAGGGTAATTACAGAAACGTCTTTAAACGTTAATTGGTATATTTTTCTTTTAAATGTGCTCTTGCATTGTCCATCTATTCCTTTACCATGTAAGTGAAATACTATTTTTGGTCGAAATAACTTGATCAAAAAAACTAATAGAGAATCTCGATAAAAAGCACCTCCAAAAGGAGCGATAGTATAATATACTACATCCGGTTTCAGTGTGTATATAGTTTTTAAAATCAACCACACAATTTTGATAAGTAAAAACAATTTTCTAAAGGAAAACCTGCCTATTTCAGAAACTTTTGATACAAATTTTAAAGGTAAGTATGTTGTATCAAATTCCGCATTAATAATCTTACTCTTGAAAATATAATTATTCATCACTGATGCCCCATGCACTGGAGGAGGAAGTTGCATTATAAATAATATTTTAGGTTTTGATTTTATCATAAAAAATATAAGTGAAAAAAATTAACCAGAAGAATATTGCAGAATGAGGGAGCTCCAATATTACATTAAAGCTTGACCAAACAATTAGCCCAATGATAGTGTAAAACAAAAAAAGTTTATTTTTATCTTCAGACTTTCTTTTTAAGAAAAGTTGTGAAAATATGGTTTTTAATGGCCATACTAATAGTAAAAATGGAATGAGACCTACATGAAAAATTATCGTTAAGAAAGAATTGTGAGGAGGAGATTCCCACCTTGCCATAGGATTATATTTTTCTAACATATTGTGGGAGTTTAAATTTTCATACAAATAATCTGTAAACTCTAAAGACACATAGGGTTTCCCGAAGCCATTTCCTAAAACCAAATAATTATCTACAATGCTTTGCCTAAAAATTTCCACCCAATATAATATTCTCCAACTAGCATTTTTATCGTTGAATTGTGGTAGTTGTATCACTATAATTCCTAATAATAAAATTATGCCTATTACTATAAATCTAACTTTTGGTTTAAATGAGATGTAAAAATGAGAGAGTAGTATTACAAAAACAGCAAAAAAGGATGAGGCATGACCCAATAAGGTCGATACTACAATTAAAAGCAAAAACATTAATTGTTTTTTTAATCCTTGAAAAAAAACAAGAATGTATGCAGCATATGTAATTATTCCCATTACGCCTAACGCAGATAGATAAGAATATCCTTTTAGCGGGGAGTAGTTTTCAACTGTTACATACAAATACATAAAATAAAACAATTGAAGAAATAAGGACCAAAAAGCTATTCTTTTTATAAATTCAACGGACTTATCAATATTATTTTCGTTTCTAAAAAACTTATTTGCAATAATGTAGGAACACATTAGGTAAAAAAACAGGAGAAACTGCCTAAATATCATTAAAAAACCACCTTTGCCAGTATCACCGAAGAAAACAGAGTAAATTAAGTATAAAATAGAAATTATAATAATTAAAAAAATTGAAGGGAGTCTAAACTTTAAAGACGTTTTAAAAATGGTTATAATTGTTGCAATAAATAAAACCAAATCATGGGCATAGATTGGACCAATAATAGTTAATTTAGAAAAATTGCGGTCTAATAATAGTAATGCAATAAGCAAAAACGAAACCAATTTCGCTTCCAGAGATATTATATTTCTTAAAAGACCAATTTTCATTGTTTTCTAGTTAACTCAATAATTTAGAATTTAAAACCCTTCTGCTATGTAATAATGCCAATACAGAAAATAAAAATATAGAAACACCAAAGCTCCATATATTTTCATTGAAAGCCATTTTAATAATATAAAACACCAAAGCCATTAAAACAACTGGATATATAATTTTAAATCTGTCCATTAAAAAATTTTTCTCTTTTAAGGAAAAAATATTTAAAATTGAAATCGTTAGCTCTCCCAGTAAGCAGGATAGCACAACTAAACTAGGTCTATCGGCAATAAAATAAGAAAAACATATTCCAGAACATATAGTTACAATAGCTCCTACAATAAAATTAGCACTAAATTGTTTGTCTTTGTTGTGTAATAACAACCTTGCCCCTGAACTTGAGGTAGCAGCAGAAACAAAAGCAGCAACTCCTAAAACAACAAAAGTCGTAGAAAACTCAATATATGAATCATCAAATATTAAGGATATCACTACTTCTGGATAAAATAAAAAGGCACTTAAAAAGATTATTCCCGCTACCATAGATAAAAAATCTACTTTTAAAGCTTGTTGTAACTCCTTTATTTCCTTAAAGAAAGACTGGACTATTATCCTTCTAACGCCAATAAAAATCATATATAATTTCAAAGCCATATAAGCTACCGAAATTGTTACTTCACTGTTTATATGTGATAGAATAGTAATAATCCCTATACCTACAAAAAAATATGCCAAGTTGGCTAGACCAATTTTAATGTTCTTCACATATTCTAAAAGACTTTTTATTTTAGGTTTCACTAAGTAATTAACATGCAAAATCTTAGAAACAGTGAGACCTGCTGCAAAATAAGCCACTAAAATACTCAGGCAAAAGAATAAAGGGAGTGAGTTTAAAAAATAAATCGAGCCTAAAATAATTGTTAAAGATGGAATAATAACCCTAATAAAAGAAACCATAGCACCTAACACTGGCTTTCCTATGCCATATAAAGCATAATCGGCATTTAGTGCAATCATTGGTGCTATAAAAAACAAATAATTTTTAGTATACAAAAATCCCGATAAACCAAGGAACATTAAAAGCAGCGCCATGGTTAACCGGGCGGATTGTGTTGAATAATATACTCTCTGCCAATCATGTTCTCGAACTGCAATTTCTCTTGTGGATGACAGTTGCAATCCAAATGCAGTGATGGACACGATTAAAAGCGCTAGAGAATCCAGTTCTCCTATAAATGCAATGGTTTCTAGATTAGCATAATTAGTCATAACCTTTAAAGAAATTAAATTTACCAAATGTCCAGTGCCTGTTAGCGCAGCAACTAAAAAGAGACGTTTCATCATATAATTATCATACTTCTTTTTACAAAATCAAACTTTAGTGTTTGATGTTTATTAAACAGCTTAACTTTTATTAATTTACCATGTTTTAATTACTGTCATTTTTTTAATACATAATATACTGATTGAGGGAACACCCTTCTGTATTTATTAGTTGTATGGTATTTTATATTCCATATAAGAACTGAAGATATAAACTTGTCAAAATACACGTACATTTTATAAGCATATATTGGTCTGCTCAAAATATTTTTTGTGCGTTTTGAAAAAAAAGAAGAAAGGGTGAAACAATAATTTTCGCTTATTACTTTAAAACCCAATGTTCTAATATTTTGTCTAAGAAACTCTTTTGGTAGTCCTCGCTCATTTTTAGTAAGTCCTTTCCTAGGGGTCCTCCAATCTCCCATAGAAATTATTGGTTCTCTAAAAAGAAATATCGCTTGATCTTTTAATATTCTATAAATTTCTTTTAAAACATGTGAGGCGTTTGGGATATGGTGCATAACGCCAAAACAAGTTACCATATCAAAATAGTTGTCCGCGAACATTATATCCCCGTTAGTTTCTGGTTTGATATATGTGATTTTCTTATCTGCAACTTTATATACTTCTAATTTGTCGGATGGTTCTAATATATATATGTTTTCTATTTGATCTAATATAGGTAAAAACTCATGCCCTGTTGCGGAACCAATTCCTAATACATTTTTATAAGTTCTTCCTTTTTCTAAATATTTAAATCCATGAATTTTATTTATACTCTCATATAAGTAAATCCCCTCATGAAGTAATTTTAATTCACGTGATTCCAAATTAGCATATCCTTCCGCCTCTTCTTGATGCCACTTAGATATTTGTTCTAGATTAAAATCATCACCATACAACTTCTCCCCGTCAAAATATTTTTTCATCGTCTGTCTCTTTAAAATTTGGGTTTTATTTAATTACCCCACAAAAATCCAACACTTGTTTTTCCTTAGGAATTTGTAAGGTTTTAAACTCATCATGAGCCACTAAAAATGCGATTATTTCTGCTTTGTTAGCAGCTTCTTGATAATTGGTTAGTTTAAAAACATTATGTGTATTAATATTTGGCTCTACAATATAATGCGTTTCATTATTCGCATTTTGTAATACTTTTTGGACAATATATTTTGCAGGAGACTCCCTCAAATCATCAATATTGGGTTTAAACGCCAACCCCATTAAGGCAATACTTGGCTTTCGACCATGTTTTATTTGAAATTCAAGTTTGGCATTTTGAATTTTTTCTGCACACCAAAACGACTTGTAATTATTTATTTCTCTGGCTGTACCAATAATTTTTGATTCTTTTGGATAATCTGAAACTATAAAATATGGGTCAACAGCAATGCAATGCCCTCCAACGCCACAACCTGGGTTAAGTATATTCACCCGCGGATGTTTATTTGCTAGCTCTATAAGCTCCCAAACATTGATATCTGCTTTGTCGCAAATTAAAGACAATTCGTTAGCAAAGGCGATCTGAACATCTCTAGAAGAGTTCTCTACCAGCTTACACATTTCTGCAGTTCGCGCATTGGTTTCGTGTAATTTACCTTTTACATATTGCTCATAAAAAGCTACCGCTTTTTTTGTGGATTTATTATTAATCCCACCAATAACTCTGTCGTTATTTACAAGCTCATACATGACATTCCCAGGTAAAACACGTTCTGGGCAGTAGGCCATGTAAATTTGATCGCTCAATTCTGGTCGTTCGGCATAAATATATTCCTTCATCTTTTCAGTTGTCCCAACAGGTGAAGTCGATTCAATGATGTATAAGTCTCCTTTTTCGAGAAGTGGAATAATACTTTTTGTTGCAGCTTCTACAAATGATATATCGGGTTCATTATCCCCTTTGAATGGAGTAGGAACTACAATAATATAGGTGCTCGCTTTAACCGGTGAACGGCTTGCAAATAAGTAGCCCTTTTGAACAGCATTTGAGACTACATTTTCTAAATCAGGTTCAACAATATGTATTTTACCCTTATTGATGGTGTCAACTACACTTTGATTAATATCTACCCCATGGACAAAAGTATGCTGACTAGAAATCAATGCGGCGGTAGGCAAACCAATATAGCCAAGCCCAATCATCACAACTTCTGGTTTTGGTTTCATACTAAGCGTTTAATTTTGATCTTATATAACTCACTATTCTTTGAGACGCCATCCCATCTCCGTATGGATTATGTAATTTTGACATCGCTTTATAGGCAAACGTTTCATTTAGCAATTTATTTGCCTCATCAACTATTTTATCTTTATTTGTTCCAACTAAGATAACTGTTCCAGCCTCAATGGCTTCTGGGCGTTCTGTTGTATCCCGCATGACCAAAACTGGTTTCCCCAGGCTAGGGGCTTCTTCTTGAACACCACCACTGTCCGTTATAATCAAATATGATTTGTCCATCAGCCATACAAAAGAAGGATAGGAAAGTGGTGCAATTAATTGGATGTTGTCAATCTCACTCAAGAGTTTATAAACAGGACCTTGAACATTGGGATTCAAATGAACCGGATATATAATTTGAGCTTTAGGATTGTTTAAAGCAATCTCTTTTAACGCTTCACATATTCTAACAACCCCATCTCCATGATTTTCTCGTCTGTGTCCCGTAACCAATATTAGTTTTTTTCCTTCATCCAATACGCTTATTAAATGCTCTATTTCTTTGTCTTGGTAGTTTGAGTTTTTAACTTTATTTACGCTGAACATCAATGCATCAATAACAGTATTTCCAGTGACAACGATACTATCTTCAGACTTGTTTTCAAGAACTAAGTTATTCTTAGACGTCTCAGTAGGAGAAAAATGAATATTCGAAACTACTCCTGTCACAGAGCGATTCATTTCTTCTGGAAAAGGAGACTGCATGTTGAATGTACGTAAACCTGCCTCCACATGACAGATTTTAGCACCTGAATAAAATGAGGCTAAACTAGAGGCCATAGTTGTTGTTGTGTCCCCGTGAACATAAACATAGTCTGGCTGAAAAGATTCTAAAATAGGCTTTAGCCCTAAAAGAATGGAAGACGTTAAAGTGTATAAGTTTTGATTAGGTTTCATAAGGTCTAGATCAAAATCTGGCTTAATCTCAAAAAAATCTAGCACTTGGTCTAACATTTCTCTATGTTGAGCTGTGACACACACTTTAGTTTCAAAAATATCAGAATATTTTTGAAACTCCTTGACTAAAGGAGTCATTTTAATTGCTTCTGGACGTGTTCCAAAAATGATTAAGTTTTTTGTCATTAGGAGATATTAATATTTTTCAAACTTTCTTGCCAATCATTTATTGTATAATCAAAGTTGTTTTTAATTTTTGTAGTATCCAATACACTATATTTTGGCCGCTTGGCTGCGGTTGGAGAATCTTTTGTTTTGATGGGCTTAACCTCAATTGTCTTGCCAAACTGTTTAAAAATCTCAACTGCAAAATCATACCAAGATATCGCTCCAAAGTTACTGAAATGATACAGTCCATATGCCTTGGACGAAGATAAAACAATTTTTATCAAAACCTCAGCCAAATCGCGTGCATATGTGGGCGAACCTATTTGATCAGAGACTACACTTATTTCGTTTAGTGTTTCTGATAAGCTCAACATGGTTTTTATGAAATTTTTTCCATATTCTGAGTACAGCCATGAAGTACGTACAATAAAATAGGCTTCCGTGGTCTCCTGTATGCTGCGTTCACCTTGCAGTTTGCTGGCGCCATAAACACTAAGTGGATTGGGTGCATCCGTTTCTAAATAGGGTATTCGCTTTTGACCGTCAAAAACAAAATCTGTGGAGATATGAATCAGTGTAACTTGGTGTTTCTGACAAACCTCCGCTAAATATTTAGGGCCCTCTGCATTGACTGCATAGGCCAAATCGCTTTGTTCTTCGGCTAAATCTACTGCGGTGTACGCCGCACAATTAATACAATAATCTAATTCATTATTTGAAAAGTATGACTCTAGTTGCTGCTTGTTGGTAATATCTAAATCCGGAAGATCCTGAAAATCAACATCTAATTCATCCTGGTGATTTACAACATCCTTTAAAGATTGAGCGAGCTGCCCATTACCACCTGTTACCAAAGCTTTAATCATAACTCCAATGGTTTAAATCCAGGGAGTTCTAAATCTTTTTTAGACAGTTGTAATTGATCATTAGGTAATTTCCAGTCAATGTTAAGTGTTGGGTCGTTATAAATGATTCCGCTTTCTGAATCCTTATGATAGTAATTATCACATTTATAGGAAAAAATAGCGGTATCGCTAAGCACTACAAATCCATGCGCAAAACCTCTTGGGATGAACAATTGCTTTTTATTTTCAGACGACAGTTCTACAGAAAAGTGTGCACCAAAAGTTGGTGAGTTCTCACGAAGATCTACTGCAACATCCAAAACAGTGCCTTGCACAACTCGGGTTAATTTAGCTTGAGCATAATTCCCTTTTTGAAAATGTATTCCTCGAAGCGTTCCCTTTGTTGAGAAGGATTCATTGTCTTGAACAAAATTGACGTCATACCCCAAAACTTCGTCAAAAATGCCTCTTTTATAAGACTCATAAAAATATCCTCTGTGGTCTGGAAAAATAGTGGGGGTTAGAACAACACAACCGCTTAAAGGAGTAGGGTGTAATTTCATAAAAGAGAGTATTAACTTGCTGCAAACTCTATTGTTCTGGCTTGTATTTATCAATAAACTTAAAAAACTCCATGCCTAATAGTGCTACAAAAGCGAGAAGAAAAAACAAGTATGGATAATAAGTTCTAGAGCTCAACTTCATCCCTAACAGTTCTTTTGTGTTATCCACAAAACCACTTTCTTGTTTGCTAGAGATCGCATCAACTATATTTTCGATATCGTTCAATCTGCGGTTAATGTCAACCAGCTCTTTCCTTAGTCTAATATCATTGAGATACAAGTCATATTCACGGGTTTTATCTATGTCGTTATCCCCCTCGAATGTAATTCCAATTTCTGCGCCCGATTTAGCATCCGTCTGCTGTTCCAAAACGCGCTTGTACGTGCGCTGTAAGGAGTCCGATTGGACTAAGGCCTGTTCAATTGCAGCTTTGCTCTCCTCGAGCTCAAAAATATCTTTTGCCTGTTCATTTTTGAAAAAAGAATTGGAATTAATATTATCAACGATATTTGTAAATACAGCCTTGAAGTTTGCTCTGGTCGTAGACTTGATGCTAATTTGCTGGTTCCTGTGCTTGTAATCTTCAATGTTATCAATAAAAGCCTCGTATTCAACTTTTGATGCCGCTAATGAGTCTAATTCTGTGATGTACTGATCAAACATAACAACTCTGTCATTGTCTGTAATGATGGGCTCTATGCTAAATCCAACAATTTCATTAGAAACGTCCTCTCCAATTCCTAAAACACGACCAAGAACTTCGTAGTCTCTGTCTTTCAAAAGTCCATTGTAATATTCAATGGAGCCGTACAAATTTTCGCCTGTAGGATAATTTTGTTTTACCGAAATCGAGGACTTATAAATTGGGGATGAGGTCTTGTTTAAAACCAATCCTAACGCTAAACCAACAGCTGCTGCAATTAAAAGTATGATGGTGCGTTTTTTTAAGAAAAACACAAACCAAACAAAAGCTAAAAAAAGCTGCTTAAAAATAGAACCTATAGACTGAAAAAGGCGGCGGAATCCATTTCCAATCATTTGGAAAAGTTGGCCTAAATCGACTTCTTCTGAGGGTTGGGGGTTGCTTGTGGTACTCATATTTGATGTATTAATTTAAAATTTGTTTTAAAATCTGATGTGTAATAACGTATGTTGGGCGCACCCCTGAAAGGCCTAAACCACCCGAAGCTAAAGTGCTGCCCGTTTCAAGAGGGTTATCGCTGGCGTAATAAGCATAGCGTACCTTCACTTCTGATGAAATACTCTTTCTTATTTTTGAGGCAGATTGTATCGCCTTCTGATAATGAACGCCTTCCATTTCTAAGCCAATGACGTCCCAAGTGGATTCATGGAAAAATCTTAAAAGATCCTTGTTTTGTAGGGAGGTGCCTAAAACAGTTACCATTGCGCCTTCGTAAACATCAACATTCTGGCCGTCAAAATCTCGCTTTTTCAGTTCATTTTTAAAAGGATAATTATCTGCTGTGCCTTCAAATATGTGCGCTGACGGAATCATAATATCTCCTTTGCCACCATCTAAAATGCCGGCTTTCCCCATCACAGATATAGAGTCTACGTTTAAAAAATAGTTTTTTGCCTTTGTCTTGTAGGGTTTTAACAGTTCGTCAATTGTTTCATAAGCCTGTTCCCCAAAGGCGTAATCCATGACAATAAGTATAGGGGCGTTGTTCGCTGTTGCTGCACCAGAAAGATTGGTGTTCTGTGTAAAGTCAACCTTTGCTGTGTCAATAAGCTGAACATCTATGTTTGTTCCCGATTTGTCTTCTAGATATATCATTCCTTCTTTCAACGCTAACTGCTTGATTTTATTGCGCATAGCAGAGTTTTCATTCGCGCTCAATTGCTCATAAATAGCAAAAATATCAGTGCTTTTAGCTAGCTTCTGAAGTGCTTTTGGCGCGTACAGTGCATTCATTACACTATGTAAGTTAGCCGAAATAATATGTATTGGGCGTGTGATGAGCTGCTGTTTTACCAGAATATTTTTTATAGTATTGGCCCATTGCTCCCCATGAATATGATGCCCTAAACGTTCTCTTAAAACTGGACTAAAAGTGATGATGCGTTTGTCTTGATCAGTAATTTCACTAATGGCACGCTTCCCAAGCCAATATATAAGATGTAAAAAATGATCGGGTTGTTTGTCTGTTGCAAAAGCATCATATACTGCCAAAATCTCTTCAAACGTTCGGCCTAAAATATTTGCTGTATGAGACACCGCTATTTCGCGTGCTTTTTTAGTTAATTTTTTTTCAGCTGTGATTGCAGCTTCAAGTTTCTGCCAATCTCTAGTTGTCTTTCCTTTTTCGCCTATTAGAACTTGGTGAGCAATCTTGTGCGACTCAATATATAGAAATGTAAGATGCGTTAAAATATCATAAATTTCTGAGCGCCCCCGAGTTATTTCAATGTTCATTTGCTCAAAATCAATCCGGTAACAGTTTCTTCTGCGTTTTGCAGGCACAATGACTTCAAAATGCGATCCGCCGAACCCTTCAGCGCTAGTAAGGTTTATATGCATACATTGCTCGATCCCTATTGGAAGGCGATCGACGACATACAGCAAGCCCTGCAGTTCTATTTTTTCTTCAGCTATAGTGCCGTAAATTTCAGGTCTTAAAGATAAAAGCGCTTGGCGCAAGGTAGAACCAGAAACACCCATCGGTTTGTAAAATCCTCGGCTGAATAAGTGGCGCATGGTAATGTACATGCGCTGTATGGCGTGAGAACTTTCTTGTGCACGCGTTCGGTTTAGGCTATTTGTGGGGTTTGTAATCATTTACATACAAATATACATTAATTGATGAGATCGGCATTCAAGAGACTTTCGGCTATTTTGCGGTCGTTAGATAGGCGAGGTATTTTGTTTTGCCCTCCTAATTTACCAATGGTTTTCATATAACTTTTAAAGCCCCCTTTTTTAACCTTTTTTATATGCAGTTGCTGTAATACTTTACCTGTAATAAGGTCTTTGTAATAAGCGTTCTGCTCTTGAAGATCGGAATCTATTGTTTGAATGAATACATCCAAGTCTTCGGGCTCTTTTTCAAACTCAATAAACCATTCGTGATACGGCAGGCCGTCTGCTGGTGTAATTTGTGGGGCAACAGTATACTCAGTGACCCTTGCATTGGATGCTTTTACAGCGGTTGTTAGGGCTTGATCAACTTCTTTTGCAATCACGTGTTCGCCAAAAGCAGAAATAAAATGTTTAATTCGACCGCTAACAATAATTCTATACGGCGATAGGGATGTAAACTGAACTGTGTCGCCAATGTTATAGGCCCAAAGACCAGCGTTGGTTGAAATGATAATAACATAGTTAACCCCTAACTGAACGTCTTTCAGCGTTATGCGTTTCGGAGCCTCTTCAAAGAAATGATCTGCTTCAATAAATTCATAAAAAATACCAGAATCTAATTGCAATAACAAGCCTTTTTGGTTCTGTCGGTCTTGAAATGCAAAAAAACCTTCACTTGCTGGATAAAGCTCAACGCTATCTACCTCTCTTCCAATCAAGTTTTCAAATTTTGATCTGTAGGGTTCAAAATTGACGCCGCCAAAAATAAAAAGATTAAAGTTCTTAAAAATGGAGCCAACTTTCTCCTGTTTCTTTTCGACTAATTTTTCAAAGTACATCTGTACCCAAGACGGAATTCCGGCAATGGCGGTCATGTTTTCCTCTAAAGTCTCTTCGACAATTGCATCGACTTTAGTTTCCCAATCCTCAATGCAATTTGTATCCCAACTTGGCATTCTGTTTTTAAGTAAATAGGACGGAACATAATGTGCGGAAATTCCTGAAAGGCGACCGAGTTTTATACCATTCTTTTCGTCCAAAACCGGACTTCCTTGGAGAAAAATCCATTTGCCATCAACAAAGTCTGAATTACCCGTTTCGTTAATATACATTAAAACAGCATTTCGTGAAGCTTCTACTTGCGCCTTTATAGAAGGGGCCGTGATAGGAATATATTTTGCGCCAGAGGTGGTCCCTGAGGTTTTGGCAAAATAAAGTGGCTTCCCTGGCCATAAAATGTCTGGGGCTCCAGCAACAACTTGATCAACATAGTGTTTTAGTTTTTCATAATCCCGTACAGGTACGTTTTTTACAAAATCGTCGTGGTTTTTTAGCACACTAAAATTATGGTCTTTCCCAAAAGTCGTGTGCTTCGCTGTGCGAACTAGCTGTTCGAAGACTTTTTGTTGAGTGGCAATAGGATCACTTGCCCAAGCATTAATTTTTTTGGTTACCTGCGCAGCAAATATCTTTGCAAAAAATGATTTTATTGATGTCATATTTTAAAGCTGAAAATCTATAAATGAAAGAGGATCAATTGGGTTCCCGTCGCTCCACAACTCGAAATGTAAGTGGGGTCCTGTGCTTAACTCTCCTGATGAACCAGAAATTGCGATCACTTCCCTTGCTTTAACCAATTCTCCTTGGGCTTTTGTTAGCGAAGCATTGTGTTTATATACCGTAATTAATTGGTTGCCATGGTCGATTATAAGTACAAACCCTGAGTCTGATGTCCAAGAAGCAAAGATTACCCTGCCGTCTGCTGCTGCCTTAACCGGTGTATTTTTGGGAACTGCTATATCGACTGCATAGTGCTGTTCATCAAAATTAAATTCTGAACTTACTGTTCCTTTTACCGGCGGAAAAAAAACAAAGTTTTTAAGTGATTTTGCCGATTCAAAAAGATTGTATTTGTCTTCATTCTCTACCTTGTTTCTTAGAATTGAATCCGCCTGTGAAGGGTTTAGGTTTTGAGGGTCAACCTCAGAAGCCACTGCAGCATAAATAGAGTCTTTATTAATTGTCTCTGAAGATGTCTGGCCGCTTAAAACATCTTTTATTGAAGCCATAAAACGTTCATTCATTTTGGTGATGCGCATCAAAGAATCTGTTTTTTGCTCCAGTGCAATCGCTTGTTTTTGTAGTGTTGGGGAAGTGTAGCCTGGAATATACTCACGAATAGGGGTAAAAGCAATAAAAACGGTTGTGAAACCGATAAGAAGTAGCGCAAACAACGATCCGTAAATAAAGACATTCAAGCGTGTAAGCTTCATGGCAAAGCGCTCCTCGAATGTGTCTTCATTGAGAACGACCAATCTGTATTTATGCAACAACTTTTTAGTAAGTTTCTTCTGCCGCGATTTTTTAGTTGTCTTTGAATATTTCATCAACAACAAAATTAAATAAAAATTATAGGTATACTACAGAACTCTTTTACTAATATTTTTATTTAAGTAATTTAATTAATGGATAATTCTTAACTTTGTCTTTATAAATACAATAATTATGGACCTGTTTATACTACCTCTGGCTTTTGGCCCAATGCAAATCGTACTTGTTGTCGTTGTTGTTCTTTTATTGTTTGGAGGGAAAAAAATCCCTGAACTTATGAAAGGATTAGGCGGCGGAATAAAAGAATTTAAAAAAGCAAGCCAAGAAGAGGACGCCGAGAAAAAAGACGAAGAGAAAAAATAAATAAAATCCCAGAACTTTTCTGGGGTTTTTTATTGAATCTTAATTGACTTTATAATGGATTCTAATTCAAAAATATAATCTCTTTTGGGCTCTGACGGTGCGTAAACGAAGCCCTCAGCGACAAGCATTCTATTGTTCTTTTTGTCTAAAAACGAATAATTGATGAAGGGGCCAGACATAAATGCCCCCTCCACCTTCCACAAGCTTCTTGTTTCCAATACCTTTGTGTTTTCTGTTTCTGTTAAGACAGAGAAAGGGGTATACGCCATTTCGGTAGTCATATAATTCCCTTCTATTGGTCCTGGAATATGCTGTTTTGCAACCGAATCTCTTATTTGTATAACGCGTTGAGAAAATGCCTCCTTTGAAGTAAAGTCTTGCAACGGGAGGCTATAAATTAATAAGCTAATAATTCCCGTTTTTGTATCTCTTCTGACCCAAAAGAAGTTTTCTTCATTTTTTGCTATTCTATACACTGAGGAAAGGGCTATACTTACCCCTAAAGATGACTCTATTGCGTCCGTGTTAAATAGTGATTTTTTTGTTCTTCGCTGTCGTTCTTTAAGTTCAACCTTTTTAAATTCATTCAGAATTCTAAACCCGTTTTTTTCAATGAGTTCAACCATAGTCTGAGGAGATGGACCACTGACCAAGATCATTTTTTGTGGAGTTGCGTAGGGGTCGGTGTAAAACTTCACTGTGCTTTCTTCTGATCGTTGTACCTTAAGAACAATTCTATTCATGCGGACAAAGTCTGAAAAAACAGGTGGAGGGACTTGGCGTAAATCAAACTGCGGTTCTATTTGTGGCAAACCATATACTTCGGCACCAATACGGCTTCTAATTGCATCGCCGACGCTTGTGGCCCACAAATCATCATCAACAACCACTAAAAGACTATTGATGTTTCCAGATGAATCCGGTTTATACACTCTTTTTTCTGCCCGCTCTTTACATGAAAAAAGGATAAGTGATACAACAAATATGTTTATAAATAGTCGCATGTTATAGGTTGTTTTGGTTTGAAATTATTAATTTCATTCCTGGTTTTAGTTTATCACTGCTAATACCGTTCCATTTTTTTAGTTTTTCTACAGAAACGCCATAAAACTTCTTGGAGATACTCCACAAAGAGTCTCCTTTTAGCACTTCATAGACCTGTGTGCTGTCCCCTTTTTTGGTTGACGGTTCTGATCGTTCTTCTGATTGACTTTGAGGATTTCTCGTGAAAATCGTTAGTCGATCTCCAACGTTTAATTGATCTGACTGTAATCCATTCCATAGCTTAATTTGGCTAATTCGAACACCAAATTTATTTGCAATTTTACCTAAATAATCCCCTGCTTTAATTTTATACCTGATTTTGGTGTCAAGCTTGTAAAACTTCGGTAATGGTTTCTCGCGTTTTTCAAATTCTTGAGCGGCATAGGCATAAATAGCCTTCTCATTGCTTACAAAAGCACCAATTGTTTCTAATGGAAGTCTTAATCCGTAATTTTTGCCTTCAACAAATGGAATAATACCGAGTTTGTAAGACGGGTTTAAAAATTCTAAGGTTTTTAAGTCTATATCTATAACCTCTGAAACTTGCCTTAAACTTATCGTATTGGCAATACGAATAGTATCCGTTTGTGCCTGCGGTATTTGCGCTCTTTCAACATTAAAACCATGTTCGGAAGCATATTCAAAAAGATACATAGTAGCGTAAAATGCAGGTAGATAGCCCGCTGTTTCTTTAGGTAAAAAAGGACGGATATTCCAATAATTAGTGTACCCGCCAGATCGTCGGATTGCTTTTGTTACATTTCCTGGCCCGGAATTATAAGCGGCAAGCGCTAGATCCCAGTCTTTAAACACCTTGTGCAATGACTTCAAATACTGTGCTGCGGCTACTGTCGAACGTGCTGGGTCACAACGCTCATCAACATAGCTGTTGACTTCTAAATTATAATATTTGCCCGTAGAAAACATAAACTGCCAAAGGCCTGTTGCGCCCGGCTTAGATTTTACGGTGGGCCTTAGTCCAGACTCTACAACCGCTAAGTATTTTATTTCCAATGGTATACCTTCTCTGTCGAAGACTTCTTCAAAGAGCGGAAAATAGTATCTGCTTAATTGCATCAGCCGCTCGTAAGGGGGTTTTCGCTCCCTAAGGTACTTTCTAATGAGTCTTTCTAAAGCGGGGTTGTAGTTGATGTGAAAAGGAGTTTTTGCATCTAATCGCATTAAACGCAACTTTAAGGTATCCGTATCTAAATAAGTCGCCGTGATCGCTTGTGTAGTGCTTTGATTTGAAGCGTCTGTAATCGTATCATGGGCGCTCTGATGCAAAAATTCTTTGCGCCATTCGGCATCATAATGAATAGCTGATTTGTAATCTTTTAGTTCAATAGCAAAGCTGTCTATACGTATCTTTTCTTGGTCATATACAGACGATTGTCCGTAAAAAAATTGAGGAAACAAAAAGACAAAAACAGCCAATATTCTAGACATTGCTGGGTTTTTTAGTGGTTTGTAATTGCTGCAATTCCGGGTAAAATTTTCCCCTCTAGGCTCTCTAACATTGCTCCTCCTCCTGTGCTTACATAACTCACTTTCTGCTCAAAACCGAATTGTTTAACAGCGGCTACTGAATCGCCTCCGCCTACAAGTGAAAATGCACCATTTTTTGTGGCCTCAGATATTGAGTCGCCTAATGCTTTTGTTCCTGTTGAAAAGGGGTCTAATTCAAAAACCCCTAATGGGCCATTCCAAAGAATTGTTTTGCATTGTTGTACCACCTCATGAAATATTGCTTTGGTTTTAGGACCACAATCTAAACCTTGCCAATTAACAGGGATACTTGTAATATCTACCACTTTAGTGTTAGCACTATTACTGAAATCATCTGCCGCTAAAACATCGACGGGAAGGTGGAGTTGGACATTTTTTTCTTTTGCTGATTTTAAAATCTCAAGAGCTAAATCCATCTTGTCATCTTCACATATTGAGTCGCCTATTGAGCCGCCCTGTGCTTTTATAAAAGTGAAAGACATTCCACCGCCGACTATGAGGTGGTCAACTTTATCGAGAATATTTTCAATGATAGTGATTTTAGAGGAAACTTTTGCACCTCCCAAAATTGCAAGAACTGGTTTTTCTCCAGATTTCATTACTTTGTCTATGCTTTGTATTTCTTGTTCCAATAGAAAACCAAAACATTTATTCTTAGGGAAAAATTGAGCAATTATACTCGTCGATGCATGTGCTCTGTGGGCTGTTCCAAAGGCGTCATTAACATAAATATCTCCGTGCTCTGACAATGATTGAGCAAAAGATGTATCCCCCTCTTTTTCCTCTTTGTAATATCTCAAGTTCTCTAAAAGCAAAACTTGCCCTGGTTGGAGGGCCTTTACCAGTTGTGCGGCTTCCGCTCCAACACAATCATTGGCGAACAAAACCTGAACGCCTAAAATGTCTTCCACTACGGGGACAATATTCTTTAAGGAATACTCAGGTTCATTTGATTTTGGACGGCCTAAGTGAGACATCAAAACACAGCTTCCGCCATCTTCTAAAACCTTGAAAATTGTGTTTTTGGCAGACTGAATTCTAGTATCATCAGTAACTTGAAGGTTTTCGTCAAGAGGCACATTAAAGTCTACGCGAATTAAGGCCTTTTTATTTTTAAAATTAAACTCTTTTAATGTGCTCATTTGTGGATGTGTTTTGGTTGGTTTTGTTGATTTTTAAAGCCCAAAGGTACATATTTCTTTAGAGTGAATAAAATAGAATAGGGGTCTTAAAAACTAATTTAAACTATAATTTGATGATTTAAATAAATTATATTTGTAAGATGACTTTTGAGGACATCATTGGACAAGAACATCTTAAATCCTTTTTGCAACAAAACATTCGTTGTGGACGCGCACCTCATGCGCAGCTTTTTGTAGGTAAAGACGGCTTAGGCGCACTTCCGCTTGCAGTTGCTTATGCTTCCTTATTGTTGCAGTCAGAAAACCCAAAACAACACATCAACCCACTAGAAAATCCAGACATACACTTTTTTTTTCCTGTAGTTAAAAAATCTCCAAGCAAAACCCTAATTTCAAAAGACTATATTAAAGAATGGAGAAGCTTTATAACACAAAACCCTTACGGTGACCTTAATCAGTGGTATACGGCTATTGGGGCAGAAAACAAACAAGGGTTAATTACGGTTGATGAAGCCCAAGCAATCATTAAAACCTTGGCTTTAAAATCATTTGGGGGTGGTAACAAGGTGTTGATTGTTTGGCATGCGGAAAAAATGAATCCTGAGTGCGGTAACAAACTACTAAAATGGTTTGAAGAACCAAATGAAAGAACAAATATTATCCTCATTTCGGAACAAGAAGATGCTTTATTAAAAACGATTCAGTCGCGTTGCCAGTCTGTGCACTTACGCCCATTAACCGAAATTCAAATTACAAATGCACTTGTAAAAATTAAAAAATTGGACAATTCAAGAGCTAAGCAAATTGCGCATAGGTCTGAAGGAAATTTTAATACAGCGCTGAAATTGATTGATCAGGGGGATCAAATAAGTCAATTTGAGGCACTGTTTATTGATTGGGTTCGCACTGCATTTCAAGCAAAGACAAATAAAAAATCGATTAACAGCTTAATGGAATGGAGTGAAGCAATAGCTAAATTAGGTAGAGAGAAAGAAAAACTATTTTTAGGCTACAGTTTAGAATTTTTCCGACAAGCCTTACTTTTAAATTATGGCGCTTTGGATCTTGTTCATTTTGAGCTTTTAGATCAAAGCTTTTCGTTGAAAAAGTTTGCTCGTTTCATTGACGCTAAAAATATTGAAAAAATTTGTTCTGAACTTGAAAGCGCTATACACCACATTGAACGAAATGCGAATGGCAAAATCGTGTTTACGGATTTGTCTATAAAACTCACTAGACTTCTC
>Ga0102887_1000192_pt1 | contig 28204 bp, 25 predicted proteins | sample Colrivmet1550B02_FD_84504 | JGI IMG/M metagenome (GOLD analysis project Ga0102887, IMG submission 84504) | Estuarine microbial communities from the Columbia River estuary - metaG 1550B-02 | ecosystem: Environmental > Aquatic > Marine > Intertidal zone > Estuary | place: USA: Columbia River...
CAACACCCGTTGTATTCGGCATGCGCTGATCTGTAAGCAGAATATGGTAATCATTTTTTTCTAAAAGTCCTTTGCCCTCTTTGGCGGAAATGGCGGTATCTATTTGAAAATCCCTTCTAAAAGCGCCTTTAAATGATGAGGTATTACGCTCCTCATCATCTACATATAAAATTTTTATTTTTTCCTTGACCTTAGTCATTAGATCCGAAATTTGATTGAACGGGTAAAACTACAGCAATGCTCGTTCCTTTTCCCAATATAGATTCAACAACAAACTTTCCACCATGCTCTTCAATGATTCCATGAGATATAGACATACCTAAACCTGAACCTTCGCCAACTTCTTTGGTAGTAAAAAACGGATCGAATATTTTTCTCAATGTTTCTTCATCCATCCCTGAACCATTATCCTTAAATAATATTTTTATTTCCTTAGAATCCTCACTCATTGTTGTAATGACTTCAATTTTCCCATTCGCTTTGTTTTCAGAAGCTTTAATAGCATAAATGGCATTATTCAAAGTATTCATAAATACCTGATTCAATTTACTAGCTAGACAGTCAATTTTTGGAATGTCACTATAATGCTTCTCAACAACAATATTATTTTGCTTCAAGTCAGATTTCATTAACTCTAAGGTAGAATTTAAGCCTTCATGAATGTCAGCTTCTTTTAAACTGGCTTGATCGAGCCTAGAGAAAGTCTTTAATTCGCTAGCAATCTCAACTGCTCGTTTAATGCCATCTTCAACATCATCAATCGCATTGTCAATTTCTTCGTTGAGATATTCTAAATCAATTTCTTCTTTAAACTCCGAGGCTTCTTTAAATGATTTCCCCAAATCATCATTTCCCAAAACAACCTCATCGTATTTTGAGATTAAATCCTTTAAATCTTGCACATCCCTTTTTATGGTAACAACACTTTGGCGTGCATAGTTCATTGGGTTGTTTATTTCATGTGCAATTCCTGCGGTCAATTGACCCAATGAAGACATCTTCTCTGATTGAACTAACTGCACTTGAGTTTCTTTCAATTCAACAAGTGTTTCATTCAACTCTGATGTCCTTTCTTTTACTTGTTGCTCTAGAATTATATTCTGATTTGAAAGAATAGCCTCTTTTTCTTGGATAGCTGACAGCCGTTCTTCTTTGTAAATATTAATTCTATCGCTCAAAGCAATAGAAAGTAAGACGGCTTCTAATGCCGAAGCGACTTGCATTATATTCTTCGTAAAGTTATTGTAGGGTAAAACTCCAAAATCTTTAAGAATGAAAATGACGGAACCTGCGATTAAAGCTGACCAAGCATAAAGGAAGAAGCGTGCCGACTTTTGACCTTTTCTATAAACAGCCACAGCAGCATAAATCGTAAAAATGGAACCGACTAACATGATGTTCTGCATTACGATAAAGCTTACTTGGATTGAAACAAAAACCTGAACCCCTATAGCCAAACAGAAAAGTATAATTATTAAATTAAGCAGGTTATGAATCCTTAATGAGAATTGTTTTGTTTGAAGTATACTCTGCACAAAAAGTGCTAAAACTATTCCAGCTCCAGAAGACAAAAAAGCCAATGCATGCTTTTCTATAAACGCTGAATTGGGCCATAAGTATTTATACGTGTAGCCCTCAATTGTCATTTGAGTGAGCACAATGAAAACTAAATAAAATACATAATACAGATAGCTCCTATCCTTTACGGAGAAAAATACAAAAAGGTTGTAGAGTAACATAACCACAATGACTCCAATAAACATTCCTGAAAAAAAATTCTTACCCGTAAATGAATAGAATAGGCTTTTTTCATCACCAAGAAAAAGTGGTATGGTTAGCTGTTCGTTGCCGTGAACTTTAATTAAAAATGACTTTGTTTCATTCGGTAGAATATCAACATCAAAAACAAAACTCGTTTCCTTATAATTTCTGTCTATAAATGACTTAGAAGCTGTCGAACTAAAGAATTTCTCAATTCTACTCTTTCCATCTAACTCAAACCATTCCACCTCATCTAGTCTCGATTGGGCAAGGTTTACAAGTAAACGGTCGAAATCACTTTGATTCGAAATGCTAAATTTTATCCAAAAATTAGAATTACTCACATTAAAATTGAGCACTTGCTTTCCAGAAAACTCAAAAGCATTTTGTTCTAAAACCTGTTGAGCAGATAAAGTACGTGAGTTATCTTCGAAATAATATGAATGAGCTGCCAACGAGACCATCCCCTCTTTGTAAACAAGAGTATCAGCATTGATTGGCTTCACTAAAAACGAAAAACAAACAACAAGTAATATGCTATTGCAGAATCTAATATTCAATTTACAAGGTTGCTTTAGTTACAAACATGTTCAGTAAACCTATTGGTGTTTTCGACTGTTCAACTATATCAAAGCTGGTCTTCCAGTCTTCGAACTGGTCATGAGCTATTACCTTATTCTCAACCGCAACTGCAGCCAAGCTGCCAATTTTAATAAACATATCCGCTAGTGCATAATTTGGAATTAAAATAGGTACTACTTCCAAGGACAATTCTTCAAATCCATATTGCACCATTTCTGACACTATTTTTCTTGAAGCCATTCCATTGTTCAATCTCTTGTGAACTAGAAAATCTATCAACTTATCCGAAATTTCAAACCTAGGGGTATAAAAAGAAAGTCCTTTCCAGTCTGTTTCAACAATTACTAAAGTCCCCCCTGGCTTTAAAACGCGCTTTATCTCTTTCCAAACTAATTCAGGGCTTTTTAAATGTTGAAACACCCGTTCTAAACGAACTGCATCTAACTCATTGTCTTTAAATGGAAGTTCTTCTGCGCTTCCAACCAAAAACTCAATATTTTTCAATCCGCTCTTTTCTTTGGCTTCGTTCGCAATAGCAATAAATTTTGGATCAATATCTAATCCAAACACTTTACCCACACCAGCTTTTACTTTTGCCATCTGAATGACATCAAAACCGGTTCCACAGCCTATATCAAGAATATTTTCACTTTGTTTTAAATTCAGTAGATTATAACTCTCAAGCTTAGCCGGAAAAGTCGGATCTGCAGATTTATCTAGGTAATCAGAATTGTAAAGTTGCATTATGGGAATAATTTAATGAGTCTCTATTTTATTTTTAGGTTGTAGTTTACAACTACTTCATTGCCGCTCCTCGTAACATGTGTCAAAACTTGCTCAGGATTGGATAACAAATTTTCAATAATTTTTCTGTCGTCAGTGTTAACATTGGTCAAATCAGTAGCATCTTTTTTAATCATAGCTGTAGCTATTAAATCTATTTTAGGGTAATAGAACTTTCCTTCTTCGCCCAATTCAGTTATGATATCACATCCCATGCTCGCGGCCATCTTTACAGTTGTTGGCGCACAAAGCATAACCGATGTTCTTAAGTTAAGTTGGTTAGCTACAACAAATGCAGAGCGTGTTAAAAACTTACTCCCTATACCAAGCTTCGCCCCTTCTCGTGTATTCCAGAGCCCACATATTTCACCTACTGCTCCATTTGAAGCTAAAGATTTAAGATAGTCATGCACATTTACATCTTTATCCTGAATTGCTTCTTCTAGAGGAATACTTAAAACATCGTCTACCAATTGTAACCTCGCACCGCCAATGAGCTTGCCATCTTCTTCTCTTTTTATCATTAAAACAACAGAGGAAGGACTGAATGCCCACTCTAAATTTGCCGAGGTAATGTTAGCAATATCAAATACTTGAAGTACTTTCCGATGTCCTATAATGAACTCCTTACACTCAGTAAAGTGATCAATTGCCCTATAAACTTCTACTACAACCAAAAGTTAATTTCTTAATTAATAATTACATAGGTTTGCAACTGCTATGTTATACTCTTAACACTATTTTTTTACAGGGAATGCACTCAATTAATTACTCATCCAACAACATTTAATAATAAATGTACTCTGAAAAAGAAATTAAAGAGCAAATAAAGCTTTTAAATGATGAATGGCAAGTTTTAACCGAGCCGGTTAGAGAAAAAATCAACATTCTGTATGTTGACGATGAGCCTGCAAATCTTCGATCATTTAAATCTGTTTTTAGACGAGATTATAATATTAAGATTGCAGAAAGTGCAAACGAAGGAAAAGAATTACTTAAAGCACACAGCTTTCATATCGTTGTTACAGATCAAATTATGCCGCAGACAACAGGCATTGAATTTTTAGAGTCTATTAGAGAAGATTACCCTGAGCCCATTCGAATTTTATTAACTGGATACAGCGATATAGATGCAGTTATCAATGCTATTAACCGTGGAGGTGTATACCGTTACATGAGTAAACCATGGAATGAAGCGGAAATGCGACAGGTTATTGAAAGTTCATACGAGGTTTATTTTTTAAGAGAAAAGAATAAAAAACTTGCAGACGATTTAATCAAAACAAACCGTCAGCTAGAATTTCTTTTTAGACAAAAATTACTTGATGCTGAGTAGCTCTTATTTCCTTCTGTTTCTTAGCACTTTTTTTACCTAACTACTTTTTCTGATAATAAATTGCTTATTTGATTCGAAGAAGTGATTTATATTTAATGCACCGTTCGTTTATAATTGTTATCGACTTTGGAATTCATGTTGCTAAATGGACTAGCAAATAGTATTTTGCTTTTGATATTAGCAACTGACTTTTGTTGCAAACTCAATGTGAGGATATTGTACATTTGTCGTCTTATTTAGACTCATTTAAAATAAAATACATGTTGAAAAAGGCCGATGTAATGAAGGCGCTTAGCCAAGTTCAAGCCACAGACAACAGTTCAAATATTGTTGACGCAAAGCACGTAACCAACGTTCAAGTTTTTGGAGACGAAGTAGAAGTTGATGTGATAAGCATGCAACCTACGCTCCACATAAAAAAGAAACTTGAAGTTGATATCCTTAAAGCCATTCATGAGCACGCTTTTGCCAAGGCAAAAGTAAAAGTTCGAATTACGGTTCCAGAAAAAAACGCAAAGCCAAAAGCGGTGCCGTTAAAAGGTGCAGAGTTACCTGGTGTTCAAAATATTATTGCTATCGCTTCAGGAAAAGGTGGCGTGGGTAAATCTACGATTACTTCAAACCTGGCGGTCGCCTTAGCCCAAATGGGTTTTAAAGTTGGGTTAGTTGATGCTGACATTTACGGACCGAGTATGCCGAAAATGTTTGATGTAGAAACGGAACGCCCTGCAAGTATTCATGTAGATGGGGTTAGTAAAATGGAACCTGTAGAAAGCTACGGAGTTAAATTACTTTCAATCGGATTTTTCGCAAAGCAGAATCAAGCGGTTGTCTGGCGTGGACCAATGGCTTCAAAAGCTTTAAACCAAATGATTCGCGAAGCGCATTGGGGCGAATTAGATTTCTTACTCATCGATCTTCCTCCAGGCACGGGCGACATTCACTTATCTTTAGTACAAGCGGTTCCTGTAACAGGTTCTGTAATTGTAAGTACTCCGCAAGCTATTGCTTTGGCAGACGCTAGAAAAGGCGTTGGCATGTTCCAAATGGATTCGATTAATATTCCTGTTTTAGGTATCGTTGAAAACATGGCGTATTTCACACCTGAAGAACTTCCAGAAAATAAGTATTACATCTTTGGGAAAGAAGGCGCAAGAAATTTGGCTACAGAATTAGACACTCCATTTCTAGGTGAAATTCCTATTATCCAAAGTATACGCGAAAGCGGTGATGTTGGCCGACCAGCTATAATGCAAGACGGCACTATTGCCTCTGAAGCATTTGGAGAAATGGCCAAAAATGTTGTTTCAGAATTGGTGAAAAGAAATACAGATTTACCTCCTACTGAAGTTGTAAGAATTACAACTATGGCAGGATGTTCTCCTAAAAAAGAGCAAGTATGACCAAAGTACAAATGGAAGGGGAAATTCTAAAAGCTCTTGCGGAAATCAGACCTTTTCTGAACAATGACGGTGGAGACATTTCTTTTTTAGAATTAACTGAAGACTACACCGTAAAGGTAAAACTTCACGGGGCATGCAATGGATGCAGTGTCAATCAAATGACTTTAAAGTCTGGCGTTGAAATGACGATAAAAAAATATTTACCTGAAATAAAAGAAGTTGTTGAAGTCAATTAAACCTCTTTAAGGTAAGCACAATTCATATGACCCATAGTACCAAAGTTGTAGAGAAAACCGCTATTCACTTTGCCGGAGATTCTGGAGATGGAATACAATTGACCGGTTTTGAATTTAGCAATACGGCCGCCCTTTACGGGAACGACCTCAGTACTTTTCCTGACTTTCCTGCGGAAATAAGAGCCCCGTTAGGAACGGTGTCTGGTGTTTCGGGTTTCAAATTAAATTTTGGAAGTTCGCAGATAAATACCCCAGGTGGGTTAATTGATGTATTGGTAGTAATGAATGCTGCCGCACTCAAAAAAAACATTGAAATGGTTAAGCCTAACGGTTTAATCATTTGCAATATTTCGGGTTTTGACAAACGAAATTTAAAGCTTGCAGAATATGCCGAAGACGCAGAGCCTCTAAATGAATTAGAAGGTCAATTTCGTATCATAGAAATTGATGTTACGCGACTTACACGAGAAGCTTTAAAACAATCTTCGCTAACAAACAAAGAAAGAGACCGAAGTAAAAACATGTTTGTCCTTGGTTTCATTTATTGGCTCTACCATAGAAAGCTAGACCATACAGAATCATTTTTAAGCGATAAGTTTAAAGCTAAGCCTGAAATTGCTGAGGCGAATATTCAAGTACTGAAAGCAGGTTACAATTATGGCATAACCACAGAAAGTACTTTTGAGCGTTACGAAATAAAGCCCGCTAAAATGCCGAGTGGCACCTATAGAAATATTGTAGGGAATCAAGGTTTAGCCATTGGCTTAACTGCGGCTGCAAAAAAAGCAGGTTTAGAATTATTTTTTGGTAGCTATCCCATTACGCCTGCTTCAGATATTTTACATGAATTGGTCAAACATAAAAATTATGGTGTAAAGACCTTTCAAGCGGAAGATGAAATTGCCGCAGTTGGCGCAAGTATTGGGGCCTCTTTTGGAGGAATGCTAGGCGCCACAGCCAGCTCAGGCCCGGGCATCGCTTTAAAGCAAGAAGCCATTGGTTTGGCCGCCATGATAGAATTGCCTCTTGTAGTGGTAAACGTTCAGCGAGGTGGGCCGTCTACGGGCTTGCCAACTAAAACCGAGCAGGCTGATTTATTGCAGGCGCTTTATGGAAGAAATGGCGAATCACCTATTCCGGTAATCGCCATTCACAAACCTTCTGAAGCATTTAACTTAGCCTTTGAGGCGGTTAAAATTGCCGTTGAACATATGACACCAGTAATGCTCTTAAGCGATGGTTATGTTGCAAATGGCGCAGAGCCTTGGAGATTTCCAAAAGCAGAAGATTTACCAAAGATTGAAACAAAGTTTGCTAAAGCCAGTGATAAAAAATATTTACCCTACGAAAGAGATGAGAACCATGTTCGCAAATGGGCCGTGCCCGGAATGAAAGGCTTGGAACATCGCGTAGGAGGTTTAGAAAAAGAGGACCTGACAGGAAACGTGAGTTACGATCCTGAAAATCATGAAACGATGGTTAAGCTTCGCCAAGCGAAAGTAGATGCCATAGTAGATTTCATTCCATTAGCTGAATTTGACGCGGGTTCAACAGCTGACAAAACACTGATTTTAGGCTGGGGTTCTACCTATGGCGCTATAAAAGTTGCGGTCATCAATTTGAGAAACGAAAATAAATCTGTTGCGCATTTACATCTTACGCATTTAAATCCTTTGCCAAAAAATTTAGGCGGCATCCTAAAGTCTTTCGACAACATTCTTATTCCAGAATTGAACAATGGTCAGCTTATCCGAATTATTCGAGATAAGTACTTGGTTGATGCAAAAGGATTGAATAAAATTAAAGGGCTTCCGCTATTAGCGAAGGAAATAGAAACCGCAGTAAAAACTTTAACACAAGCCTAGATGGAAGATAAAAAACCCATATTGACGGCTAAAGATTTTGCGACCGACCAAGACGTACGCTGGTGCCCTGGTTGCGGAGACTATTCGATATTGAAACAAGTACAATCCATAATGCCTGAAATCGGCTTGCCTCCAGAAGACATCGCCTTCATTTCTGGTATTGGCTGCTCTAGTCGTTTCCCTTATTATATGAACACTTATGGCATGCATAGTATTCATGGCCGTGCCACAGCTATTGCCTCGGGTTTAAAAGCAGCTCGTCCAGAATTAAGTGTTTGGATTATTACTGGCGATGGCGACAGCCTCTCTATCGGTGGAAATCACTTGATTCACTTGTTGCGTAGAAACCTCGATGTAAATATTCTGTTGTTTAACAACGAAATTTATGGTCTCACAAAAGGTCAATATTCTCCTACCTCAGAGTTAGGTAAAAAGACGAAGTCGAGTCCGCTAGGTGTTATCGATCATCCGTTTAACCCTTTGGCATTAGCTATGGGTGCAGATGCAACTTTTGTTGCCCGCATAATGGACAGAGATCCAAAACATATGCGCGACATTCTGAAAAAAGGAAACGATCATAAAGGCAGTTCATTTGTTGAAATCTATCAGAATTGCAACGTGTTCAATGATGGCGCTTTTGCAATTTTCACTGATAAAGGAACTAAGCCAGAAGAGACGATTTACTTGGAGCACGGCCAACCACTTATTTTTGGAGCCGAAAGCCAAAAAGGAATAAAACTCAATGGCCTAACGCCAGAAATAGTTGAGTTGGATAAAGTCAGCAAAGAAGATCTTTGGATTCACGATGCAAAAGACAGAACAAAGAGTTCAATTCTAACCCGCATGTTTGACGACCCAAAAAGTATTGGGCACTTTCCAAGACCATTTGGAATAGTCTATGAGGAAGACAGATTTAGATATGAAGAGGCGATGACTTCGCAAATAGAATCCGCAAAAGCATTAAAAGGTAAAGGCGATTTGGATGCTTTGATTCAGGGGAGCAAAACTTGGAGTATTTAATTCGGGTAAAATTTGAAAAAATATTCAAAACCAAAAACGCCTCGAATTTCTTCGAGGCGTTTTTATATATAAATGTTTGAAACGTATTACATCATTCCTGGCATGCCGCCACCACCCATAGGAGGCATAGCTGGCTCTTCGCTAGGGATTTCCGTAACTGTAGCTTCAGTAGTTAAGATCACACCTGCAACAGATGCAGCGTTCTCTAAAGCAACACGCGTAACTTTCGTTGGATCGATAATTCCTTGCTCAATCATGTTTCCGTAAGTATCGTTCTTCGCGTTGAAGCCAAAGTCACCTTTACCTTCTTTTACTTTAGAAACAATTACAGAACCTTCTAAACCAGCGTTCTCAACAATCTGACGCAAAGGCTCTTCAATAGCACGCTTTACGATTGCCATACCAGTAGTTTCATCATCGTTATCACCTTTTAGCCCTTCTAATACAGAACCCGCTCTAACTAAAGCAACACCACCACCAGCAACATAACCTTCTTCAACAGCAGCACGTGTTGCAGCTAAAGCGTCATCTACGCGGTCTTTCTTTTCTTTCATTTCTACTTCAGAAGCAGCACCAACATAAAGAACAGCAACTCCACCAGCTAACTTAGCTAAGCGCTCTTGTAATTTCTCTTTGTCGTAATCTGAAGTTGTTGTCTCAATTTGAGCCTTGATTTGGTTTACACGAGCAACAATGTTCTCGCTAGAACCAGCACCGTTTACAACAACTGTATTGTCCTTGTCGATTGTTACTTTCTCTGCAGTACCTAAATCTTCAAGAGTAGCATCTTCTAGTTTTCTACCCATTTCTTCAGAAATAACAGTCCCACCAGTTAAGATTGCGATGTCTTCTAACATTGCTTTTCTTCTGTCTCCAAATCCTGGAGCTTTAACAGCAGCAATTTTTAGAGAACCTCTCATTTTGTTTACTACTAAAGTTGCTAAGGCTTCGCCATCCACATCTTCTGCAATAATCAATAAAGGTGCACCACTTTGAGCAACTGGCTCAAGAACTGGCAACAACTCTCTCATGTTAGAGATTTTCTTATCATAAATCAAAATTTTCGGAGCCTCCATGTCAGCAACCATCTTTTCAGCATTGGTTACGAAATAAGGAGAAAGGAAACCTCTATCAAACTGCATCCCTTCAACGATGTCCACGTAAGTGTCAGTACCTTTTGCTTCTTCAACAGTGATAACACCTTCGTTCTTCACTTTGTCCATGGCTTCAGCGATAAGCTTACCAATAGAACTGTCGTTGTTTGCAGAAACTGTAGCAACTTGCTCGATTTTAGAATTATCCGAACCTACAGCTTGAGAAATGTTCGCCAATTCAGCTGTTAATGCAATCACCGCTTTATCAACACCTCTTTTCAAATCCATTGGATTCGCACCGGCAGCAACGTTCTTAGAACCGTGACTTACAATAGACTGAGCTAAAACCGTGGCAGTAGTTGTTCCATCGCCAGCAATGTCTGCCGTTCTCGATGCAACCTCTTTAACCATCTGTGCACCTAAGTTTTCGATTCTGTCTTCTAACTCGATTTCTTTTGCAACAGAAACACCATCTTTAGTAACAGAAGGAGAACCGAAAGATTTCTCAATTACTACATTACGACCTTTAGGTCCTAAAGTTACTTTAACAGCATTTGCCAAAGCGTCAACACCTTTGCGGATACCGTCTCTAGCTTCAATATCAAATTTAATTTCTTTAGCCATTTTCTAAATTTCTTTAATGTGAATAATTTCTTTGAATTAAATCTTAGATGATTGCTAAGATGTCAGATTCGCGCATGATTAGAAAATCAGCACCTTCGAATTTGAACTCGGTTCCGGCATACTTACCGTACAATACTTTGTCACCAACTTTTACAGTCATTGGCTCGTCAACTTTACCGTTACCGGCAGCAACGATTACACCTTCTTGAGGTTTCTCTTGAGCTGTATCAGGAATGATGATTCCAGATGCAGTTTTTGTTTCAGCAGCAGAAGCTTCAATGATAACTCTGTCTGCTAATGGACGAATGCTTAATTCTGCCATCGTATAAGTATTTTAAGTTAAATTAATTTTTACGGGTTAGGAGTAGTCGAAAAATGTGCCAATGCTAGAATTGTGACAAAAACTGACAAGCCTTCAATTTTGAGATTAAAATCGGTGTCAGGGTGGCACAATCAAACTAAAACTACTAAGCTCAAAACGCTAAACAAAAAAAGCTCCGAATTTCTTCGGAGCTTTCTAACAGTATAACTTTTCTATTACTCTACTGGTTCAGGTAAATCTTCAGCAGGAGCGCTATTATCTTTTAATCCTTGGTTAATATCTATCGCTCCAGCATCAATGCCTTGAGTTTGCTCGATTAGTGTAGAACCTGCTTCTTCAACATTTGAAGAACCTCCGTTGAACATGTTGATTGACAACACTAAAACAAATATTGCTAAAGCTAAGCCCCAAGTTGCTTTATCTAAAAAGTCTCCAGAGCGTTTAACGCCACCTAACATTTGATTTCCTTGGCCACCAAAAGCTGAACTTAAACCGCCACCTTTAGGATTTTGAACCAATACCACCAACATTAAAAGTAGGCAAGAAACTATAATGAGTATAATAAATAATGCAACCATGATTTTTTATTTTCGTCTTTTTATATCCCGAATTCGGTCGGCAAAGAAAGTATTTTTTTCGGGATATTTCAACCCTAATATTTCATAAGCCTCAATTGCCTTGTTTAAATGCCCTTGCGCCAGGTAAACTTTCGCTAAAGTCTCTGTAACAAACTGATTATCATTACTTTCATTATTTTCAGCGATGTTTAATAAAGAGAAGTTTTCTTTTCGCGGATTTATTTTGGGGCGTTCTTCTAAAAATTTGTCTATTAATTCTATTTTTTTCTCTTTAATTGGATTTACCTTTTGTGGTCCTGAAGGAACAACGTCCGTTTCCAACTCAAAACTAACTTCTTCTGTTAAAACTGAAGGTTCTGTTGCTGTAATTTCTTCCTGTTTCGGCTCATCAGATTTTAAAGTCTTCAACCAAGATGTAAAATCAGCACCGCCATTTTGAAGAATAGCAGTTGGTTTTGGTTCTTCAATTTCTAATTCCTCTCCGGCTGTCGAGTAATCTTCTAATTCAATAGAAAATGAATTTTCAACCTCAACCGGCTCAGAAAGTTTTTCTACTTCATTTACCAATTCTTGACCAATACCGATACCAACATCAAGATCTATACTGAAATAAGTTTCCTTCTGCTCAACCAATGGTTCTTCAATTGAAAATGGTATTTCTTCAATCTCCTTATCTACTGGTTGTTCTATAGTAATCGCAATAGATTCAGAAAACACTTCATCTTGAACTTCAGTAATAATAGGCTCTTCTTTTACCTCCTCAATTTTCACTTCTGGCTGCTCTGCAATCGGCTCAACGGGTTTGGCTTTTTCCTTGGTTTCTAGATCAATTGATACAGGCGTCTCTTCAGCTTCACTTGGATGCTCCTGGTGGTAACCTGAGCGTATGCGTTTACTTTTTTCAAGAAGCGCTTTTATATCATCAGGAAGTTCAGCAGGCTCTTTTTTCTTTGCTCTTGGTAGAGGTGGTTTGGGCAATTCGGCTTTGGGTTCTGCTTTATTTTCTTCAGCATCGATTGGAGTGACCTTCACCTCTTGCTTAACCTCTACTTCTGGTTCTTTTTCTATTTCAGGAATAACAAACTCAAAACGTTGTTTTTTAGAGTTTTCAGTTTCAGACTGCTCTAATCCAACCCAATCAAGAAGTTGAGATCTATTTGGCGATCCTATTGCTGCTCTGCTTAATGCAGAATTAAATAAATATGATTTTTGATTTTGAAGGCCTTTTAAATACAACCAATGCAAGATAGGACTTGCTGGAAATTCTTGAATAATATCACGCAACTCGCGCGTGGCATCTTCATCTACAGTTGCCGGATTATCAATCCATTCTATGATATTACTCTTATTCAATCTACCAGTTTACCAAAGCCTTGTTGATGATATCTTGCGCTAATTCGTCATTAATCTGAGACACTAATGCATCTTCTACAGCATTCAAATTTAAGTTCGCATCGTAGTCTCGAAATCTACTAAAAGTTTGCTCAAAATTTTTCTTTGTATCTAGATTATTCAAGAAGTCAACTTTTACCGTGACTGTTAATCTGTTTTGTGCATTTGTTTCTCCACTTTGGGCTGATCTAACACTTACAGAATATCCAGTAATTGCTCCTGAAAATTCTAAATCTCCACCACGTGTTACAAGTTGTAACGGTGTTTGTTGCAAAATTTCTTGTTTCAAATTTTCAGTAAACAGAATACTCAAGTTTGGATTTACTAAAGGAGCCTGATTAGGGAACATATAGACGCTGTATGATTCTGCATCTCCAACATCACCGCCTGTAAGCGAATACCCTCCTTTACATGTCCATAAAGCAAAGGCTGAAAAAATAACTAAACTATATCCGACAATTCTGTTCATTTTAATACAACTTGAATTGTTTGATCTTACGGTACAGTGTGCGCTCAGAAATTCCCAATTCTTCTGCCGCACCTTTTCGTTTACCCCGGTTTCTTTCTAAAGCTTTTTTAATCATTTCGATCTCCTTATCTTGAAGAGAAAGATTTTCATCCTCTATTGTTGCAGTATTAATATAATCATCATCGTGACCAACAGAACCTACAATTTCTGGAACATAAGATTCTTTCTGTCCCTCGTTATAAGGAGGTTCAGAAATTTGATCTGAAAGCTGCTTTAGGATTTGTGGATTAACGTCTTTCATTCCTTTTTCAGAACCTCCATCCAGCAAAGAAGTAACTAGCTTCTTTAAATTGTTCATGTCGCTCCTCATATCGAAAAGCAACTTGTACATAATTTCTCTTTCAGAGCCGAAAGAAGAATCATCAGATGATTGGTCCTTATTAATTAACATCGGTAATTCTGACGCACCAACATCTGGAATATAATGACGAATAGATTCCGGCCCTATTTCGCGATCTGTTTCTATTACCGATATCTGCTCAACTAAGTTTCGCAGTTGTCGGATGTTTCCAGGCCAACGGTAAGACGTTATCAGTTTTTGCGCTTCTAGCGTTAAACGAATAGCAGGTGTATGATACTTATCAGCAAAATCTGCAGCAAACTTTCTAAAGAGTAAATAAATGTCATCGTGCCTATCGCGTAAGGCCGGAATCTTAATTTCTATGGTGTTTAACCGATAGTAAAGATCCTCACGAAACTTATTTTTTTGTATAGCCTCTTTCATGTTTACATTAGTGGCACCCACTACGCGAACATCTGTTTTGTGAATTTTTGAAGAACCTACCTTAATGTATTCACCCGTTTCTAAAACTCTCAGTAATCTCACCTGCGTTTGCATTGGCAATTCACCAACCTCATCTAAAAAGATTGTTCCTCCATCGGCCTCTTCAAAATATCCTTTACGTGAACCTGTAGCCCCAGTAAAAGCCCCTTTTTCATGACCAAACAATTCAGAGTCTATCGTTCCTTCTGGTATAGCTCCGCAATTAACAGCGATATAAGGGTTGTGTTTTCTATACGATAACTGATGAATGATTTTAGGAATCGCTTCTTTACCAACTCCACTTTCTCCGGTAATTAAAACCGAAATGTCAGTTGGTGCAACTTGAAGCGCTTTATGCAATGCCCTATCCAAAAGAGGAGATGCTCCAATAATTCCAAATCTTTGCTTTACCTCTTGAATGTTCATTCCCTAAGTGTATATTTTAGTTCTATCGGCTCATTTTGATATATGCGTGTACCAGTCATGGAATTAACCACATAATTCTTGTTTGCCTTTATTATAATGTATGTCGCTTCTGGAAATGGCTTTTTAAATTTAAAGTCTAAATTTCTCCCTGTCCACAAACTTGTCCAAAGTTCTTTGTCACCGCTTCCAAAGATATTAACCTGGAAACCTGTGGTCAGATTTTCTATGCATCTATCGGCTTCAGTGTTTTTTATACAAATCATCAACTCACCAGTTGAATCCAGGTTTTGATATAAAACCTCAAATTCTAAATTATTATCCCACCAGGTTCCATCTTCTTTTTGAACCTGCGCTTGAATTGAACTAACAAACAAACATGTGAGTATGACTGCAAATAATAATCTCATAAACTTAAACGGCCTCACCAATTAATGTTCCACCAGTACAATCTGTAATATTCACCGTCACAAAATCTCCGGCTTTAAAATCTCTTCTTGGAAAGACAACCACCGTGTTGTGTGTAGTTCTTCCGTAAAGTTGTTCTTTCTTTTTCTTAGAAACACCTTCCACCAGCACTTCGTAAGTATGCCCAACTTTTACTTGATGTGTTCCTAAACTGTGAAGTCTTTGTTTTGCAATAACTTCTGTCAGTCTTCTCTTTTTGACTTCTAAAGGAACATTGTCTTCCATTTTTTTCTCGGCAAACGTTTTTGGCCTTTCTGAATAGTAATACATGTAACCAAAATCATATTTCACTTCATCCAATAGACTTAATGTCTCTTCGTGATCTTCTTCCGTTTCTCCTGGAAAGCCGCAAATCATATCATGTGAAATGGCACAGTCAGGAATAATTTTTCTAATGCGGTCAATCAAACCGAGATATTCTTCTCTTGTATGTCCACGTTTCATATCAGCCAAAACCTTAGTGCTTCCAGATTGAACCGGCAAATGGATATAGTCGCAAATATTCTCGAATTCAGAAATAGCATAAAGCACGTCATCCTTCATATCTTGTGGGTTGGAAGTAGAAAAACGAATTCTAACATTCGGCACTTCCTTCGCCACCATTCTCAATAAATCTCCAAAACGGACTGCACTTGCTTGCGCAGCCTCACTGGCTTTAGAAAAATCTTTTTTCAAACCTCCTCCATACCATAGGTATGAATCTACATTCTGACCCAAAAGGGTTATTTCTTTGTAACCTGCATCTGCCAATTGTCTGGCCTCTTCTAAAATACTTTGGAAGTTTCTACTACGTTCTCTTCCTCTTGTAAAAGGGACTACACAGAAAGAACACATATTATCGCAACCACGTGTAATAGAAATAAAAGCAGTCACTCCATTTCCACCTAGCCTTACTGGTGCAATGTCTCCGTACGTTTCTTCTTTAGATAAAAGAACATTCACAGCTTTTCTTCCTCCGTCTACTTCTCTCAATAAATTTGGAAGATCTTTATATGCATCTGGACCTACAACTAGATCTACTAGTTTTTCCTCGTCTAAAAGTTTACCTTTTACACGTTCTGCCATGCAGCCGAGTAAACCAACTTTTAAATTCGGATTTTCCTTTTTGTTTCTATTAATATGTACAAGTCTATTCCTAACAGTTTGTTCCGCTTTATCGCGAATTGAACATGTATTTAATAGAATTAAATCGGCATTATCAATATTTTTTGTCGTGCCGTAACCTTCTTTCGATAAAATTGATGCGACAATTTCACTGTCAGAAAAATTCATCGAACAGCCGTAACTTTCAATGTAGACATGTTTGTTCGCAACTTGCACGTTTTCAATAACAGTAGCTTCGCCTTGACGGCTTTCCTCCATTTGTGATTTCTCTCCTATTGCTTCCTGCATACTTAAATTATTGAGGCGGCAAATTTATTCTATTCTGCCAAGTTGACAGAACGAATAAAGAGAATTTTAATTGTTTAGAAACCAACGGCTAAGCGGGTATTAAACTTATTGCTTTACTTTGCGGCCGTTCTCACCTTAAAAATTAATAAAATAAATGGCTAAAAACCTAGTAATTGTAGAGTCCCCTGCAAAGGCAAAAACCATTGAAAAATATTTAGGAAAAGACTTCAAAGTAATGTCTAGTTATGGTCACATTCGTGATCTTCCTAAAAAAGATGCAATAGACATAGAAAACGGTTTTGAACCGCGCTATGAAGTCCCTTCTGACAAGAAAAAGCTTGTTGCCGATTTGAGAAGAAATTCTAAGTCTGCTCAAAAAGTTTGGCTAGCATCGGATGAGGATCGCGAAGGAGAAGCCATCGCCTGGCACCTTTACGATGAGTTAAAATTAACGGACGAAAACACAGAGCGTATTGTTTTTCACGAGATTACTAAAGGAGCTATTCTAAAGGCAATTGAGAACCCAAGAAAAGTAGATCTTAAATTAAAAGACGCACAACAAGCACGCAGAGTTTTAGACCGTTTAGTGGGTTTTGAATTATCTCCTGTGCTTTGGAGAAAGATAAAAGGCGGACTTTCAGCTGGTAGAGTGCAATCTGTATCAGTGCGCTTAGTTGTGGAAAAAGAAAGAGAAATACAAGCTCACCAATCTAAATCTACATATAAGGTTGTTGGCGAATTCATCAATGAAAATAATATTGGCTTTAAAGCCGATCTGAGAAAAAACTTTAGCACTAAACAAGAAGCTCTTGATTTTCTTAATGATTGCAACGGTAGCGAGTATCAAATTACAGCTTTAGAAAAAAAACCAGCAAAACGGAGTCCTGCTGCTCCATTTACGACATCAACACTACAACAAGAAGCCTCTCGAAAATTAGGATTTAGCGTTGGCCAAACAATGCAAGTAGCTCAGAAACTTTACGAATCTGGTGCCATTACTTATATGAGAACAGACAGTGTTAACTTATCTCAAGATGCCTTATCAGCAATAAAAGCTGAAATAGAAGATGCATATGGACAGGATTACCACAAACACAGAACATATTCTTCAAAGACTAAAGGAGCGCAAGAAGCGCACGAAGCCATTCGTCCTACCAACATGGTAAATCATAATGGTAATGGAGACTATAATGCAACGCGACTTTACCAATTAATTTGGAAAAGAACCATCGCTTCTCAAATGGCAGATGCTCAGATTGAGCGCACAACAGCAGAGATTAGCATTTCTAAAAACGATAACAAATTTGTTGCTAAAGGCGAAGTTATCAAATTCGAAGGTTTCATTAAAGCTTACTTAGAAGGAACAGATGACGAAGACGTGGAAGAGAAAAATGCGCTTCCAGCGCTAAACAATAATGAAATTTTATCAGCGAAAGCGATAAGTGCAACTGAAAGGTTTAGCCGCCCACCTGCAAGATTTACTGAAGCAAGTTTGGTTAAAAAATTAGAGGAGCTTGGAATAGGCAGGCCCTCAACTTATGCACCTACTATTTCTACAATTCAAAAAAGAGGCTATGTAGAAAAGTCTCAATTAGACGGAAAAGAGAGAGAATATCAGAAGCTTGTTTTGAGTAATGGAGACATAAAAGACAGCGCCATGACTGAAATTACTGGTGCAGATAAAAACAAGATGCTTCCTACTGATATTGGCATGGTAGTCAACGACTATTTGGTTGAGCACTTCGAGCAAATTTTAGACTATAATTTTACCGCACAAGTAGAAACTAAATTCGATGAAATTGCTGAAGGGCAAGAAGCTTGGAATAAAATAATTGCAGAATTTTACGGAGACTTTCATACGAAAGTGGAAGAAGCGGCAGAAGGCGAAAGAGCATCAGGAGAAAGAGAGCTAGGTATAGATCCAGAATCTGGAGAACGCATTATTGCGCGCATCGGCAAATTTGGCCCTATGGTTCAAATTGGAGAATCTGGAGATGATGATAAAAAACCAAAGTTTGCCAGTATCCCGAAAAGTACAAGATTAGAAAGTATAACACTTCAAGAAGCGTTAGACCTCTTCCAGCTCCCTAAAACATTAGGTCAATTTAAAGGTGAAGATGCCATTGTTTCACAGGGCAGATTTGGGCCCTATGTAAAATATGGTGATATGTTTGTTTCTCTCGACAAAGGCGAAGATCCGATGAGCGTAGACCTTAATCGCGCTACTGAACTTATTGAAGCCAAGATAAAAGCAGATGCTCCTATCGCTGAATACGAAAATAAACCAGTTCAGAAAGGTGTAGGTCGTTTTGGGCCTTTCATTAAATGGAACAGCATCTTCATTAATGTCAATAAAAAATATGATTTCGATAATCTTTCTCAAGCTGATATTGTCAAACTCATTGAAGACAAGAAGCAAAAGGAAATTGAAAAAGTCATTCACAATTGGGAAGACGAAGGCATTCGTGTAGAAAAAGCCCGCTGGGGAAGGTTTAATGTACTGAAAGGAAAATTCAAACTAGAGCTTCCTAAAACGACAGATGCGCTAGCAATGACTTTAGATGAGGTTAAAGCGTTAATTGAAAAAAACGCACCCAAAAAGAAGAAAGCCGTAAAAAAGAAACCAGCTGCTAAGAAGAAGAAATAAATCATGATTGAAAACTACCTCTCTCCGGTTCCATTTTCAATAATTGACTTTTTCAGCGATAGCGAAGATGAAATCCTAGGCAAGAAAATATTGGTTCATGATGAGCTAAACGGCATCCCGAGTCTCGCAGATGCAGATATTGCTATACTTGGTGTTCAAGAAGACCGCAATTCTTTTCGTCAGCATCCCTGCAGTGCTGGTGCGGATGCTGTTCGCGAAAAACTTTATCAACTATACCCAGGACGCTGGCACAAAAAAATTGCTGACTTAGGTAACATCTATAAAGGTGAAACTGTCGAGGACACCTATTTTGCTTTAAATGAAGTTGCTACCGAAGTTATTAAAAACAATGCCGTTCTTGTTATTATTGGAGGTAGTCAGGATTTGACTTATGCGAATTACCGTGCGTATGATAACCTTGAACAAACTGTAAACCTTACCTCTATAGACAGCCGCTTTGACTTAGGCAAAAAGGATGACACTTTGCACTCAGAGTCGTTTTTAAGCCATATTGTTTTGCAACAACCCTACAATCTTTTTAACTATTGTAACATTGGCTATCAATCTTATTACGTACACCCAGAACAAAAAGATTTGATGGAGAATATGTTCTTTGATACTCTAAGGCTGGGCGAAGTTAGAAATGACTTGAGCAGCGCAGAACCTATCTTGAGAGATTCTGATCTAGTCACCTTAGATATTTCAAGTCTAAAAGAGAATGAAATTACGGGAGCCGATTTTGAATCTCCTCATGGTTTTTTAAAAGAAGAAATATGCGCACTATCGCGCTACGCAGGAATAAGTGATAAGGTTTCCTCTTTCGGTATTTACAATTACAGTCCATTATCTGATGACGACAAAATCACTGCCGATTTTATTGCGCAAGCTTTATGGTACTTTTTTGAAGGCGTAGAATTGAGAAAAGGAGACTATCCATATACTCAAAAACGTGACTATATAAAATTCACAGTCTTGTTAGAAGAAGAGGATTTAGAAATGATTTTCTACAAGAGTCCCAAATCGGGACGTTGGTGGATTGAGATACCGAATGAATTTAAAGGAATAGCCCAACATGGGTTGTTGCCGTGTACTAAAAATGATTACGAACTTGCTAAAAATGGAGAAATACCGCAACGCTGGTGGAATGCAATTAAGAAAAGTGTTTAAGTCATGTTTGCCCAAATTAATATGCCATCTACCAAATTTTTCTATATTTAGCCGCTTGATAACAACGTGAATCTACTACACCTTAATATGAAGAAATACGCTACTGCCCTGCTCCTTTTTGGTTCTGTATTTGCTTACAGTCAGCAGGAAATTCAGTTCACCCAGTTTATGCATAATCGTATGTATTACAACCCTGGCGCGACTGGAGCAGCAGGTAGCATTTGTATTACCGGTGTTCACAGAAGCCAGTGGGTTGGTTTCGATAATGCTCCAACAACACAGAATTTAAATGCTGAAGTTCCTTTAGAAATGCTTCATGGAGGTGTCGGTTTAAACCTTACAAATGATCAAATCGGATTTTTTAATGACATTAATGTAGGACTTTCCTACGCCTATCAAATGCCATTAGCTAATGGTACTTTAGGTTTAGGGGCTCAAGTTGACTTCAGAAACAAGAGCGTCACTAACGGGGAATGGATAACACCTGACGGTGGAAATTCGGGCCCTGCTATTCCCCAGACTGGAAGCTCTTCTTTTGGTATTGATGCAAACTTCGGAGTGTATTTTCAAAGTACGGAATTATGGGCTGGAGTCTCGTCAACTCGTTTACTAGAAACAAATGCTGATTTAGACGGTTCTGAAGGCGGAATAACAAGCTTCAAAGGAAAAAGAACATACATTTTATCTGGGGGTTACAACTACCCTTTAAATAATACAGACATCGTATTGCAGCCGGCTTTATTGGTTAAAACAGATTTCGCTGCTTCACCTTCAATGGATATTCATTTAGGTGCGACATACAATAATAAAATATGGGGAGGCGTTTCCTATAGACTCAGTGACGCATTAGGCCTAATGGCAGGGTATTATATTAACCCTAATTTTAAAATTACTTATGCCTACGACTTGACACTTTCTAATTTAAGTGCCGCAAGTGGAGGCAGTCATGAGATATTAGCAGGATACTGCTTTAAAATAGAAATTGAACCAAAAGAGCCAGGTTATTACAGAGACCCAAGATTTTTGTAATATAGCGCGCTTTTATTAAGATAGAAACACAGACTCGATATGAATAAGAAAGTGTTACTTTTATTTGGAATAGCAACGTTAGTTGCTTGTAGCAGTTCTGACCACGGTGAGTTAACTGGGACACAGAATAGACCTGAATGGTATCCTACAGAACCTTACGGCATGGTGTATATACCACAAGGATCATTCAACATGGGTACCTTCGATGAGGATATGCCTTATACGATGAATGCTCCTGCTAAAACAGTTTCCGTTCCTGCCTTTTACATGGATCAAACTGAGATTACAAATAACGAATACAGACAATTCGTTTATTGGGTAAGAGACTCATTAGTTCGTTTTAGACTAGCTGAAGCTATGGTTGAAGATTACGACTATACAGATTTCAGTGAAATGGACGAGCCAAACTATTACCAAGAGTACATCGCAATGAATTATCCAGATTCAATGCAAAGAAATATCAATTGGGATCCTTTCATAGAATGGGATACTTATAGATACCCTTCGGAAGAGTATACTGAAGTGATTGAAGGCATGTACCTTCCACCTGAAGAGCAATTTATGGGTGGTCGCATGTTAGATAGCCGACAATTGAATTACGTTTATTTTTGGTTGAACAAGCAAAAAGCTGCTCAAAAATCAAACAGAGTAATTTACGATTATAACGATGAGGATGCAGATGATGAGTATTTCTCTTACCGTGATTATGTTCAAGATACCCGCGCTGAGTCTGATAGATCTTCATTCTTCGAAAAAGAGATTATCAATGTCTATCCTGATACATTAAGCTGGATACATGATTTAACATACTCTTTCAACGAACCTCAACACGATAAATATTTCTGGCATCCAGCATTTGATGAATACCCTGTCGTTGGTGTTAGCTGGCAGCAAGCGAAAGCTTTTTGTAACTGGAGAACGCGTTACAGAGTTGAGTATTTGAAAGATAATGAAATGATGTTTGAGCATGAATTTAGATTACCTACAGAATCTGAATGGGAATATGCTGGACGTGGCGGAAAAGAATTAACTGTATATCCTTGGGGTGGGCCTTACGCTACAAACAGCTCTGGTTGTTACTTAGCTAATTTTAAGCCAATGAGAGGAAACTTAATCGTTGATGGTGGTTATTATCCTGTAAAGACAACTGCTTATAGCCCTAACGGTTACAATTTATATTGTATGGCAGGTAACGTTTCAGAGTGGACTAGTTCTGCTTATGATGAAGCTTCATATTACTACATAAGTGACATCAGTCCAGATTACCAATACAATGCAACCGAAGATGATGACGAAACTCAAAAGAGAAAAGTAATTCGCGGAGGTTCTTGGAAAGACGTTGCACAGTTCCTGCAATTAGGAACACGTGATTACGAATACCAAGATACCGCTAAATGCTACATTGGGTTTAGAACTGTGCAGCCATTTATGGGCCGCGATGCTGGAGACTTTTAGTAACAATTTTTAATTTAATTTTTAACTATTAATATTTTATTCAAATGGCGTTAATTGATGTAAACGGAAAAGGATTTAAGAATTTCATGGCTAAGCTATATGGATGGGGAGCCGCAGTAGTAATTCTAGGTGCACTTTTCAAAATCCTTCACCTTCCAGGTGCTGACCTTATGTTAATTATTGGTTTAGGAACAGAGGCCGTAATTTTCTTTTTCTCTGCATTCGAAAAACCATCAGAAGAAGTGGATTGGACTTTAGTTTACCCAGAGTTAGCTGGAATGGAAGATCCTGACTTTATTGAAGGCCGTTTGGAAAAAGGTAGTCAATTAACTCCAACACAAGAATTAGACAATATGCTTGCTGAGGCTAAAATTGACTCAGAACTTATGCAAAGTCTTGGTGACGGAATGAAAAAATTAAGCGATACCGCAGGAAATTTAAGCTCAACCGCTGATGCCGCTGGCGCAACACAAGAATACAGTGATCAATTGTCTTCTGCTGCGAAAAATATGGAGTCTTTAAACGCTTTATATCAAGTACAATTAGATAACTCTAAAACACAAGTTGAAATGCAAAACAGTGTTATGGAAAGGTTGGGTACTACAGTGGATAAGTCTCAAGGGCTTGCTGAAGAAGTAGCAATGTTGACTAAAAACATTGGAAATCTTAATAACGTTTATGGCGGTATGTTATCTGCTATGACCGTGAAAGCGTAAGTAAAACAAATATTAATTAAGCATCGATAAAAAATAAGAAATGGCAGGAGGTAAACTTACGCCCAGACAGAAAATGATTAACATGATGTATCTCGTGTTAACGGCCATGCTCGCATTAAATGTTTCTAGAGAGGTAATGGATTTTCTTTACGATGATATGAAATCGAAAGAAGTTTCTATAGAGACAATTTCAAATCAAAATTCATCAGTTTACGGTGCTTTTACAGCAGCAGCTAACGAAAACGAAACGAAAGCAGGTAAATGGAGAGATAAAGCTTTTGACGTTAAAAAGCGTTCGGAAGATTTATACAGTGAAATTGAAGCCATTAAGGTGAAACTTGTAGTAGACGCAGGAGGATACGAACTTGATGAAAATGGAAAAGAAACGGACCGTCCAAAGAAAATGGATAACCGTGAAAAATCTGCTGAGTATTTCATGGTTCAAGGCAACGGTAAAAATGGAAAAGAATTCAAGTCTAAAATTGAATCGCACCGTGATTTCCTTTTGACAGAAATTGATGGTGATGAAGACCTAACAGTTTCGATCAATAAGTTGTTCAATACTGAGCCTCATACCAACAAAGACGGTGTGAAAGAAGATTGGATTAGCCACAACTTTGAGCACTATCCTTTAATTTCAGTATTGTCTACTTTAACCACAATTCAATCTAACATTAGAAGTTCAGAATCTCAAGTTATTGACTTGTTGCAGGACAATATTGATGCTGGTACTATTAAGTTTACAGGTTTTAGAGCAATGGTTCAACCTAAATCGAATTATGTACTTCAAGGCGAAACATATACTGCTGACGTATTCTTAGCTGCTTATGATGATACTCAAGAGCCAACAATTATTGTAAATGATGTTGAGTTGACTGCTGAGCAAATCGAAAACGGTATGGGTAAATTATCTTTCCCTACTAACGCACTAGGTGAGCAAAAATTCGGTGGTAAAATAATCGTTACCCAAGGTGGTGAAGCTGTTGAAGCAACATTCGAGTCTACTTATACTGTAGCTCCTCCTTCTGTTGTAATTTCTCCAACAAAGATGAATGTACTTTACAGAAATGTTGAAAACCCGTTAGACATTAGTGTTCCTGGGGTAGATAATTCAAAAGTTAGTGCAAACGGTCCTGGCTTAAGAAAATCTGGAAATGGCTACGTTGCTGATGTGACTAAAGTAAAAGGGAAAGAAATTACTATCAATGTTTCTATCACAAAGGAAGATGGTTCGACTAAAGCTATGGGATCTCAGAAATTCCGTATCAAAGGTTTACCAAAAGCTGCCGGAATGATTTATAAGAAAACTGAAGGTATACTTTCTAAAAGTGCTTTATCTAAAGGTACGGTTGAAGCGGCATACGAAGATTTTCCTTTTGAATTACCGTTAACGGTTACTGGTTTCGAGGTTAAGATTGAAGGATTTGCGCCTGCTACAGTTAAAGGCAATAAATTCGACAGTACGACCAAAAAGCGTATTGAGAAATTAAAGCCTGGTTCTACTGTGACAATTAGAAAAATTAAGGCAAAAACAAAAAGAGGTGACCGTGTTTCGAAAATCGGAAGCATCTCTATAGATGTGAACTAAAAACACTAAAGCTATGAAGTTCATTAAAAAGGCAATTTTATTAGGCGTAGTAGGTTTTGCAGCATTAACTCAGACAAGTAATGCTCAGGTATTAGACCCTTCTGATGATGGGATAATACCAGAACCTTCAAAGCACTTTCACAACACACGTGTTATACCTTATCCATTTTTAAGGCAAGACGACATGTTATGGTCTACAAGACACTGGGAGCGTATTGATGTTCGTGAGAAAATCAACATGCCATTGTATTACCCAATACAAGCAGTGCCAGACAGAAAGAGTCTTTATGCAACGATGATAGACGGAATTACTTCTGAGGGTACTATCTCAGAGGTATTTGACGATGACCGTTTCGAAATTCCTTTGACGCCAGAGGAAGTTGAACAACGTATCTTCAAAGTAGACACAACTCGCGACCCTGATGATCCATCGATTATTCTTTTAATTGACACTATTCGTGTTCAGTCTGTAGATATTGTAGCTTGGGATATAAAATCTGATTGGTATTTTGATAAACAAAGAGGTGAAATGAAAAATCGTATTATCGGTATTTCTCCTCGTGTTAGAGATCCACAAAACAAAAGTGAGATTTATAACTTGTTTTGGGTATGGTTCCCAGATTCGCGTTATGCTTTAGCGACAAGTGTTGCTTATAACGTTAATAATAACAATCAACGTTTAACATACGACCAGCTTCTACACTTGAGAATGTTCAAGGCTGTTGTTTACAAAGAAGATAACGTTTATGATAGAGCTATTAAAGACTACAAGCGCAAGTCTGCCATGGATCAACTTTTAGAAGCTCAGTACTTGAGAGAAAAGTTGAGAAACAAAGAACACGACATGTGGGAGTTCTAAACTCTTAAAGATTTCATTAAAAGCTCCGAATTATTTCGGAGCTTTTTTATTTTACACCTATGTATGATTATCTCATTATTGGCCAAGGTATAGCAGGAACAACTCTCACGCACCAACTCATTAGTGAAGGCTACAAAGTTTGTGTAATTGACGAAAACCCAACATCTTCTTCAAGTAAAATTGCATCCGGATTATGGAATCCTGTTGTATTAAAACGCATGAAGAAAGTTTGGCTAGCCGATGAAATGATGAATGCTTTAATCCCTTTCTACCAGGACATTGAAGAAAAAACTAGAGGTTCTTTTATTGATGATCAAAATATAAAGCGAATACTCAACTCAGTAGAAGAACAAAACAATTGGCATGAGCAATCTGATAGCCCCATGTTCTCAGATATACTTTCCTCCACTATTGATAATAACACAAACAAAAGTCTCAAAGCAGAATTTGGTTTAGGAACTGTTTTGAAATCCGGAAGAATAAATGTCTTGAAATTTTTAGAAGCAAGTAAGGCTTACTTTCAAGAACAACATGCTTATCATGAAGATTCTATACTCTATCAAGACATTCATTGGGAAGAAGAATTAATCTCATGGAGAGGCTACAGAGCAAAGCATATTATTTTCTGTGAAGGTCATCAAACACGATTTAACCCTTGGTTTTCGTATTTACCACTTGCACCTACTAAAGGAGAAGTACTTAAAGTGAAATCAGAATTGAATCTTGACTTTCCAGTAAATGGCGGCAAGTTTATTTTACCGCTAGGCGATGACAACTATAAAATTGGAGCAACCTATGCTTGGGATGAATTAAATGATAAGCCGACTGATGAAGGTTCAAAACAGCTAAAAGAAGGTTGGAGTAAAATGTCCAAAAGTGATTTTGAAACACTAGACCATCAAGCTGGAATTCGACCTACAGTAAAAGACAGAAGGCCCCTTTTAGGGACTCATCCAAACCACAAAAATATTCACATATTTAATGGGCTAGGCTCTAGAGGAATCTTAATGGCTCCTTACTTGGCAAAATGCCTTTCAAATCACATTAATAAAAATGAATACTTACATCCAGAAATGAATATAGCTAGGTTTAGCGATTTACTTTCTGAATAGCCTGTTTATCGTAATGCACGAAAATATTGAGATAGGTAGATCTTGAAAGTCTGAATAAATAAGGAGCGAGTAATACTAGAACAAAGGTCAATAGGCCAACCGTTTCCCAAATACCTAAACCTAAGAATACTGCGCTAATAATGTATACAGCTACAAAAAGTGCAACTGAGAATCCATAACTCACATACATAGCACCGTAATAAAAATTAGGCTCAGGACTATAACTCTGTTTGCATGTTTCGCAGCTCTGGTTCATTTTAGTCATGTCACTAAAATTGTAAGGATTCTTATTTACAAACAAATCACCTTCATTGCATTTTGGGCACTTCATCTTAAAAATACTGTAAACTTTAGAACCTTTGCCAAACATGAGATTACTCTTAAACTTCGCTGTAAATGTAACTAAGCCAGCTGCAAGATTTGTTACACAACTCACATAAAATATTAGAAGATTTAAAGGCTTTGTATAGCTACATTTGGCCTCTATGATTGGCGTGAATAACATTGGACTTTCGTTTGGAGGATTTTCTCTTTTCGAAAACATAAGTTTCCTTGTAAACAAGGGAAATAGAATAGGTCTTATTGGTAAAAATGGGGCAGGAAAATCTACATTACTAAAGGTAATTGCTGGCAGAATAGGTGCTGACACAGGAGCTATTTCAAAACCTAGTGGAGCAACAATTGGGTTTTTAACTCAGGACATTCAACTGAAAAAAGGTATTTCTATCATGGAAGAAACAAAGACAGCCTTTGTTGAGATCATGAAGATGGAAAAACGTCTTGAAGAGTTGAACCATGAAATTATTGAGCGAACAGATTATGAATCTGAAGGATATCATAACCTCCTAGAAGAACTGCACACCGTTACTGAACGTTTTAGTCTAATTGGTGGGTATACGTACGAAGCAGACATTGAGCGTGTACTTTTAGGATTAGGTTTTAAGCGCGAAGATTTCGCAATGCACATTGACACATTTAGTGGAGGGTGGCAAATGCGTATTGAGCTTGCAAAGTTGTTGCTTCAGAAAAACGATTTACTCTTACTCGATGAGCCAACCAA
>Ga0102887_1000256_pt1 | contig 24636 bp, 23 predicted proteins | sample Colrivmet1550B02_FD_84504 | JGI IMG/M metagenome (GOLD analysis project Ga0102887, IMG submission 84504) | Estuarine microbial communities from the Columbia River estuary - metaG 1550B-02 | ecosystem: Environmental > Aquatic > Marine > Intertidal zone > Estuary | place: USA: Columbia River...
AGTTCTCGTTTACAAAACTGTTAAAGGAATTCCTGAACAAAATACTGAAATAGTTGAGGGAGATTTAACCAAGTTAGAAGATGTTGAAAACCTTATGAAAGGAGTAGATGCCGTAATTCACTTAGCTGCAAAAATCGATATTGGCAGAGATACAACTGGTGTTATTTTTAAAACGAACAAACTTGGCAGCGAAAACGTAGTTGAAGCTTGTATTAGGCTTAAGGTTAAAAGACTCATCTATTTCAGCTCTATTCATACGTTTAATCCTTTTCCTCTTGATGAGGCTTTAAATGAAACCAGAGAGCTTATTGGTTCTAGTGGCTCAGATTACGACAAATCTAAAATTGCTGGGGAGTTGGCTTTGACAAGAGCCAGAGCAAAAGGGATTGAAACCATTGTCATTTGTCCTACGTCTGTGTTTGGACCAAATGATCATTATCCTTCCCTTTTAGGTGGAGCGATAGCCGATATTTTCAATCGTAAGATTCCTGCGTTAATTCCGGCAGGATATGACTTTGTTGACGTGCGTGATGTTGCTGAGGGAACGGTTCTCGCTTTAGAAAAAGGTATTAACGGAGAAAAATACATCTTAGGTGGGCATTATTTAACTCTGAAAGAGCTTGCCTTTAAAATTGGTGAAATAGGTAAAGTTAAAACAACTCAACTCGTGATTGACATTAGGTTATTAAAACTACTTCTTCCCTTTTTTAAACTGGAAGGGAAGATAAAAGGGAAACCTCCTGTTTTCTCAAAGGATTCTCTAAAAATCTTAGCAGAATCTAACCCGAACATTAGCAGTGAAAAAGCTATTACACAGCTAGGGTATAAAAAAACAGCGCTAGAGGATTCAATAGAAACGACTCTGAGCTGGTTTAATCAAGCTGGAAAAATAAAATTATGATTATTTCTGTTTAAGAAAAATGTTAGAGAATATCGGAAAAATCAGGGTTTTCCATGAATGGATTTTATAATTTAACACCTTTAAAACTTTTACTTATGTCAGCAACACACAACGTTAGAACTGCTTTAGATAGCAAGTTAGATAAATGGGAAAAATACCTTGAGAGATTCGAGGCTCAGATTTCAGAAACAAAGGAAGAAGCTATTACAAAATTAAATGAAACTAAATTTAAATTCATAGCTACAGTAGATTCCACTAAAGTTGAAATTGATAAAATTCCAGATTTAGCAAAAGATAAAAAGGAACAATTGTCTAAACTTTTAGATGAGTTGAAAGCCAAATTAGATGTTAAAACTGGCGAAGCCAAAGACAAGTTTATAGTTCAACGCGATGAAATAAAGAAAGCCATTGCAGAGTTTGAAGAAAAAGCTAAATCTGTTATTGGAGAAAAGTATCACACGGCTATTGAGGAGTTTGGTAAAGTTGGAAATTCTTTGCATGCGCACTTAGACACGTTAGAAAGTCAATACGAGGTTGAACGGAAAAAGAAAACCGAACAGTTTGATGAAAAGAAAACAGATCTCACTGAAAAAGTAAAAAAATGGAAATCCGTTGTGCATGAACAGCGTGCTAAAGGTATGGACAAGCTTGATGTCTTTGAGAAAGAATTTATGGACGGAATGCAAGGCGTAAATAGCGCATTCAAGAATTTATTCCACTAGGATAAATTATTCAGAGAAAGCCCTGTACTTAGCAGGGCTTTTTTTTGAGCTTATTTAGGTGAAAGTTTTGAAGCTATAAAAGCTACTGCCATACTTGATGTAGACGATTTTAAAAGGCGCAACATTTTTGCACTCATATTATAGTAACTGAGTCAAGTCTGAATAAAGGCAATTCTCCTGTTGCTCTTAACTTTTGGAAAGAAGAACCTTGTATTTATTAGAGACCCTGCCAGAAATCTATTTGAAATAATTAAATATAAAGGCTAAGCGCTATGTGATCTAAACGCAGATTAGATACAAAAGGAGCCTAACATGTAGTTTACTCTTCTTTAATCGTTAATACATTGTCTTTAATTATTCGTTCTATAACCACACGCCTAGGATCAATAGCCGCCTTTAATGGCTTTCTATCGACATACATCGTGTACTCCATGTTTTCTTCATCGACATAAATGCGTTTATAAGCAATAAGATCTTCTCTGTCTTCATCTGCAAATACACCCACATCAACCCATTCATGTAATTGTGCGGAAGTTTCGATGCCCATTGTATCCGCATACATTTTACGTGCTTCAAAAGTCATTGTAACTTCATATTGCTCACCTTGCATTTTTAGAGAAGCTTCTTTCATGCGATAGTCATACAATGTGATTTTCTTGAAAAGGTCATCTACCAAATATTTCATGCTATCTGGCACATGTGGATCTAGGTGTCTTAAGAAATCATTAGAAGTTGGATAAGGTGGCTCTTTGTATCTAAACTCTTCTAAGAACGATTTTAAGGCTAAGTTCACTTTATCTTCTCCAATATAATCCTGTAAAGAATAAAGCACCACAGAACCTTTCCCATAATGAATGTACTGTTGATTCTCTACTTTATAGAGTGGTAATTCATTTTGACTTTCACCACTTCGGCCTCTTAAATAACGCTGGTAATCGTACTTCAAGAAATCCGTCATTCTCATATCATCATTCAAATCGTTCTTCATTACCATAAGTGAAGAGTATTCTGAAAAGCTCTCTGTTAGCATTGTGCCGCCTTGCATGTTTGCAGAAACTTCTTGATGGGCCCACCATTGGTGTGCCATTTCATGTGCGATAACTGCATCAATTACATTGTTCTCAGTTTCATCTTCTAAGTCAATAATAAACCCAAAAGCCTCAGAATAAGGCATTGTTCCTGGAAACGCTTGTGCAAAAGTGGCATACCTAGGAAACTCAATGATGCGCGCCTGTTTATGGTAATACTTCCCAAAATTCTTTTCATAATACGCAATACTCCTTCTCGTAGCATCAACCATCTTATCGATGTTGTAATCGTGCTTTTTATCGTAATAAATCTCAATGTCAATGCCATTGTATTTTTCTCTTGCGACTTCATAACGCGCACTCATAAACATTAGGAAAAGCTGTGAAGGTTCATCAACCTTGTAGTTAAAATAGCTTCTATCGCCTTCCGTCCACTCCTTAACCAAACTTCCAGGGGCAATAGCAATCTGGTCTGACGATGTTGAAATAACCGTTTCCATAGTTACCCAATCGGCCGCACCAGCAGAAAGATAGTTTACCATGCAATTCTCACCACAAGAGTCTTCTAATTCTGGCATGCGCTTTTTGGGTTTCAAATCATATTTCTTTCGCGTGTATTTGTCGCTCAATTCAATGCCATTGTTATATCCCATTCCAGGCAATACTCCGAAACTGTTTAAAAACGTTCCGTTATTGATGATAGACGTGTTCCCTGTCCCATTAGGGAATCCATTCGTGATATACTTGTTTTCTAGTTCAATTTCTAAACTTTCACCGGGCTGCAAGGCCTTTTCTAACTGATAAATTTGATAATCTAAATAGTCATCGTTATAAACTAATTTGGAATTTGAAATCGCAATAGACGTTTCCCAAGATTCATCCATATTAAAATGAAGGGAATCAATTGCCACATCCGTTTTGTTCACTAGTTTAAGCTTTGCATTAACTGCTACGTCTCTCTCGTTTGGATAGATGTCAATATTTATTTTGAGATCTGTGACTTTTGGTTGAGGAATACCATCGTATTTTTTAAGCTGTTTTTCATATTCAGCGGAAAGCTCTTCTCTTTCATCTCCAGATAAATATGGGTTCAAGACTTGAGTATTGTAAAACACAAATCCAGCAACTAATATCCACACTCCAATAAGTCCGATAAAAGGAACAAAAGTGGTTTTATCAAGAGCGCCTCGTGCTACTTTAATGCGCTCTTTAAAGCCACTTACCACACTTCGCGGCCAAAATATGCCAGCGGAATAAAGAAGTATAAATCCAAATAATATCCAATAAATATTAAACCAGAGAGAACCCTTCAACCCAGGCCCAAATCCATTCATATCTGAATATTGCAGAAAAGGAGCTCCAGCAAAATCGAGCATATTAGAAGAAGCATCTAAAACACCTAATAGAATATCCCAAACAAATAGAATTAAGATGCTTAAAAAATACCCAATGTATCTGTTTGTCATCACTGTTTGAATAAATATGAATAGCGCTGAAAAAGCTATGTAATTGGGTAAATTGGATAAGGCAAAATCTAGTAAGTAGACATCAAGCTCTATTTTAGTAAACCCTTGCATGAGCTGCGCTATGATCCCCATTATGATGAAAAAGAAATACAATAAACTAGATGCTGTAATCAGAGATAATGCCTTTGCCGCTAAAGCGGAAAATGAATTGTGTGGAGTCGCATTTATTACCTCGTGAATGTTATTTATTCGATCTCTCCAAACTAATTCTCCGCTGAAAAAGACTGTGATGATGAGAATAAATATAGATGTAGAATCAGAGATGCTACTTGATATTTTATAAGTGAGCGGATAAGATTGTAAGCCATAATATTCATAGCCTTGAAGAAGTTCAACAAAGAGAAGGATAACACTAAATAGAAATAGAATCTTAAAGACGTTATTTTTAAGTATGCTCTCTGTGTTGATTCTGTAAAAACTCACAAACTGCTTCCAACCTAATCCTTTTTCGAATGAGCCTTTCCAAGTACGAACGCGCTCTACTTCTAATCTTTGACTTTTTTCTACTGCCTCTTCTTCTTTCTTCTTCGGTTTACTTTTCTTGACGGTAAAAGAAAATAAATGATAGCTTATCGCTGAAATAACCAAAGCTATTCCAACCCAAATCAATCTGTTGTAAAGAATCAAGCCTTCAAATGCTGGCGCTAGCGTGTTCTTTTCAACAGGTGTCCAATATTGAGTAGCCACGCTATTTGTTCGAATTCCAAACACATCTACTAGAGCTGCTAAATCTTGACTTTCAATGTCTGACAATAAGTTACCTGAAACGATGTAAAAAATGATGATAACCAAAGCCCCAACAAAAGACACGATTGTGCTTTTCCATTTATGGGCTAAAAAGAAGATAATACTTCCCCCGATAAACATATTCGGTACAATGAACAAGAGGTAATTATTCAAAAAATAGCTGACCTCATAACCTCCAAAACGTTCTGCATCTACCCAATCAAAAATAGGTGCAAGTGTGGATCCTATGATTACACCTAGAAAAATACCTAAGAATGGAATGGTAGACAAAATCAATGCACCTAAAAATCGACCCCAGAAATAGCCTGATTTTTTAATTGGTAAACTGAACATGATTTCGCTAAACCCATTATTCACATCGCGCAGCGCTGCGTTGTTGAAAAATGCAGTCGCTATAAGTAATCCAAAAATTGACAGGACTAATACGAACGTTGTAATGACATCTGGTGAATTTTTATGGATATTGCCTATTGTGCCTCCAATTTGAACGCTGTCACTCGCCACCGCTGCTCCGGCCAATAAACCGAAAAGACCAAAGAATATCCAAACCATTGGACTCTTTAACCCAGGAATGAGTTCCTTTAAAAAGAATTCTTTAAACATGATTTGAAGTTTTTAAACGTTAGTGGTTTCTGAAAAGTGAATTTTATTGAAGAATACATCTTCCAGATTTGGCTCTATGGATACAAACCCTTCACCAGGGTTTATTTCGCTCAAAACATGTATTTGTGGTTTACCTGCAACCATCTTATTGGAAATAACACGATAGTTATCCATGTGTGATTGTAACTGCTCACGCTCAATGGCCTTGCGCCAGACTTGACCTCTCAATTCATCTATTACGGTAATTGGAGATCCAGTATAAACCAAACGCCCATTATTCATAATAGCCATGTTATTACAGAGTTCTCTCACATCATCAACAATATGAGTAGACAAAATCACTACAACATCCTCTCCCACATCAGCAAGAAGATTATGAAAACGATTACGTTCTCCAGGATCTAAACCTGCAGTTGGCTCGTCAACAATTATTAATTGTGGACTTCCAATTAACGCTTGCGCTATACCAACGCGCTGTTTCATGCCGCCACTAAAGCTTTTCACTTTCTTGTTTCGCTTATCGAATAGATTTACTTTATTCAACAAATAGGTGATCATCTCTTTGCGGTCGCTGCCACTGGTAATTCCTTTTAACACAGCTACATGATCCAGCAGCCCGTAGGCAGTTATATTTGGATAAACACCAAACTCTTGTGGTAAATAACCAAGAGCTTGTCTCAATTTCCGCGGTTCTTTTTCTACATCAATATCATTGAGCATGATGGAACCCGAATCTGCTTCCTGTAAAGTAGCGATGGTTCGCATTAATGAGGATTTTCCAGCTCCGTTTGGTCCTAAGAGGCCGAACATTCCATTTGATATTTCAAGGTTTATGTTATCTAAAGCCTTAACGCCATTGGGGTATGTCTTAGATAAATTTGTAATTACAAGTTTTGCCATAGTGTTGTTTAGATTTTGGAAATAGAAAAAGTTATTAGTAAGAAATACAGAGTTAAATCTGTAATAATCCCATCAGTAATCAAGAGCAAATTATTTAGGAATGGTAATGATACTTAATTTTGATTAGAACTTATAATGGTTAGAATTGGCTTTTGAACTTTGAAACTACAATTGACAGTAATGTGAGTAAAATGCCGTTAAAGAGAATCTTTAAAGCGTTAAGCTGCGTTCTCTTCTTTTTTGAACTGCATATCATAAAGCTTGGCGTAATACCCTTTTTTCTCAAGAAGTTCAAGGTGCGTGCCTTCTTCCATAACTTCACCTTTGTCCAAAACCAAAATCTTATCGGCTTTTTGGATTGTTGCTAAACGGTGGGCAATAATGATTGATGTGCGTCCTTCTGTAATGACGTCAATAGCCTTTTGAATCAACTCTTCGGTATGTGTGTCAATGCTACTTGTCGCTTCATCTAAGATGAGAATCTCTGGATTTGTAATGTAAGCTCGTAAAAATGAAAGTAACTGTCGCTGGCCAGCGCTAAGCATCCCTCCTCTTTCTTTTACATCGTAGTCATACTTTCCAGGAAGCTTGTCTATGAATTCATCCACTCCAATCTTTATCGCGGCTTCACGAACCAAATCCAAATCAACGTCTGATTTTAAAGTGATATTGTTGAGAATAGAATCTGAGAACAAGAATACATCTTGTAAAACAAGCGCGAAATGAGAACGTAGGTTATCCAATTCCAGTTCTGTAATTTCTTTTCCGTCAATCGCAACCGAACCGTTTTGGTACTTATAAAATCCCATTAACAAACTTATGATCGTACTCTTCCCTGCTCCTGTTGCACCAACAATTGCAATAGTCTTTCCTGCTTCAGCTGTAAAGCTTACATTTTTTAGAATCGGTTCATCTGGATTGTAATAAAACGAAACATCCTTAAAAGTAATTTCGCCATTCACGTTGTGGATTTCATCTGAACCAAAACCTTCAATATCGTCTTCCTTTTCTAAAAGATTGATCACTCTGTCGCTCGCCACCATTCCCATTTGCAGCGTATTAAAACGATCTGCCAATTGACGTAAGGGGCGGTACAGCATGTTTATAAATATGATGATCGCAGTGATATCTCCTAGAGTAACATCTCCGCCAGTAGCGGCCTGAATACCTCCATACCAAACGGCTAGGCCAATAGAAACCGCCGATAAAATTTCTATAATGGGAAGGAATATGGAGAAGTACCAAATAGACCGAATATTGGCTTTTCTGTGCTTGTCATTAATTTCCATAAACTTATGCATCTCAGCATCTTCCTTGTTAAAGAGCTGAACGATTTTCATTCCGATCAAATGCTCTTGCACAAAGGCATTTAAGTTAGACACTTGATTACGCACATCTTGGAATACCACCTTTATATTCTTCTGAAACCAGCGTGTAGCATAAAATAGGATTGGAATCACAGATAATGAAATCAAAACCAATTTCCAGTCGAAGACAATAAACATGGCTACAACCATTACTGTGATTTTGAGAAGATCACCAAAAATCACCAAGAGTCCATCTGAGAAAATTTGTGATATCGTTTCTATATCTGAAACGTTTCGAGTGATAAGTGTTCCTATTGGTGTCTTGTCGAAAAACGAAAGCTTAAATCGCATGATGTGTTTGAAAAGCTTATCCCGTAAATCTTTAATTATACTCTGCCCTAGGTAATTTGCTAGAAAAATGAAAAGGAACTGAAAAGCAGCTTCTACAAAAAGTAGAGCGAATAAAATGCCACTAATCATCAATAAACCTTCGTTATCAGATTTTAAGATATAATCATCTATGGCGCTCTTTATTAAAATCGGACGGACTGTAGATAATCCAGAAAGTAAAATGGTTAACAAAAACGCACCCCAAAACACTTTTTGATAAGGCTTTATGTAGGTGATCATCTTTCTTAAAAGACCAAAATCAAATGCTTTCCCTGTTACTTCAGACATATACTTATCCGATTACCGGAGTTTTTCGTTCAAACTTGTTTTCAATGTGTTCTGGATATTTTACCTCTACTAAGTACAAACCCTTTGCAGGAACAGATTCGCCTGCTTCCGAACGTTCTTTGCTTTCTATAATTCTCTCAACGTCCAAAATAGACCATTCTCCTATACCCACTTTTAGAAGTGTTCCGGTTGCCGCCCTTACCATATTTCGCAAAAATCTATCAGCTGTAATTGTAAAAATCAGAAGACCATTTCTTTCCTCCCATTTAGCAAAAGTCAAATTGCAAATATTCGTTTTGGTCTGAGTATTAGATTTAGAAAAACAACTAAAATCTTTTTTACCTAGAAGTACTTCTGCTGCTGCATTCATAGCATGAACATCTAGCTTTCGCTGAAACAAATATCCACCATCAGAAAGAAATGGGTTTTTAAACGTGCTGATTACATATTCATAGGTTCTGCTCACGGCTGTAAAGCGCGTATGGTCGTCTTCTTTGTCGACTTTAAAAATGGAATAAATGACAATATTCTCATCTAGCAAACGGTTTAACTTGTAAGTCAAATCGCTGCAATCTAAATCAGAGTCCCAATCAAAATGGGCAAACATTTCTTTGGCGTGAACCCCAGTATCTGTCCTTCCAGCTCCCATCACACTCAATTCCGTTCTTAAAATCAAGCTTAACGCCTTATTCAGAACCTCTTGAACCGAAATTGCATTAGGCTGAATTTGCCATCCATGAAAAGGAGTTCCGTTGTATGCTAAACGTAAAAAATACCGCACTTAAGAATTGCTAAAAATTACATTTGCAAATGTAGAATTTAGGCAAGATGAAACGCATAACCTTACTCTCTGATACACACGGACATTTAGATGACAGAATAAGAGAGCTGTGTACTTGGGGTGATGAAATTTGGCACGCAGGTGACATTGGTAACATCGCTGTAGCAGACGAATTGAAAACCATAAAGCCATTTAAGGCGGTGTTTGGAAACATAGATGGAACACAAGCCCGTGCTGATTATCCGCTACACAATCGCTTTATGTGTGAAGATGTGGACGTTTGGATTACCCATATTGGTGGCTATCCTGGGCGCTATGACAAAAAGGTCATTCCAGAAATTCTGAATAATCCCCCAAAACTTTTTATTACCGGGCACTCCCATATACTCAAAGTAATGATGGATAAAAAGTTGGGCTGTTTGCATATGAACCCTGGAGCCGCTGGTAAAAATGGTTTTCACTCAATGCGCACGATGCTTCGATTTGAAATTGATAAAGCAGAAATCCAAAAATTGGAAGTCATAGAATTAGGTAAACGATAAGCAGTCTATTCTCAAAAAGGATTATTGTAGTTTTAAACTCTTCATTTCGAAATGCTTGTTCATCTATGAAAGCTTTATTTACACTTCTATTTTCATTCTCTATTATTATTTCCCAAGGGCAAACATTTTCAAGTAACCCCTTATTTGCTGCTCTTGGCAAAACATTGTCTAAAAAAGAGTTTAAAGAATTAGCAGACATGAAATGTTATGTTGCTTCGAGAGTTCAAGTTGTGTCCAAACAAAATGACATTTCGTTTTCTTTAATTCTAGAAACACAGACTTTAGAAAGTATTGATCTCCGTGAAGGTTTTCTGGAAAGAGAGCCTTATCTCTCAAATCCTATCTTAGGAATAACATCAGAATTAAATTATCCAGATACACGTAAACTAATTCATGAAAGTACTGGAGTTTCAAAGTTATCAGCGCCAAATAAAGATTCTAGACACTTTTCTTTTTACTACCATATTGCCGGAGAATCTAGTAATTTATACTTCAACGTTTACTTTAAAAAGGATGACGCAGACCAAATAACGGTGAATAGAATTTCATTCTCTAAGATAAAGGAGTAGTTGTTCAATGACTGATTTTAAATAGTCATAATTAGTGCTCTTCTTAAAATATTTACTTCTATAGATTATTAACTTTGCGCCCTTAAATTTTGAACGATTATGAGCGCTTTAACAGCTGTTTCACCTATAGACGGAAGATATCAAAGAGTTACAAATGTACTTTCGAATTATTTTTCTGAGTTTGCTTTAATAAAATATAGAGTTCGCGTAGAAGTCGAGTATTTTATTGCTTTATGCGAAATGCCTTTGCCTCAATTAGAAAATTTCGATAGAACTAGATTTAACGATTTAAGAGACATCTTTCTTGATTTTAATGAAGAGGATGCTCAGAAAATCAAGGACATTGAAAAAATCACAAATCACGATGTTAAGGCTGTTGAATATTTCATTAAAGAGAAATTTGATGGTTTAGGATTAGAGATTTATAAAGAGTTTATTCATTTCGGATTGACTTCTCAAGATATTAACAACACTGCTGTCCCACTTAGTTTAAAAGAAGCTATAGAAGAAGTATACATGCCACTTTTGGGCGAAGTTGTGGTTAAGATAAATGAACTATCTGGCGAATGGGAAGACATCCCGATGTTGGCAAGAACGCACGGACAGCCAGCTTCACCAACTCGTTTAGGAAAAGAACTTTTGGTTTTTGCTGAACGTTTAGATCAGCAGTTACGTTTGATGCGCCATGTGCCGTATGCCGCTAAGTTTGGAGGAGCTACGGGTAATTTTAATGCGCACACGGTGGCGTATCCAGATTACAACTGGCATGACTTTGGAGATGCTTTTGTTAGCGAAGTATTAGGCCTTTCAAGATCTTACCCAACCACGCAGATTGAGCATTACGATCACATAGCAGATTTGTTTGATGGATTGAAAAGAATCAACACGATAATCTTAGATTTAGACAAAGATGTATGGCAATACATCGCTATGGATTATTTCAAGCAACGTATTAAAGAAGGTGAAGTTGGTTCATCTGCTATGCCACATAAAGTGAATCCAATCGACTTTGAAAACTCTGAAGGGAACTTAGGTTTTGCAAATTCACAATTTGAGTTTTTATCTTCTAAACTTCCTGTCTCTCGTTTGCAACGTGATTTAACTGATTCAACAGTATTAAGAAACGTTGGCGTGCCTATCGGACACACTTTGATTGGCTTCCAAAGTCTTTTAAAAGGGTTGAATAAAATCATTGTGAATCGCGATAAAATCAATGCGGACCTTGAAAACAATTGGGCCGTTGTTGCTGAAGCGATTCAGACAATCTTAAGAAGAGAAGCGTATCCTAATCCTTATGAGGCGTTGAAGGGATTAACAAGAACGAACACAAAGATAACAGCTGCATCTATTGCTGAATTTATTCAGACTTTAGACGTATCTGAAGAAATTAAAAACGAATTAAAGGCTATTACTCCGCAGAACTATGTGGGAATGTAACTAGTGTTTTATAAATGACTGTGAAATCCCGCTTAGGCGGGGTTTTTTATTGCTGACAAAAATTGACGCAATTGATGAATACCTGCTGATTTCTAAAAGACTCAAAATTCCAGGAATTGTGTTTTGTGTTTTCAATAAGAGGTTCATTGTAAAAATACATATGGGCTATTCCATCGACACCAAACTCTTTGTATAAAAGATGAAACATGCAATTAGCGCGATATTCATCATACTTATGGTTATTCTCTTTTAGCCACATTTCAATTTTAGCTGTGGTAATCTGCTCGTAAATCCTAAATGTCTGTCGCGTAAGTGGTTTATATAAAACATCGAAATATTCAGGTTGCTTTTTATTGTAAACCACTAAGAATTCCTCTCCTATTTCCAAAGGCATTCCATTTTTACCATTTAAATCTTCAAAAGAACGATCTCCATTTTTATTGAGGTCGTAAAGTTTTTCTGCTGTTTGAAATTTTATGTTGAAGCTCCGGTAATCTACAAATGTTACGTGACCTAGAACAGTATCGCTGTTAGCGTAAGCTTGATTATTAAACCATGCGTAATAACTTGAATAGGAAACAATTATGAGCAAAACAATTGAAACGAAAATATAGATACCAATCACGTATTGTTTGCTCTGCTCCTTTTCCTCTTGTTTTTTAAGATCGTTGTAACGTTTCCTTAAATTTTCCTTAGCCCGTTCTCTCGCCTTTTTTAATTCATCTTCTCTTTGCTTTTTCTGCTGCTCTTTAGATTGCTTTTTGAAATTTTTTGAAATTGGCGACATAAGCATCTCATACGCCTCAGAAATTTCTAAAAAACGAGTGTCTGAGCCTTCTGATTTATTTTTGTCCGGATGAAATTTGAATGCTAGCTTACGGTAAGCTTTTTTAATTTCTTGCTTACTGGCACCGTCAGGGAGATCTAATATTTCGTAATAATTACGCACTTTTTAAAAACAACATAGGTAGATTGAATAAACCAAATCTATCTATATTAATGTAAAAAGCAGCAACTAAATATTTATGTTATTCAGATTGCTGCTTTTACAAGTATGATTTTGAGATTATTTCATCAATTTTTTATATCTGAATTTCTTAGGCTCTACATTGCCCAACCTCTTCTTCTTATTCTCTTCGTATTCTGAAAATGAGCCTTCATAATAATAAACCTGTGAGTCGCCTTCAAAAGCTAAAATATGCGTGCAAACGCGATCTAAAAACCAACGGTCGTGAGAAATAATTACCGCACAACCCGCAAAGTTATTGAGTGCTTCTTCAAGTGCTCTTAGGGTATTAATGTCTAAATCGTTGGTTGGCTCATCTAATAATAGGACATTTCCACCTTCTTTCAAGGCCATGGCTAAATGTAAACGGTTTCTTTCTCCACCAGATAATACCCCAACTTTTTTACTTTGGTCACCACCAGCAAAATTAAAGCGGCTTAAATAAGCCCGAGAATTAATCGATTGCCCTTGCAATTCAAAATTTTCTTGTCCATCACCAATTATTTCGAATATTGATTTTTCAGGTGCAATTTTTTCATGGTTTTGATCTACATATGAAATTTTAACCGTTTCTCCTGTTGCAAAAGTCCCTCCGTCAGGCTTTTCAGAATCCATAATCATTTTGAAAATTGTGGTTTTACCAGCGCCATTTGGACCAATGATTCCAACAATACCAGCAGGAGGCAATGAAAAGTTTAAATCTTCATAAAGCAATTTATCATCGAATGATTTTGCTACATGCTCTGCATCAATTACATGACTACCTAAACGAGGTCCTGCAGGAATGAAGATTTCGAGTTTGTCTAATTTTTCTTTTTGCTCTTCGCCCAACAATTCATTATAACTGTTCAAACGAGACTTTCCTTTCGCTCTTCTTCCTTTTGGATTCATACGAACCCACTCTAATTCCTTCTCTAAAGTTTTTCTTCTCTTGCTGGCCTGCTTTTCTTCTTGTGCCATGCGCGTAGTTTTTTGATCTAACCAAGAGCTGTAGTTTCCTTCCCAAGGAATACCTTCGCCTCTATCGAGTTCAAGAATCCATCCTGCAACGTTATCTAAGAAGTAGCGGTCATGCGTCACAGCGATGACAGTTCCTTTATATTGCTGTAAGTGATGCTCTAACCACAATACAGACTCCGCATCTAAGTGGTTAGTAGGTTCATCTAAAAGCAGAATATCTGGCTCTTGAATTAATAAACGGCATAGGGCTACTCTTCTTTTTTCACCACCCGACAAGTTCTTAACATTCAAGTCAGCATCTGGACAGTTTAAAGCTTCCATGGCACGCTCAAGTGTGCTTTCCAATTCCCAGCCGTTTGCAGCATCAATTTTATCCTGAAGCTCTGCTTGCTTTGTCATGAGTTTTTCCATCTTCTCTGGATTCTCATATACTTCTGGCAGACCAAAATCATCATTGATCTTATTGTAGGCATCTAGAACGTCTACAATTTCTTTAGCGCCTTCCTTAACTATTTCAATTACTGACTTAGAATCGTCTAACTCTGGCTCTTGTGATAGATAGCCTACTGAATAGCCAGATGAAAAAACCACTTCGCCTCTGTAGCTTTTCTCTAAACCAGCTATAATTTTAAGAAGCGTACTCTTACCAGAGCCATTCAATCCCAAAATTCCAATTTTTGCCCCATAGAAAAAACTGAGGTAAATATTCTTTAGGATCGTTTTATTATTGTTGGGAAGCACTTTGCTTACTCCAACCATAGAAAATATAATTTTCTTATCGTCAGACATAGATGTTGATTTTAGTCAGCGAATATCGCAATTCTCGAAATTTATTAAGGAAGAAATCGTCCTATTTTGTTAATGTCATGCTAAGGCAAATTATTATGATGTATTTCACAAACGAATAATGCATATTTGACGTTTTACAGCTTTGAAGAAATTAATTACAATAGCAATAATTTTACTTTCTAGTTTTTACCAAAGAGCCGTTGGTCAAGAAAAGGATTCCACTGTGGTTATTTATGGACAAGTACTTGACGATAAGTCTGGCAAACCCATTAGCAATGCGCATGTTGTTAACAAAAGAAACTTTTTAGGCACAGTAACTAATACCAATGGATACTTCTATATAGAGTTAGTATATGGCGACAGTATTGTGGTTTCTAGCCTCGGTTATGACTTTTACTATTACACAACACATATTACACCCATCGGAGTTGTCAGAATGCGCTTAATAGAGCGGATGTATTTTCTCACTGAAGTGAATGTTGCTAGTTATAAATTAACAAGCAACAAGCCCAAAGAAATGAAGGTTGGGAAGCCAATGATTCCTAAAACCTCTAATATTCGATACCCCAACCCAACCAAAGCGACAATTGCGAACCCTATCGATCTGCTGTATCAAATGTTTAGTAACAAGGCTAAACAATTAAAAATATTGAGAGAGTTACAAGCTCAAGATAGCTATAAGCGTAAACTACAAGAAGGAAACAACCGTGAACTTCTCACGAATATGACGGGGCTGTCAAGAGATGAACTTGAAGAGTTCTTATTTTTCTGTAAATACTCTGAAGTTCAAATTTCAACCATGAATGATTATGCATTGCTAATGACATTAATGGGCTGTTATGATGAGTATCTAAGGATTAAAGAAAGAGAGGTCATTCTTCAGCAATATGAGAAAACTTCAGAACAAGATCAAGAGCGATTTAAATAGAAATCGACTGATTGTAATTCATTTCTGACAATTTGTTATATTAGCCACAACCAAAACTAAAAACATGCCATCACCGAGCATTAGAATCAGAGCTGAAGTACTAAACCGATTACAAAATAGTATTTCAAAAAAAGAATCTAAAGACATCGTTTCAAGCAATGTACTTGAGGATTTATCAGCACGTCTCATCTTAGTAGACAACTACACAGAAAGAAAAAGAATAATAAACAGCTGGTATGGCGACTTATTAAGTGCTGACCGTGTTAGAAAGCATCACTTAAGTTATAAAAAACCAATGGTGAATAAGCAACTAAATGTGTTTCTCTCCAGTTTGACCATAAGTTTTAAAAGACGATTTCATAGTTACATGATTTAGTAAAAACAAGAAATTATTTAGGCCCTCGACACAACGAGGGCTTTTTATTTGTTAGTAGTCATAATATTAAGTTTCTGTTTCGATAATATTTATACTTTAGAAACTTTCTTACAAATGAGAAAATACGTGAAATTCATACTAACTACCTTATTAGTTTCGAGCTTGTTTACTTGTGTGGCACAAAACGAGCAGACCTTTGGTGATTCTCTTTTTACTCAATTTCAATCTGACAATAACCAATGGAATGATTGGTACATTTCTCTTGAAACATATCACAGGTTAATAGAGCGACAAAGAATGTCTAAAGACGTTCAAGACGATTTCATGCTGTCTATCAACGAATCATATGAATCTCAAATGCAAAATTTTGTAAGCACTATGCAAGAGATGCAAAGTGTTTACAATGTTGAGCAAGATGATAAAAGTTACTATGAGCTTACAACAATTAAGACTGAAGCCTTAAAAGATGTGAAGTTGGTCTACTTTTTTAGATTATTCATTACTTACCATTGGAAAAAAGGAGAAGACAAGTATATCATTGAATTTCAAGCATGCTACCTCAATAAAGAATGGCACATGATGGAACCCTTTCAAGAGTTTTACGAATGATAAAATACTTACTTGCGCTTACTTTGCTTACCGGAATAAGTTTAAAGGCCCAAGATGAATGCGATCCTTACGGGAAGCACATATTCGACTTAATTGTAAACAACGATATTGAGCTCAAATCTGAATTTGTTGATTTGCTAGCATACCAAAGCTATGTAGATCACCTTCCATTAGACGCTGAAAAAAAGCAGGTGATGAAAGAGCATGCTATTGACAATTACATTATTCTAAAGAAAAGTTACTTAAAAGAAGCCAAACGGATTTTAGATGTTTATGAAGACTTAAAAAAGAAAGACACCGAACTTTCATATCAGTACTGCAGTTTTAAAGCAAATCCAAAATATCCAGGCATAGGTTTTATTCAGCTTTTTTATCTCGCTCAAGTTGGCGATGACATTATAGATGACGCGATAAGCTTTGAATGTATTTACACAAATGCAGGCTGGAAAATAATTGACGGGTTCTATCAGGAGAGTCCATAAATCAAAAGATAAAATGAGACCAACTATCGAAGATGTTCCTCCTTTTTACAGACCTTATTTAGCAAAGGTAGAAGGCGATAATGTCGAATGGATTCTAACCCAAGCTCGGCAAGAAACATTAAGTGTACTAGAAAACATTGATGAAGCAAAAGCGAACTATGCTTATGCCGATGGAAAATGGACCATTAAATCTCTCATTCAGCATATTGTAGATTCAGAAGTTGTTTTTTCATTTCGTGGGCTTTGGATTGCCCGGAATGCTGACGGTCCTTTACTTGGATTTGAACAAGATGATTGGGTTGCTGAAGAAATTAAAAATGAAAAATCATTTAAATCAATACTTAAAAACTATAAAGCCACTCGAGATTGGAGCACTTCTCTATTTACAAACATGAGTAAAGAAGAACTTTTGCGGACAGGCAATGCAAACGGATACGACATAAAAGTATTAATTCTCCCTTATTTAATTGCAGGTCACAACTTGCATCACCTAGAAATATTAAAGTCTAGATATTTATGAAAAAGCTTTGGCCTCTATTATTTTTACTCGCTTGTACAAGCCAAAAAGAAGAGATTCTAATAAATGCATTTGAAAAAGACAAAAGTTCTATTTCTGAGCTTATGCTTCAGCAACAAAAAGCATGGAACGCTGGTGATTTAGATGCATTTATGCTTCCTTATTTACATGATGAAAGTTTAAGATTTGTAGGTAGTTCTGGCTTAAACAAAGGCTGGAAAACAACATTGGATAACTATAAGAAATCATATCCGACAACTGAGAGAATGGGTACCTTGTTATTTGAGAATCAAGAATTTGAAGGACTTGGAGCTGAACATTTTTTGGTCATTGGAAAATGGAATTTATTTAGAACATCAGATACTTTAAGCGGATATTATTCTTTAGTCTGGCAAAAAGGCTTAGAGGGCTGGGAAATAATAGCTGATCATTCTTCCTAATATTTAATTATGCAATCTCTCAATATTCCTGAGACCAGTCTAAAACGTGTCGTTATAGTCGGTGCGGGTTTCGGTGGACTTCAATTGGTAAAGTCTCTAGATAGTAAAATATTTCAAACTGTTTTAATAGATAAGCATAACTACCACACATTTCAACCTCTTTTATACCAAGTGGCAACAGCAGGTTTAGAACCAGATTCTATCGCTTACCCGATTCGGAAAATATTTAAAAACAAGCAAGACTTTTTCTTTAGAAATACTTCGGCATTGTCTATTGATTCTAAAGAAGACACACTTAAAACAGCTAATGGCGATTTGAAGTTTGATTATCTGGTAATTGCGACTGGCTCTACTTCAAATTATTTTGGAAATAAAAACATTGAAGAACTTTCAATGCCAATGAAAACTGTTCCTGAAGCCTTAAATCTACGCAGTTTATTTCTTCAGAACTTTGAAGCCTCACTCCTAACCTCAGATTTGCGAGAACGTGAGCGTTTGATGAATTATGTTATTGTTGGCGGCGGTCCTACTGGAGTAGAATTGGCAGGTGCTATGGCGGAACTAAAGAATCATGTTCTGCCAAATGATTATCCCGACTTAGATATTCGCAGAATGAAGATAAGCCTGATTGAGGCTGGTGATTCACTTCTTTCTGCAATGAATACTAAAGCCAGAACAACAGCTGAAGAATACCTGAAAAAGCTGGGCGTTGAATTGTATCTCAATACATTTGTAAAAGATTATGATGGAGACTCTGTTGTAACAAGCAAAAATGTTCTTCAATCTAAAACACTTATTTGGGCGGCTGGCGTAAAAGGAAATACACTAAAAGGAATTCCTGAAGACTCTATATCAAGAAGCCGATACATAGTAAATGAATACAATCTTGTTGAAAATACTAAAACCATATTCGCTATTGGAGATGTAGCCTTAATGCCCTCTGTTGACGTTAACGGTGATCCTATGGTTGCGCAAACAGCTATTCAACATGGACTACTGTTAGCGAGCAACTTGAAGAAGATTGTAAGTGGAAAAGAACCTTTAGCTTTTAAATATAACGATAAGGGTAGCATGGCAACCATTGGCAGAAACAAGGCTGTGGCACAAATTGGGTCATTTAAATCAAAAGGAATTCTAGCTTGGGCTATTTGGATGTTTGTGCACCTTATCACCTTAGTTGGGTTTAGAAACAAAATGGTCGCCCTTTTAAATTGGAGCCAAAGCTACTTTACCTATGACAAAGGCATCCGCCTGATTATTCGTCCGTTTAAGAAATAACGAATGTGCACGATAACATATATTCCAACAGAAAGCGGTTACATCGTTACTCAAAATAGGGATGAAAGTCCTTTGCGGGAAAAAGCTGTTTTCCCTGTAAAAGAGACAATTAATAAAGAATCGATAATATTTCCAAAGGATCCCGAAGGCTCAGGCAGCTGGTTTGTTTCAGCGAAACATGGGTTGACCATTTGCATTATGAATGCCATATACCATCCAAATAAGACTTCTGCTGATTTTAAGCATAGTCGCGGACTGGTTCCACTGCATTATTTGGAGTATGAATCTAATGAGCAATTTATTAAAGATTATGACTTTAAAGGAATTCAAGGCTTTACCCTAGTCGTTTGCTCACAGGAGAATGTAAATGAAATCCATTGGGATGAAAACAAAGTCACACACCAATCATTTAGTCCTGCTCCTCTAATATTTCAAAGCAATCCACTCTACACTGCTGAACAAAAAGCAAAACGTAAGCTGTGGTTTGAGAATTGGCTTGATGTAAATGATTCAACAAAAATTCTCGAGTTTCACAAAGCTAAAAAGCAAGAAAACTTAGCCGAAAGCATACTCATGGATCGGCATTTTGTGCGCACAATTAGTATCACTCAACGTGCATTTTTGTCTAATTCAGACGAAATCCAATATGCCGAAGTAGAAAATTTAAATAATTTTAAAAAAATAATTATTTAGCTCAACCCTTATTCTGACTATCTTATTAAATAATGTATGGTACTTTCTTAAGGCTTGTACTGTTTATATCTTAGTACTTTGTTTTGCATAGTACTGTTTTGTTTATATATTTGTCCCAGCATTATTACTAAAACAAAACAATTATGAATAAGTTAAACTTGATCGCAGTTCTTGTAATAACAGGAATTTTAACGGCCACCGCCCAGAAGAGTAATGCAATTCAGAAAGTATACGATAAGTACGAAAACGAAGACAACGTTTTCGCTATGTCGTTAAGTAAAGACCTTGAGAACGCTTTAGATACAGAATTCGAATGGGGAGAGGAAATGAAAAACCTGGAAGGTGACATTACCAAAATGTCAACGCTAATTGTTTCAGAATCTGGAGAGAGTTCTAAAATGCTAAACAGCATGAAAAAGATGATCAAAAATTTAGGGTACTCTACTCTAGACATGCCAGATGGTGATTCGAAATCTGATGAAGAAAAAACGTATTTGTTCACCAGAGGATCTAAAGGCAAGTATTCAGAAGTGCATCTTTTGGTTATCGATGACGATGGCAGCGGAGTTTTGGTTTCAATGTTCGGAGATTTTACTGTGAAAGACGCATCATAAAAGTAAAACTCACCAATTAATAAGTAACAACTCATTAAGATGAAAATAGAAAACACAAAAGCGCAAATGCGCAAAGGGGTCTTAGAGTTCTGCATATTATCAATTCTTGTGAATGGAGATGCTTATGCATCAGACATTATTGCAACTTTAAAAGAAGGCAAGATGATAGTTGTAGAAGGAACTTTATATCCTTTGTTAACGCGACTAAAAAACGCAGGTCTCCTGGCTTATAGATGGGAAGAATCTAAGTCTGGACCTCCCAGAAAATATTACTCGTTAACTCCAACAGGAGCGAGTTTCTTAAAAGAATTAGATACCACTTGGAACGAATTGGTAAAAGCAGTAGAAGTTACAACTACCAACAAATAATTAAATCATGAACAAGACCATAAATATTAATCTCGCTGGCATCATCTTTCATTTAGATGAAGAGGCCTTCAAGAAACTGACTGGATACTTACAAAGTATAAAGGACAGATTAAAAGGAGATCCTGGACAAGAAGAAATTATAGCAGATATAGAGGCTAGAGTTGCTGAATTGTTCCAAGAGAAACTTGGGAAAATCAAAGAAGTAATTGGCATGGCCGATGTAGACGAAGTAATGTCTATAATGGGTAACCCCGAAGATTATGAAACGGATGACGAAGAAGAAACGACTTCTAGCTCAAGTGATACTTTTAAAAACTACAGCACTACCTCGCATAGTTTTGGAAGAAAACTTTACAGAAATACAGATGACAAAGTATTTGGAGGAGTTGCCTCTGGATTAGGTGCATATTTCGGAATAGATTCGGTGTGGATCCGTTTAATATGGGTGTTTCTATTCTTTACTTGGGGAACTGGAGTATTACTATATATTATACTATGGATTGTAATTCCTGAAGCTATTTCAACTTCCCAAAAGCTTCAAATGAAGGGGGAGCCTATCAACGTTTCTAATATAGAGCGTTCTGTTAAAAACGTTGGTGAAAAAGTAGGAAACATGGCCACTGATCCAAAACTTGGAAATAAGATTGGCAATGTAATAGAACGCATATTAAATGCCCTTTTTAGCATCTTAAAATTCATCTTAAAATTTGCTTTCAAGATAATAGGAATAGGGTTAGTGGTATTAGGTGTACTTATTCTTATATCATTCTTGGGCGCAATATTCGGACATGAGATCCTAATAATGGACAACATGTTTGGATTGTACGATGCATCAGGTTATATAAATAGAATGCTCGTTGTTGAAGAACACCACAGTCTATTAATCTTGGGAATTGTAATGATGATGATTGCTCCTGTTGTGTGGCTTATTCTTGGTGGAATTAAATTGTTATTCAACAACAAGACAAATACACGTATTCCACTTATTGGTTCGGCACTTGTTTCTTTAGCCGGATTTATGATCGTGGGCTACATAGCACTTTCATTAGGAAGAGACTTTAGAAGTTCTGCATCTGCGACTAAAGTAAATGATATTGACAGCATTAGCGGGAAGGTTTATTACCTCAGTGTAAACGATAATCGTCCATACGAGACTGATAATTTATCAGATGAATTGGGCTGGACTATTTCTGAAGACGGACATTTTAATGGAGCCATTGAACTTAGCATAGGCAAATCTGACAAAGACTACGCATTTATTAAGGAGAAGTACAAAGCAAAGGGAAGAACTAAAAAGGACGCTTTAGATCGTGCAAAAGGAATGGAGTATTCGTTTGAGCAGTCCGATTCTCTTATTCTCTTTGACGACTTCTTTAAAATGAATTCTTCTGAGAAGTACAGAAATCAAGAAATGGAAATAGTTCTTTACATACCGGTAGGAATGAGCATTTATTTGGACAACGACATGGAAGACATTATCTATGATATTGATAATGTGACAAACACAAGAGACGACCATATGTTAGACCATACTTGGCTAATGACTCAAAGCGGATTAATATGTACAGACTGCAGCAGCGATTTCTTCGAAAATGACAGTGATATCGAATCTGAATTTGAAGAACAATGGGAAACTGAAGCCGAAGAAATGGAGAAACAGAGCCTTGAAGATCTTCAAGACGTTGAAAGACTTCAGCAAGAAATAGAAGAATTACGTAGACAGAATGAAAGGCTAAAAAAACAGAAGTCTAAAAGCAATACAGGTACTAAAACGAGATACACAGAAAACCGTGGGTTTCATACCCCACTCTATGTTCTACCAGTTAATTCGCCTGCAATTGTAGACCATAATCAGACATATGGCACACAAGTCTAGCTAATCAACTAATTTGTGAATGAAGCGTTTCAAGAAATTGAAGCGTTTTTTTTATTCTAATACTCATAATTAATATTAAATATATAGTTATTAGATGTACATACATTTATTGTATACATTTGCAACTGATTTAAAAATAATTATCATGACTATTAAAACTTTAACTGCTGTTGCAGTATCATCATTATTTATCACTTCTTGTCAAGATGTTTCTATGGAAACAACAGAAAAAACTGAAAACACAGCTACTGAAGTATCAACTGCAGCAGTAGTCACTTACAAAGCAGAAGATCAATCAAAAGTAAATTGGAAGGGCGAAGTTGCTGGTGTTTACGGACATACAGGTTTTGTACACTTAGACAATGGAACGCTTGAAGTTCAAAATACAGAAATAATTGGTGGAACTTTTGTTGTAGATATGACAAACATTATACCTACTGATAGTGCATCATACAAAGATGAGGATGGTAGAAGAGCTACTGATTTAGCTGGTCATTTATCTACCGAAGATTTCTTTCATACAGGTGAGCATCCTACTTCTACCTTTGTAATAACGGGAGTTGAAGGAAATACCGTTACAGGTAACTTAACTGTAAGAGGAACGACTAATGAAGAAACAATGATTATCGAAGCGTTTGAAGTGAAAGGTGACGAAGTGATGATGACTGGTAAAATGGTATTTGACCGTCAGAACTATAATGTCTCTTGGGTACACTTCATGAAGGACATGATTCTTTCTGATGACATTACAATAACGTATTCTTTGGTTGCCAAGAAGTCATAAGTAATTTATAGCTAAGCCATAGAATTAAGCCCCGATGTTATCATCGGGGTTTTTAGTTTAAACACGGAGTAAATTTATTTCATAAAAAAAATCGCATGTTATGCGATTTTGTTCTTTAGTCACTATTTCAGTTATTTTCTTAAAAGGTAATTATACTCTCTTAAAATTCTTTTCCTAAATACTTTCGTACTAAAAGAAAAACTATAAAAACTTTTCGTGATGCCTTTTATAACTTTTTCTTGGTTCTCTTTTACGGTGTTATTTATTATGGCATCGTAGGTCTTACTTAAGCTTGTTTGTTTTTCTAGATTTAGCGCTTTCATGTTTTTTTATCATTATGTTTTAATCTTCCTAAATTAATTAAATTTTTAGTTCGTGTTACTATTTTATTCAGAACAATTAAAAATTAATGAGTAAGTGATAATAAAGTTCAATGAATGATCTTTTGGAAGGAACGTTAAATAGTTTAACGAAACTTTAAGAGAGCAAATGCTATTATTAATTACATATTTGTAAAAACTAAATTCACTATGAAAAAAAAGCAATGGCTCTTGATTGCTTCCGGTATACTAATTTTTGTTCTAATATTTTCTTTGTCCTCTTCTGACGACACTGTCAATGATCTAACTTCTCACTCTAGAAAAGATAATTTTTCTGACGATGTAGTAACTACCGGAGAGCTGATGGCTAAGAATTCTGTAGATATTAATGCTCCATCAGATTTAAGACGATATCGCATCTATAATGTTAAAATCGTAGATCTTGTCCCAGAAGGTACAGAAGTGGACTCCAATGAGTTTATTGGAAGTCTTGAAAAATCGGCTGTTAACCAAAAGATTGATGATGTAGATCTTGAGATAGAAAAGTTTCAATCTCAATACACACAACAAAAATTAGATACCGCTTTAAACTTAAGAGCAAGCAGAGAGGCTATTCGGAATTTGGAATATAATCTTGAACAAAAGAAACTTCAATTAGAGCAAAGCGAATACGAACCTCCTGCCACCATACGCCAGATAAAACTTGAGTTGAAGAAAGCTACGCGTGAGCTCGAACAGAAGAAAGAGAATTACATTATTGAAAAGCACCAAGCAGAAGCTAAAATGATTGAAGTTGGTACCAACTTAAAGAAACAAATCAAGTATAAAGATGGTTTAATCAACCTTCAAAACCA
>Ga0102887_1000284_pt1 | contig 23764 bp, 20 predicted proteins | sample Colrivmet1550B02_FD_84504 | JGI IMG/M metagenome (GOLD analysis project Ga0102887, IMG submission 84504) | Estuarine microbial communities from the Columbia River estuary - metaG 1550B-02 | ecosystem: Environmental > Aquatic > Marine > Intertidal zone > Estuary | place: USA: Columbia River...
GTTTTGAAGACTTATTAGCTAAAGGAGCTTCAAACTTAGTTCTGGATCTTCGTGATAACCCAGGGGGATTTTTGCAAATAGCAGAACAAATAGTAGATGAATTTTTAGGAGATGGAAAACTTATCTTGTTTACGAAGAACAAAACCAACGATACTATTGAAAGTTTTGCCACCACCAAAGGACATTTTGAACAGGCTAAAGTATATGTGTTGATTAATGAAAACTCAGCATCTGCTAGCGAAATTATTGCTGGTGCACTACAAGATAATGACAGAGGGACTATCGTTGGGCGGCGTTCGTTTGGAAAAGGACTGGTTCAGCAAGAAATGGACTTAGGAGACGGCAGTGCGATTCGGCTGACGACTTCTAGGTATTACACTCCAACAGGGCGTTCTATACAACGTTCTTATGACAAAGGTTCAGATGCATATTACGACGATTACTACCAGCGATTGGACGACAGAACTATGGACACTTTACGAGCAGAAGGGATTGCCGACAGTCTCACATTTACAACTCCAAAAGGTAAAATTGTATATGGTGGTGGTGGTATTATTCCGGATGTTTATGTGCCTTATGACGCTAATTTTAATAACGATATTGTAGAGTTTCTAAAAGTTTCTGGTGTTGTAGATTTTTTTGTGTTTGAATATCTATACCGACAGCATAATCAATACACATCGCTTTCCGAAGCCGAATTTCTAAGCTCTTTCGAAGTTTCAGAAGCGATTTATCAGCAATTTATCAGCAATTTATCAGAAACTATGAACATGAAAATGGAGGATACTAATCTTTACACAAACGCTATAAAAACGCTTTTAAAGTCGGCTTTTGGAAAACAACTTTTTGGAGACAATACAGCTGCAAAGGTATTGAGTACTTTTGATCCTATGTTGCAAACAATAAACGAATTAGAAGCCTTCTTAATTTCAAATTAAGACTTTTCTTTGACTGTACGATCAATCTTTACAACAACCCTCCAAATTGTGAATAACAAAATAGCACATCCACCTGCTAATGCCGTGATGATAGCTGTATAACTTTCCTTTTCGAAAGGCGTTTCAAAATTAATTTTTGTGGTGTTAAACACAATAATTCCGAGAGCCAGTACCGATAATAAATAAGTTAGAATTCGCATGTTAAAGTAAAAATTTAATATTTGAAGTAAATAACTTTACGGCAATAGCTAAGAGCACAACGCCAAATACTTTTCTAATAATATCAATCCCATTTTGACCAATAAACCGTTCGATACGATTCGAGGTTTTAAGGACTATGAAAATCACAACCACATTCACAATGACGGCAATGATGATGTTTTCTGTATGAAATTCAGATTTTAGAGACAAGAGGGTTGTGAGACTTCCAGGCCCAGCGATCAATGGAAATGCTAGAGGAAATACAGAAGCATTCATGCTACTGCCCTCTTCTTGTTTGTATAAGGTTATTCCTAAAATCATTTCCAACGCAATAAAAAATAAAATAAATGCACCAGCGACTGCAAAAGAATGCACATCAATTCCAATAAGTTTTAAGATGCTGTCTCCTAAAAACAAAAAGATGATCATAATAATTCCCGCAATAACTGAGGCCTTTTCACTCTGAATATGACCTGCTTTTTTACGTAAGTCAATAATAATAGGGATATTTCCTACGATGTCAATCACTGCAAAGAGCACCATAAATGCTGTTAAGATTTCTTTAAGATCGAAACTCATGATTACAAATTATTTTTATGCAAAGGTCGAACAAATAATTATAATGACAGTTTATTTTGAGCGATTATTTAGGTTTAAAATATTCACAATTAACAGTATATTTGTAACATGTTTCAAATAGGAAAAACCATAGTGTCTGAAGATATTATTGAGAAAGATTTTTTATGCAATTTAAGTGCATGTAAAGGGGCGTGTTGTGTGGACGGTGACGCAGGCGCTCCTTTAGAAGCAAACGAGGCAAAAATTTTAGAAAAAATCTACCCTATCGTAAAACCCTATCTTCGAAAGGAAAGCATCGAAGCGATTAACGCCCAAGGCACCCATGTGGTCACTGAAGATGGAGAACTAGAAACGCCCCTAATTAATGGAGCCGATTGTGTATATGTAATTTTTGATGAAAAAAACACGGCATTGTGCGCTATTGAAGAAGCTTATAATCAGGGTGAGGTTGACTGGAAGAAACCAGTGTCCTGTCATTTGTATCCTGTTCGAATCAAAGACTACACTGAGTTCTCAGCTGTAAATTATGATAATTGGGAAATTTGTGACGATGCCTGTACTTTGGGAAAAGAACTTCAGGTGCCCGTCTATAAATTTGTCAAAGAAGCCTTGATTCGAAAATTTGGAGCTGATTGGTACACAGAATTAGAACAAATAGCTTCAAAACACACCAAAAATTAAAATGAATCAAGCGCTTAAGGTAGGTATGTAAAACCCGATCTCTTTGTTTATTTTTATTCAACATTAATAAAAGGGCTGTTTTTATTTCGCCTTAATGCCTGGTTTTTTTTTAAGAGAGAGGAGTGTCTTAAGTCCCTTTTTATCAGTAAATTAAGTTTTGTAACTTCAATTTTTTTTGTAAGAAAAAAGCTACTCGTTGTTAAAAACTCATAGTCAATGTTTATAAAATTGGCTTTCATTTAAGGCAACTATTTTGAACCTTTGTTAAACGCTCAAGCGCATATTTTTTTTAATCCAGAATTTTAATTTAGATGTCACAAGTAGAACCAATTTTACAAGAAAACAAAGACCGATTTGTCATTTTTCCAATTCAGCACCATGACATATGGGAATGGTATAAAAAATCAGAAGCCAGTTTTTGGACTGCTGAAGAAATTGACTTACACCAAGATTTAACGGATTGGAGTACTAAACTAAATGATGACGAGCGCTATTTTATCAAGCACATATTAGCTTTTTTTGCAGCGAGTGATGGGATTGTAAATGAGAATTTGGCTGAAAACTTTGTTAACGAAGTTCAATATAGCGAAGCAAAATTCTTCTATGGGTTTCAAATCATGATGGAAAATATTCATAGCGAAACCTATTCTCTTTTGATAGACACCTATGTAAAGGATGAATCTGAAAAAGACAAGCTATTTAATGCGATAGATAATTTTCCTGCAATCAAGAAAAAAGCTGACTGGGCTCTTAAATGGATTGAATCTCCAAGTTTTGCAGAACGTTTGATTGCATTTGCAGCCGTTGAAGGAATCTTCTTTTCAGGGGCATTTTGCTCAATTTTTTGGTTAAAAAAACGTGGATTAATGCCAGGGTTGACATTCTCAAATGAGTTAATATCTAGAGATGAAGGCGTACATGCAGATTTTGCAGTACACCTACACAACAAACACCTCATAAATAAAGTTCCAAAAGATCGCATCAGAGAAATACTATTGGATGCTTTAAATATTGAAAGAGAATTTATTACAGAATCTCTACCAGCGAGTTTGATTGGTATGAATTCAAAATTGATGTCTCAATATTTAGAATTTGTAACCGATCGCTTATTACAAGAGCTGGATTGCGAAAAAGAATACAATACATCAAACCCATTTGATTTTATGGATATGATCTCGCTCCAAGGAAAAACAAATTTCTTTGAAAAAAGAGTATCTGAATATCAAAAGGCAGGCGTCCTCAACAAAGAAGAAGAGGACACCAACAAATACAGTTTCGATTCTGAATTCTAGATCAACCAACTAGACTTAGAACTTAAAATGAATTGCACGATTCATTTTTCATAAACCACCCTTTTGGTTTCTTCTTAACAAGGAAACCAAACCCATAACAACTAAGTGTTTGATTGATATCAAATACTGCTAGGCTAACTAACTAACCGCTTTTTTGAAGCGCATCAAAAAAGCAAAAAAGACTAAAAACAAATGTTTGTACTAAAAAGAGACGGCAGAAAAGAAGAAATCATGTTTGATAAAATCACAGCCAGAGTTAGAAAACTCTGCTATGGTTTAAATGAATTGGTGGATCCGTTGAAAGTTGCTATGCGTGTAATTGAAGGGCTGTACGACGGCGTCACCACTAGCGAACTGGACAATCTTGCCGCTGAAGTCGCAGCAACAATGACCACTGCTCACCCTGATTATGCGAGGCTCGCAGCGAGAATTTCTGTGTCAAACTTACACAAAAACACTAAAAAGACCTTTAGTGAAGTCATGCATGACTTATATACATATGTAAATCCACGAACAGGGAAAGATGCCCCATTGTTATCTGACGAGGTTTACAATGTTATCCTGGAAAACAAGGAAAAACTAGATTCTACAATTATATATAATCGAGATTTTAGTTATGATTATTTTGGGTTTAAAACACTAGAGCGTTCTTACCTTTTAAAACTAAACGGAATTATTGCAGAACGCCCTCAACATATGTTGATGCGGGTATCTATTGGAATTCATTTAAATGACCTTGACTCTGCAATTGAGACTTACGAGCTCATGTCAAAAAAGTACTTTACACACGCAACGCCTACATTGTTTAATGCCGGGACTCCAAAACCACAAATGTCGTCTTGCTTTTTATTGACCGCCAAAGATGATAGTATTGATGGGATTTACGACACCTTAAAACAAACTGCTAAAATTTCACAATCTGCCGGAGGAATTGGTTTAGCAATGCATAATATTAGAGCTACAGGTAGCTATATCGCAGGAACAAACGGTACAAGTAATGGAATTGTTCCAATGCTCCGTGTTTTTAATGATACGGCACGATATGTCGATCAAGGAGGTGGAAAACGAAAAGGAAGCTTTGCAATTTATTTAGAACCATGGCATGCCGATATTTTTGATTTCCTTGACTTAAAGAAAAATCATGGAAAAGAAGAAATGCGTGCACGTGATTTATTTTATGCGATGTGGATTCCTGATTTATTTATGAAACGTGTTCAAGAAGATGCAGAATGGACATTAATGTGTCCTAACGAGTGTCCTGGTTTACCTGACACACATAGCGAAGAATTTGAAGCCCTTTATCTAGGTTACGAACAAAGAGGAAAAGGACGAAAAACTATCAAAGCAAGAGAACTTTGGGAAAAAATTACGGAATCTCAGATTGAAACTGGAACGCCTTATATGCTCTACAAAGATGCTGCGAACAGTAAATCAAACCAACAAAACTTAGGAACAATTCGTTCATCCAATTTATGTACAGAAATTATTGAATACACTTCTCCTGACGAAGTCGCTGTTTGTAACCTGGCATCTATTGCGCTTCCGATGTTTATTAAAGATGGTAAGTTTGATCATCAAGAATTATATACAATCACCAAACGTGTCACACGCAACCTAAATAAGGTGATCGACCGAAATTACTATCCTGTAATTGAGGCCGAAAACTCTAACATGAGACACCGTCCAATTGGGATAGGAGTTCAAGGACTAGCAGATGCGTTCATAAAATTGAGATTACCTTTCACTAGCGACGAAGCCAAACAATTGAATCAAGATATTTTTGAAACAATTTACTTTGCTGCAGTAACAGCATCCATGGAGGAAGCCAAAGAAGAAGGCCCTTACGAAACTTATGCAGGCTCTCCAATTAGTGAAGGAAAATTCCAACACAATTTATGGGGCCAAAAAGAAGAAGACTTTAGCGGTCTCTGGGATTGGAGCAAACTACGTGATCAGGTCCTTGAAAATGGAGTACGTAACTCTCTTTTAGTCGCGCCAATGCCAACCGCAAGTACCTCTCAAATTCTTGGAAACAACGAATGTTTTGAACCATACACATCAAATATTTATACCCGTCGTGTATTGTCAGGAGAGTTTATTGTCGTTAATAAACACTTATTGGAAGACTTAGTCGAACTAGGACTCTGGAACGAAGGTTTAAAGCAAGACATTATGCGTGCCAATGGATCCATACAACATGTGGAAATAATTCCACAAGAGATTAAAGAATTGTACAAAACAGTTTGGGAATTGAGCATGAAAGATATTATAGATATGTCGCGTCAGCGTGGCTATTTTATCGATCAATCCCAATCTTTAAATTTATTTATGGAGGGTGCTACGATGGCTAAACTAACATCAATGCATTTCTATGCATGGAAAAGTGGATTAAAAACAGGTATGTATTACTTAAGAACAAAGAGCGCTGTTGATGCCATTAAATTCACCTTAGACAATAAGAAAAAAGAAGCACCACAGCCTGAAATTGTTGCCGTCCCTACAGCAGTTGAAACAACAATTATTGAAACAGCAGTGTTGGAAAAACAACAAGAAAAAGCGGCGAATACTGCAGCAAAGTTTTCTCAAGAAACAGCTGTTGAAGTAGAGCCAATGTCTCCAGAAGAAATGAAAGCACTGATTCAACAAGCAAAAGAAACAGAAGGTGATGATTGCCTCATGTGTGGGTCTTAAGAACCCCTCACAGATTTGTATCCAACCTCCTAATTATATTTTAGGAGGTTTTTTTTTAAATTTACTTAACAAATTTGAATTGCTGAAAAAGAAAATATTGATCCTAGAAAAGTATAAACATAAAAACAAATGAAATTAATCAAAGAATTCAAAGATTTTGCTGTTAAAGGCAATATGATAGATATGGCTATTGGAATTATTATTGGGGCGTCCTTCAATAGCGTAATTAATGTTTTAGTAAAAAACATTATTTTACCACCCTTGTCCCTGTTGTCAGACGGCATTAATTTTCAAAATAAAAAACTAATTTTAAGATCTGCTTCTGAAACGGCTAGTCAGGTCTCAATTGATTATGGGTTGTTTACTGAAACTATTCTTGATTTTCTAATCGTTGGATTCACAATTTTTATCGTCGTAAAATTTATAAACAAACTCAAAACAAAAGCTGAAGATGTAAAAGATGAGTCAGTTCCGACCCCTGCAGATATCCAATTGTTGTCTGACATTAAAAAATTGCTTGAAGTTCAGAATAAAAAGCTACTAAAATAAGTTAGCTCGCGTTATGTAAACGTGCAACATATTTTCCGATTACATCAAATTCTAAATTCACAACCGTCCCTCTTTCAAATTGGTCAAAATTAGTATGCTCATATGTATAGGGTATGATTGCTACGCTAAAACCGTCGTTTTTAGAATTTACAACGGTCAAACTCACCCCATTAACTGTAATAGAGCCTTTTTCAATCGTGAGATTTCCTAAAGACGCATCGTACTTAAAAGAATAGACCCAACTTCCATTTTGGGTTTCCACACCAGTGCAAGTCCCCACTTGATCCACATGCCCCTGAACCATATGTCCATCCAACCGGGCTCCAAGCTTTAGTCCACGCTCCAAGTTTACGGTCGCTCCAACTTTTAAGTTGTCAAGATTCGTTTTATCTAACGTTTCTTTGATTGCAGTTACAGTATAACTGTTTTCGGTCAATGCGATAACAGTCAAACATACCCCGTTATGCGACACACTTTGGTCGATTTTTAGTTGTGGTGCCAACACACTTTCAATTGTTAAGTGTAAGTTGTCATTTTCGGCGACTAAATTTTTCACAATCCCTAAATCTTCAATAATTCCTGTAAACATACTTTTAATTCGTTAAATTTGTAAATTCAAAATTACAAACATACACGTCACTTTTAATGGAAAAAGAAGAAAAAATTAAAATAGGGATTTCTATAGGAGACTTAAATGGTATAGGGGGGGAGTTGGTCGTCAAGACTTTCGATGACAACCGAATGCTTGAATTTTGTACCCCTATAATATATGCTTCTGCGAAAACGTTGGCATTTTTTAAAAGGCACTTTCAGAGCTCTCTTGAATTCAATAAGATTCAAAAGGCTAGTCAAGCAGTGAATTCCAAAGTAAATGTAGTTTCGGTTTGGAATGAAGATGTTAAAATCAATTTTGGAGAAGAGGATCCTAAAATCGGTGGTTACGCCATCAAATCGCTTCAAGCGGCGGTCGAGGACCTTAAAAATGATCAAATTGACGTCTTGGTTACTGCACCAATTAATAAGCATAACATACAGTCTGATGAATTTAAGTTTCCTGGACACACGGATTATTTAGCCCAAGAACTTCAAGGAGATAGCTTAATGTTTATGGTGTCTGACGATCTTAAAGTTGGTTTATTAACAGATCATGTTCCTGTAAGTGAAGTTTCAAACCAAATTACTTCAGAGCTCATAGAAAATAAAATTTCAATTATCCATAACTCTTTAATTAATGACTTTAACATTCGCAAGCCTCGCATTGCTATTTTAGGAATTAACCCCCATACAGGGGATAATGGCGTTATCGGTACTGAAGACGATACAGTTTTAAGGCCTACATTAGAAGCAATTAAAACCACAGGTCAACTAGTATATGGGCCTTATGCAGCAGATAGTTTTTTTGGCTCTAAAAACTATAAAAACTTTGATGCAATCGTTGCTACCTATCACGACCAAGGATTGATCCCTTTTAAAACTTTAGCGTTTGGGAATGGTGTTAATTTTACAGCAGGCCTTAGTAAAGTTCGTACCTCTCCAGACCATGGCACGGCCTATGAAATTGCTGGAAAAGGCATTGCAGACGTCACCTCTTTCAAAGAAGCTATTTTTTCGGGAATGACCATTTTTAGAAATCGGAAAATGAATCAAATATTGACCTCAAACCCATTATTGAAGCAATCTAAAAAACGTTAGACAAAAAAATACACGCTTTGGGGTTCGCCTAAATAAAATTTTATATATTTGCAGGCTCAAATATGCGAGATAATGAAGCCACTAAAAGCATTTGACATACAATTTGTAGGGCTAAAGCTTGGTAAGCATGTTTATGAGTACGAAATTGATTGTAAGTTCTTTGAGCATTTTGAATATAATGAGTTTAACGATATAAACGTTAAAATTGTTCTAAACCTTGAAAAAAAATCGACCTTTTTAGAGTTGAAATTTCTTGCAGAAGGAACTATTAATGTAGATTGTGATCTAACAAACGAACCTTTTGATCTAACGGCGAAAACCAGTTTTGATTTAGTTGTTCAGTTTGGAAACGAGTATAATAACGAACATGAGGCAATTTTAATAATCCCTCATGCCGAATATGAAATTAACGTTGCACACCACATCTATGAATTAATTATTCTGTCTCTTCCTCAAAAACGGATTCATCCAGGAGTAGAAGACGGTACTTTAGACTCAGAAATACTTGAAAGACTTGAAAAATTAAGCCCTAAAAGCTTAGAAAATAAACCCCAACTAGATGATATAGATCCTCGTTGGGATACATTAAAAAAATTACTAACGGATAAATAATATAGAAAATGGCACATCCTAAAAGAAAAATCTCCAGAACAAGAAGAGATAAAAGACGTACCCATTACAAGGCAACATCGCCTCAAATAGCAACTTGCCCAACCACAGGAGAAGCGCACTTATATCACAGAGCGCACTGGCATGAAGGTAAATTATACTATAGAGGTCAAGTCTTAGTAGATACTACCGCGGCAGAAGAAAATGCAGCATAAATAGACAGTATTATATACAGTATTTAAAAAACGCTCTTGATGAGCGTTTTTTTTGTTTAATATTTTTTTAAAAACGCAAAAAAATCAATTTTTGAGTCTTTTTTAATCAAAATTGAGTATTTTTGACACGTTTTTGGTTGTTTTTGGCGTAATTGCTTTTAAACCAGTCAATCTAAAAATGGAATTTATGAGCAAAATCTCAGCAGCAATAACCGCTGTAGGTGGATATGTACCAGACTTCGTCTTAACCAATAAGATTCTTGAAACGATGGTTGACACGAATGACGAATGGATTACGTCGAGAACGGGTATTAAAGAGCGCCGAATTTTAAAAGGGACCAACAAAGGCACTTCATTTTTAGCCATTAAAGCTGCTAAAGATCTTATCCAAAAAAACAATTTAGATCCAACCTCCATAGACATTGTAGTTGTTGCGACTGCGACCCCTGATATGAAAGCGGCTTCAACAGCTGCTTATACAGCATCAGAAATTGGGGCTACAAATGCCTTTTCATTTGACTTAGATGCTGCTTGCTCTAGTTTTTTATTTGGGATGTCAGTTGCGTCACGTTATATAGAATCTGGAGTGTATAAAAAAGTACTCTTAATAGGAGCGGACAAAAATTCCTCAATGATTAATTACGAAGACCGTGCAACTTGTATCATCTTTGGCGATGGTGCAGGAGCTGTTCTTTTTGAACCGAACCAAGAAGGTTTTGGAGTTCAAGATGAATATTTAAGAAGTGATGGCTCAGGACGCGAATTTTTACGTGCCACACACGGAGGATCTGCTAATGCTATCACTGAAGAATCTCTTAAAAACGACTCACAATATGTGTTTCAAGATGGAAAAACAGTCTTTAAAAATGCTGTTTTTAATATGGCGGATGCTGCAGAAAGAATATTAGAACGGAACAAATTAGACAATGATAAAATAGATTGGTTAGTAGCGCACCAAGCAAACAAACGAATTATTGATGCTACAGCCAATAGAATTAATTTGGATTCCCAAAAAGTAATGATGAATATAGAAAAGTATGGCAACACTACTTCTGGGACACTTCCGTTGTTGTTGAGTGACTATGAATCACAATTAAAAAAAGGAGATAATTTAATATTTGCTGCATTTGGTGGCGGATTTAATTGGGGATCTATATACCTAAAATGGGCGTATAATTCTTAGAACATACAAATAAACTAACTAAACAATAAAACTGTAATTATGGATTTAAAAGAAATTCAAAATTTAATCAAATTTGTAGCCAAGTCAGGTACAAGTGAAGTGAAATTAGAAACGGATGATTTCAAAATCACCATCAAAACGGGGTCAGGAGACTCGGTGACTACGGTTGTTCAACAGACTGCTGTTCCAATGCAGCAAACAGCTATTGCAGCAGTTCCACAAGAGATTGCACCTGTTCAAGCTTCAGTTCCACCTGCTGCTGTTTCTGAAGATTCAAAATATATCACGGTTAAGTCTCCAATTATTGGAACTTTTTATCGAAGACCTTCTCCAGATAAACCTTTGTTTGCAGAAGTGGGTCAAACCATTTCAGAAGGTGATGTTCTTTGTGTCATTGAAGCGATGAAACTATTTAACGAAATAGAGTCGGAGGTTTCTGGAAAGATTGTAAAAATTCTAGTGGACGATGCATCACCAGTAGAATTTGATCAGCCATTATTTTTAGTTGATCCATCATAATAATTTACATTTTTAAAGCCTAAAAAGGTATGTTTAAAAAAATACTAGTAGCCAATCGTGGCGAAATTGCTCTAAGAGTTATAAGAACGTGTAAAGAGATGGGTATACAAACCGTTGCTGTTTATTCTACAGCAGACGCTGAAAGCTTGCACGTAAAATTTGCTGACGAAGCCGTTTGTATTGGGCCAGCAGCCAGTAGCGAATCATATTTAAAAATTTCTAATATCATAGCCGCTGCAGAAATCACCAATGCTGATGCAATTCATCCAGGTTACGGATTTTTGTCTGAAAATGCTCGTTTTTCTAAGATCTGTGAAGAACATGGAATAAAATTTATAGGAGCTTCTCCAAGTATGATTGACCGTATGGGTGATAAAGCTAATGCTAAAGCAACCATGAAAGCAGCAGGCGTACCATGTGTTCCTGGAAGTGAAGGAGTAATAGAAACTTTCGAAGATTGTAAAAAAGTAGCCAAAGAAACGGGCTACCCGGTAATGTTGAAAGCATCTGCTGGCGGTGGTGGAAAAGGTATGCGTGCCGTTTGGAAAAAAGAAGATCTTAAAGATGCGTGGGATTCAGCCCGCCAAGAATCAAAAGCCGCCTTTGGAAATGATGATATGTACATGGAAAAACTCATCGAAGAGCCAAGACATATTGAAATTCAAATTATTGGAGATACTAACGGAAAAGCGTGTCATTTATCTGAAAGAGATTGCTCAATTCAACGTCGACATCAAAAATTAACAGAAGAAGTGCCGTCCCCCTTTATGACAACTGCTTTAAGAAAAAAAATGGGAGATGCAGCTGTAAAAGCCGCTGAATATATCAAATATGAAGGTGCAGGAACAGTTGAGTTTTTAGTGGATAAACATCGGAATTTCTTTTTTATGGAGATGAATACACGAATCCAAGTAGAACATCCAATTACAGAACAGGTTAATGATTTTGATTTAATTCGTGAACAAATTTCTGTGGCAGCAGGAGTACTCATTTCTGGAAAAAACTACACGCCAAACTTACATTCTATTGAATGTAGAATTAATGCGGAGGATCCGTTTAACGACTTTAGACCATCTCCGGGTAAAATAACTACTCTGCATTCACCTGGAGGGCATGGCGTTCGTTTAGACACACACGTATATGCAGGCTATAGCATTCCTCCTAATTATGATTCTATGATTGCGAAACTTATCACAACTGCTCAAACAAGAGAAGAAGCGATTAGCAAAATGAAACGTGCGTTAGATGAATTTGTGATTGAAGGCATTAAAACAACTATTCCATTTCACCGTCAATTAATGGACCATCCGGACTATATAGCAGGAAATTATACGACTAAATTTATGGAAGATTTCCAAATGGAATCAGTTGATGAAGTTTAAAAAAAAACTCCGAATTTAATTCGGAGTTTTTTTATTCTAAATACGGGATAAAATACTTCAATAAAAAAGTGTAATTTTAACACATGAACTTATCCTATTGGGAATTAAAAACTTGGTTAAAAAATGTTGACTACACAATTGTTGGAAGCGGAATTGTAGGGTTAAGCACCGCACTTCATCTTAGGAAAAAGGAACCAAATTCTAAAATAGTGATTCTTGAAAAAGGACTGTTCCCTCAAGGAGCAAGTACTAAAAATGCAGGATTTTCTTGTTTTGGGAGTTTGAGCGAAATCTTATATGATTTGCAATCCCATACCACAGACGAAGTCGTGGAGCTCGTCAAACAAAGATATGAGGGGCTTCAACTTTTGAGAAATACCGTTGGAGATGATGCGTTGTCCTATTATCAGCTGGGAGGCTATGAGTTATTTTTTGAAAATGACCATGGTCTTTTTGAGACATGTGTTGAAAATATATCCAAGGTGAATAGTCTACTAAAACCTATTTTTAATGCCGATGTGTTTTCAACTGTTTCAAATAGGTTTGGTTTTACAAACGTTCAACATAATTATATACAGAATCAATTTGAAGGTCAGATTGATTCGGGAAAGATGATGCAAGCATTGATTAGAAAAGCCCAACAACAAGAAATAATTATCTTAAACAATAGTACGGTCGAAACATACACTGAACAGTCTAACAAAGTAGATGTCAAAACAAATCATTTTGAATTTTCTTGCTGTAAATTGATTTTAACTACCAATGGATTTGCACAACAACTAATTAATGAAGATGTGCAGCCAGCACGGGCTCAAGTTTTAATAACCAAACCCTTAAAAAACTTACATATTAAAGGTACGTTTCATTTGGATTGTGGGTATTATTATTTTAGAAACATTGACAATCGTATTTTATTAGGTGGTGGTCGAAATTTAGATTTCAAAGGAGAAAACACTACAGAATTTTCCCAAACGGAACAGATTCAAACCGCATTAGAATCACTGCTTAAGAATACGATTCTTCCTGAAATAGAATTTGAAATTGAACACCGTTGGTCTGGAATTATGGGAGTTGGTTCTCAGAAAAAACCGATCGTAAAGCAGCTCTCAAACAACGTGTATTGTGGGGTCCGAATGGGAGGTATGGGTATTGCCATTGGCAGCACTATTGGAAAGAAAATATCGGAATTTTTTTAGAGATATTTCAACTTACGAAACTATCCATTTATAGCCTCTACAACTTCTACTCTTCCAGCTAACATTTCTTTTAGCATAGCTTCAATACCACTTTTGAGTGTATAAGTCGATGACGGACATCCACTACAAGCTCCTTGTAAAATGACTTTCACTGTTTTTGTTGTTGCATCGTAAGACTCAAACACAATATTCCCTCCATCACTTGCGACGGCTGGCTTGATGTGTTCTTCTAAAATATTTATAATCTCTTTTGAGGTATCATCTAGAGCTTCATAAGCTCCATCTAACTGAGTGGACGTCTTTTCCAAAACCTGTGCAGCAGAAGCGGATACCATTTCTTTACCATCTTCAATATAGGACTTCATAAATTCTCTTAATTCCAGAGTGATGGCTTCCCATTCTACAATGTCATACTTAGTGATAGATATATAATTTTTATCTATAAACACTGCTTTTACAAAAGGAAACTGAAAAAGTGCTGTTGCAAAAGGAGATAACTTTGCTTCTTCGATTGATATAAATTCAAATGTTTGAGACACTAAATTTTTATTAGCCACAAACTTTTGAACCCCAGGATTTGGAGTGCTTTCAGCATAAACAGTTACAGGGTTTTTCTTTTTCTTTTCATTTAAAATAACGGCGCCTCCCTCGTTTAAGTAGTTTTGTATTTGCTCACCAACTTCTGTTTGAACATCGTTCCATTCAATAATATCATAGCGTTCTATAGCAATGAAGTTTCCTGAGATGTACACTTTTTTTACAAAAGGTAGGTGGAAAAGTTGTTGTACTAAAGGGGCATTTTTCGCATCATCAATGTTTGAGAATTCAAAACTTTCATATTTTGTAAGGAATGAATCCGTTTCAAATTTTATAATTTTTGGATTGCTAGTTTCCTGAATTGATACGGTTATTTTATTCATGTCTTTATATTTCACGCAAATATAATAAAGAAATTACTGTATATTTGGGGGGCACCTAAATAAATCCTACGTAAAACTTGATATCGTAGGTTTAAACAATATGTGCAACAGTAGTGAGTTGGGGTGGCACTTAAGATTAACAATGGCTCTAGTCCAATAGTTTTTGGTTTAAATGTTATTGAAATCCCTCCTTGGTCGCAAAAATCAACCAGTTAAGAGAACAATATACGTTAATAAAATAAATTTTTTAATTTACTCACTAGGGCAAACAAGTTTTAGCTCAAATAATACTCTAAACAATGAAACACCTACTTACACTGTTGATGCTTTCCTTATCGCACATTGGATTTGCTCAGATTATTAGTGTTAATGATTCTTCCTCCCCAGAATCTGAATATGGTCCAGAAGAACTTATTAAAAAAGTCATGATCAAAAGCTCTTGCTCATCGGCAGACAATTTTTCTTTTCAAGTAAATGGTTCTCAAAGTAGTTTAACATCCAAAAGCTACGGCTATTTTAAGAGACCAGTAGGGAGTACGTTTCCATTTGAAGAAGGTGTGATATTGACTACAGGAATAGCCTTTCCTGCGGGAAATATAATAGCTAACGAACGTGTAGATCACGATAATGGAGATGCTGGAGATTTAGATTTGGAAGCGGCTTTGGGACAAGGAGGGACACGAGATGCTACATTTATTAAATTTAATTTTACTCCGCAGGTCAATGCGATTGATTTTAGATTTATAATGGCTTCCGAAGAGTATGATGGAGGCACAGAGTGTGATTATGCAGACAGTTTTGCATTTTTATTGCGAGAAGAAGGGACACTAAACTATACTAATTTAGCTGTTTTGCCTGATGGAACCCCAGTAAGTGTAAGGAACATAAACAACGCTGATGGGTGTAGAGCTAATACAGAATATTTTCAGGGATACGATGTAGGAAACACAAATTATGACGGACGAACGAAAGCGTTAACAGCTTCATCGGCGGTAACACCTGGGGTTACCTATGAAATAAAACTAGTTGTTGCTGACCAAGGAGATAGTGCTTGGGACTCTGCTATTTTCATTGAAGGCGGTAGTTTTAATATTGGTGGAGATTTAGGGGTTGATCGAACCATTGTAAATGGTAACCCTGGATGTTTAGGAACCGACATTACTTTAGATGCGAATCTTTCTGCAACTGGAGCTACATTTGAGTGGCTAAAAGATGGAGTTGTAATTCCAGGAGAAGCCAACTCAACCCTAGACGTTTCTACGAATGGAACATACAGTTTTAATGCCACTGTAGTTGGTAGCTGCGAAGCAACAGATGAAGCTATCATTGAATTTACGATACCTCCTGTGATTACGAACCCTCCAGAAGATGTTTTGTTATGCGAAACAGACGGCAATGGCATCGAAGTGTTTGATTTTTCAGCTAATGAAGTTTTGATATTAGGGGGTCAACCGGCTACAAATTTTTCTATTAGCTACCATACAAGTCAAGAAGACGCAGAGGGTAATTTGTCTTCGATCACAATTCCGCATCAAAACACTTTAGTTATAGAAACGATCTGGATGCGTATAGCGGACTTAACACAAAGTTGTTATAAGGTAGTTAGCTTTGATATAGAAGTTAGATCACAACCAATTGTCAATTCTGTGAACGATATAATATTTTGTGATAACTCTGATGATGATGATAGCAACAATGGAATTGTAACATTTGATTTAAGCTCTAAGATTTCAGAGATTTTAGGGGCTCAATTGGATTCGGAATATTCCGTTAAATTTTATTACGATCAGCCTGCGGCAGATGCTGGTATGGAGGGCACTCAGATTATCATTCCGATTCAAAACACCACTAACCCCCAATTTATTTTTGCACGTATAGAAAACAAATTAAATGCCAACTGTTTTGGTACGACCAGTTTTCAATTAAAAGTAAATCCACTTCCGGTAGTAGATTCGGAAGTCACTCTCAAGCAGTGCGATACCGACACTGATGGGATTACAAATTTTAACTTAAACGAAGCCAATCAGCTCATCTCTACGGACTACGTAAACGAAACTTTCACTTATTACCTTAGCCAAGCTCAGGCAGAGTCGGGCCTTATCGTAGATCAAATAACGACCCCAACTATTTATACCAATCCAACTCCAGTGAACAGTATTATTCATGTAAGAGCAGAAACAATTAACGGATGTTTTAGAACTTCAAAAGTCAATTTAGTAGTCGCGGCTACCCTTTTAGATCCTGTCACATTTCAATTAGAATACTTTGTTTGCGATGATACAGAGATAGATAATGACGACTCCAATGGCGTCGCCACTTTTGATTTTAGTGATGCTACGGCTAATGTCCTTGCACAACTTCCAACCAATCAGAATTTAACGGTCTCCTATTACACTTCAGAATCAGAAGCCTTGGCCGAAGCCAATCCGATCTTTGACATTACCAACTACAGAAATACTGCAAGCCCAACCACCCAAAAAATATATGTTCGTGTGGATAGCGATGATGTTAATGCCTGTTTAGGACTTGGACATCATATCACCCTAAACGTTGATACACTTCCCGAAAGAAATACAATTTCAGATTATATTTTATGTAGCGACACCACTCAAACCACTTTTGATTTAACAACTAAAGAAGCTGAACTCATTGGAGGTCAAACAACCCCAATCTTATTCAGCTATCATTTAAGTGAACAGCATGCTATAGATAATATTGCCATTCCAAACCCAAGTATGTATCAAAATGTTTCCAACCCTCAAACGATTTATGTGAGAGCACAATTTGATCCCAATAACAATATGAACTTGGATGCTCGTGAATGTGTACGAACTGATATGAGCTTTCAATTACAAGTAAATTTTAACCCTGTTATATTCACTCCTGACCCTATTATTAAGTGTAGCGACCAAGTGCCAACGGTTTATGATTTAACAATCCGGGAATCCCAAATCACAAATAATGACACCAACATCGTTTTAACCTATTTTGAGTCTCAACTCGACTTAGATACCAACAGTCCAATACCAAACCCAACAACTTATACAAGCAACACACTCTCCAACACTATCCTTGTATTAGCCACAGCAGTCAATCAATGTACGAAAACGATTAATTTAGAATTAAATACCATTTTGTACGCTAATTTAAATCGCTCTCCGCCACCACTAGAAGAATGTGAAATAGACAATAATGGCTTTGACTATTTCAACTTAAGATTAAGAGAACTAGCGATATTGAACGGATTAAACCCTTTAGATTTTGAAATAAGTTATTATGAAGATGAAATGGATGCGGTATCGGGCAATACAAATAATATTTCAGATCCCACAAACTTTGAAAATACGATTATTCAAACACAAAAGATTTATGTACGCTTAAAACCTAAATTAAATAATTGTTTTGTTATTGTTCCATTTACCATCATTGTTAATCCCGTTCCCGAAATAGATATTTTAGACCGTTATGTAATTTGTTTAAACAAAGACGATCAGGTCGTTAATCCTGTAACTCAGCCTTTCTTACCAATACCACCTATTGACACCCAATTAAGTGCTGTGATTTATGATTTTCAATGGTACAAAGGAAGTATAAATGAAGTTGATTTTGACCCCAATACTTTTATAATACCAGGAGCCACTAGCGCCACTTTTTCACCAAGTTCGGAAGGCACATATACCGTACTCGCAACAAATAGAGTTTCTGGGTGTCGTATACCAGCTAGTACAGAAGTTGTCAGTTCTTATCCTCCCGAAAGCATAAACATCACATTGCTGTCTCCGATATTTTCAGATAATAATAGGTTAGAAGTCAATGTTATTGGTGCTGGGACTTATGAGTATCGAGTTGATTTTGGTACATGGCAGAGTGAGGTATTATTTGAAAATGTTTCAATAGGGGAACACATTATTTATGTGAGAGATCGTTTAAACTGTAATGAAATTGCCCAAAGGGAAATAGTGATTGGTTATCCAAAATTTTTCACACCAAACGGCGATGGATTCCATGACACATGGAATATCGCAGGTATGACAGTTAGATCTAACGCAAAAATTTATATATTTGACCGTTACGGAAAGTTATTAAAACAAATCAGTCCAACAGGGGAAGGTTGGGATGGTATCTATAATGGAGCACAGCTTCCTTCTAGTGATTATTGGTTTGTATTAGATTACAATGACTCCGTAACAGGAAAAATTAACCAATTTAGAGCACATTTTACGCTCAAAAGATAATATTCATGACAGTATTCAAAAAACTTTTATTTATTTCCTTTATAGCAATGTTCACCCAGTTTATAAGTGCTCAAGAAGGATTACCAATATATTCAGATTACTTAACAGATAATTATTATTTACTTCACCCTTCAATGGCAGGAGTTTCTAATTGTAATAAAATTAGACTTACAGGTCGACAGCAATGGTTTGGAGATGAAAATGCTCCAAGTTTACAGACGATGAGTATAAATGGACGTATAGGTGAATCTTCATCTGGTGTTGGAGCGATTTTTTTTAATGATAAAAATGGATATCACTCACAATCGGGTGCTTATTTGACCTACGCACATCATCTTATGTTTTCTAGAAACACGATTGACTTAAACATGTTATCATTTGGTTTGAGTGCTGGGTTAATTCAATATAAGTTAGATGAAACTGCTTTTTTGGAGTTTGATCCAATTATTGCAGGAATCGAGCAAAGTGCTTCAGATTTTAATATTGATTTTGGGTTCTCTTATCATTTTATTGATTTTTATGCCCACGCTACTGTCAAAAATGTTTTAGCAAATGAAGGAATTAATATCAATGAACAAGGCATAAGTTATGACAACCTCAGAACCTATTTGCTTTCTGCAGGAAATGTGTTTTCTAAGTTAGGAAGTGACTGGAGTTTTGAGCCTTCTTTGATGTATGCTTACAAGGATGCCACTAAAGAATCATTTATTGATATTAATTTTAAATCCTACAAAGAGCTAGATTTTGGAAAACTATTTGCAGGGATTTCATACAGAAGAAGTTTTGATGGTGCAGAATTTACCACTGATTCAGGAATAGACAGTCAAAAACTTCAGTATTTTACACCAATCATAGGAGTAGAATACAATAACTTTATGTTTGCGTATACTTATTCATACCAAGCCAACTCCGTTGTTTTTAATAATGGAGGCTACCATCAAATTACTTTAGGGTTAAACTTTGGGTGTAAGAAAGAAAAATACGACTGTAATTGTCCAAGTGTAAATTAAAACTCTAATTTTCGAAGAGAAACCGCTTCTAATTGCAGGAGTGAAGCAATCACTTTTTCTTCTCCATTTGTGTAAAAACGATTTGTCTCTACAGGTTTTTTTTCGTTCAATAAAATATTACCTTCTAAGATTGCTTTTGTTTGTCTGGCAACTGCTTTTCCAGAGTCAATAATTTTGACATGTTTAGGTATTAGCTGTTTTAAAATAGGGGTCAAAAAATGATAATGTGTACAGCCCAAAACCAAGCAATCTATTTTAGCATCTAGCATTGGCTCAAGGTAGTTTTGAAGTAAGCGCTTCATTTCATTTGAATGCAATGCGCCATTTTCAATCAGTTCTACAATTCCATTTCCGACTTGCTCGACGACTAATAAATCACTAGAGTATAGTTGCGAGGTTTCATGAAATAAATCACTACTTAAAGTCCCTTTAGTGGCTAGAATTCCGATTGCTTTAGATTTCGATTGAAACGCAGCCGGTTTAATAGCGGGTTCGATTCCAATAAAGGGGATAGGGTAGTTTTTCCTTAATAGGTCAATGGAATTGGTGGTGGCAGTATTACAGGCCACTACAATCAACTTACAGCCCTGTTCAATGAGCCATTCAGTATTTTTAATAGAAAGTTTAGTGATGACTTCTTTCCCTTTAGAGCCGTAAGGAGCATGTTTCGAATCTGAGAGGTATATGGTGGACTCCATAGGTAGCAGTTGATGGATTTCATTCCAAATAGAAAGACCGCCTACGCCCGAATCAAATATGCCAATGGGTTTTGAACTCATATATTACAAAAATAAAAAAGCTGCTCTAATAGAGGCAGCTTTTTATAAATTATTTGATAGGTGACTTTCTAAAACCCTAATTCAGTTTTTACGTCTACTAATAAGTCAGTACCACCAGCAAAAATAATACCTTGGCCTTGTGAAGCATCAAGGACATAATCGAATCCTTTTGCTTTTCCAACTTTGAGAATTGCATTTTTTGCTTTTTCAGTGATTGGCTTTAAGAGATCAAACTCTTTTTTTTGTAAGTCTTGTTGAGCTTGTGTTTGGTATTGACGAATACTTTGTTCCATTCCTTGAACTTCTTGTAAACGTTTTCCGTTTTCTTCAACGGTTTTGGTAGAAGACTCACCATCGTATTGTTTTACTTTATTTTGTAATTCAGTAGCCATCGCTTGAATATCCGTTTCATATGTTTTAGCTAATTTCTCTAATTCGGCTTTTGCACTTTGCATTTCTGGCATCGCTTCTACTAATTCTTGTGTGTTAATATGTGCAACTTTGGTTTGAGCTTGTGCTGTAAAGCTTGTTGCAACAAAAAGTGTAGTTGCTAATAAAAGTGATTTTAAGTGTTTCATTGTAATTGTGTTTATTATTTAAATTTATTTATTGTTTTTTATACTATCTCTTTTTCTCTTTTGAGCTTCAAGTCGTACTTTACGCTCAGCCAATGCTTTCTTCTTTTTTTCTAGCAAGGCTTTTTTGCGCGCCTCTCTGTCATCAATCGTTTCAGAAGATTTTCCAGATGTTCTTTTAAGCTTTGTTCTTTGTGTTTGAGCATTGGCACGATCTTCTAATGCCTTCTGTTTTTTTGCTGCAAGTTCTTTTTTACGTGCTTCTCTTGGATCTGCTTTTTCAGTGATTTGAGAATCTAAAGACTCTTTGTTTTTTTCTTTGGATTCTGTTATAGTATCAATAGAGGTTTTGATCGATTTGGTTTCTTTTGCTTTTTGACGTTTTTCTAAAGTTTCTTGTTTTTTTGCTTCTACCTCTTTTTTTCGAGCCTCACGAGCTTCAATTTTCTTTTGTCGCTTTTCTTCTAAAGCTGCTTCTCGTTCAGCTTTCCGTTCATCTAATAATTTTTGACGGTTATCTTTAGAAGAGTCGACTTCTACGATCGTTTCTTCTTCTTTTGCTTCTTTTCGTTGTTTTCTTGTGTCAACTTGCTTTCTCTTAGAAGATCTGTTTATTGTGCGCAATACTTGTTCACTAATGTCATACCGGTCTGCGGAAAATAACATAACCACATCGGCAGATTTATCAAATATGAAATCGTATTTTTTGCTCGTTGCAATTTCTTGAACCGCAGCAAAAATTTGATCTTGTATGGGCTGTATGAGTTGTTGTTTTTGAATCATTAAATCTCCATTAGGTCCAAAACGTTTTTGTTGGTACTCAATGATTTCATTTTCTATAATTTGTAAATCTTCTTCGCGCTCAGAAACAAGCTCGTTTGTAAGAAGAATGCGTTCATTATTTAGTTGTTTTTTTTGATCTTCTAAATTTGCTAGTCGTTTTTCAATTTCGCTTTTCCATTGTTGGATTTTAGAATCTAATTGAGAATTGGCGTTAGAGTATTCGTCGATATTCTCTAGAATATATTCTGTATCTATATAGCCAATTCTTACGCTTCTTTGTGCGTATATTGAAGTTCCTACTAGGCATAAAAAAAACAAAATCCCTGCTTTTTTAAGAGAAGTTAGTTTTAAAAATTTTATAGTTAACAAATTCATCTTACAATGGTTTCAAATTATTGGAATTGGTTTTAATTTATGTTCTTCAAATTAACGAAATAAAATTTAAAATATTTCAACTCAATCCCATTCATTCTGTTTGCTTACAGAAAATAACGTGTCAAACATTAAAATTGTTGCCCAATAATAAAGTGAGTTTGCCATCCACTTTTAATAGCCTCACCTGGCAATGGGTCAAATCCATGTCCAAAATCAATTCCTAATAACCCAAAGGCAGGCATGAATAATCGCAACCCAACTCCCGCAGATCTTTTGATAGCGAAAGGATCGAAATCGTCAAAGTTATTATAAGAGGCTCCACCTTCTAAAAAAGCAAGTGCATATATTTTTGTTTGTTGTGCTAGTGTAATTGGGTGTCTTAATTCTAAAGAGAATTTATTGTAAATAGATCCACCGTCTTGACTTGAAAGCGATTGATTTGGATATCCTCTTAATGCGATAGCTTCTCTACCATCTAAGCTATACGTGCCTAGGCCATCTCCTCCAAGGAAAAAACGTTCAAAAGGAATAACTCCTCTGTCGTTGTTGTACGCTCCAAGAAATCCAAATTCAAATGTTGGTTTCAAAATTAACTTTCCAGCTAATTTGGTGTACCATTCTCCTTTAAATTTAATTTTATAAAACTCTAGCCACTTATAACGTTCTTGATCAATCTCACCAATTCGTTCAGAAGCTGTATTTACAATTTCAGCAGCTTCAGGCGTTGATGTTGTTGCATATTGTTGAATAAGGTCATTTTGAACTTGTCTTTCTCTTTTCAAAGCGCCATAATCTACATTATTGACCGCAGAATATGGAAAACTTAGTTTGGCAGTTAAGCTAAAGCTAGATCCTCCTTCTGGGTATATAGGGTCATTAAAAGTATTGTTTCGACTTAACCCAACTGTATACGCTAAGTTATTTGAATTCCCATTTCCAAATGTAAATAAGCCAGTGTTGTAATTTTTTAAATCATAATATTGAAAACTTACGGCTTGTGATAGCACAAAGTAATCATCGGGAACAGATAGTTTTTTAGCAATCCCAAAAGTAAGCCCTGTAATATTAAAGCTTCTATCTTTATCTGCATTTCTGGTAGCGGGGTTATATAAAAATTGCTTTGTTTGAGACAGTGATGTAGAAAACTGCACAGGCTTTTCACCTCCTAACCAGGGTTCAGAAAATGATAGACTATAGGTTTGGTAAAAGCGGCTAGCTTGTAAGCGTAGAGCTAAACTTTGTCCATCACCCATCGGAAAGGGCTTATAAGCTTTTTTGTTGAAAAGATCTTTAATAGCAAAGTTATTAAATGAAAGACCTAAGGTTCCGATAAATCCGCCTCCTCCATAACCACCTTGTA
>Ga0102887_1000293_pt1 | contig 23526 bp, 17 predicted proteins | sample Colrivmet1550B02_FD_84504 | JGI IMG/M metagenome (GOLD analysis project Ga0102887, IMG submission 84504) | Estuarine microbial communities from the Columbia River estuary - metaG 1550B-02 | ecosystem: Environmental > Aquatic > Marine > Intertidal zone > Estuary | place: USA: Columbia River...
TAAAAAGGCAGTCCTGCATCCCTGAAAGACCGCTCCTGCAAATACAATCCTGATGAGCTACGCTCAATCGAGTCTTTTTTATTTTAAAAAATTCTGAAGCAAGCTTCAAATTTTTTAAAATAAAAAATCCTGATGAAAAATTCATCAGGATTTTAATTGATGTGGGCAATGAGGGATTCGAACCCCCGACCCTCTCGGTGTAAACGAGATGCTCTGAACCAACTGAGCTAATTGCCCTAAGCGGTTGCAAATATAGAACGGATTTTCAATTTACCAAACAAAAAATGAACTTTTATTTAAATAATTTCAGCAACAACAAAGGTACTTCCTCCAACATAGATGATATCTTGTTGATTTGCATTTAATAAGGCACTTTCAAGCGCTTGTAAAACACTAGAATACCTTTCTCCAAGCAAATTAAATTCAGCTGCTTTTTCTTGCAAATCCTTTTCTGAAAGACCTCTTGGAATGTCGGGTTTACAAAAGTAATAGATTGCTTCTGATGGGAAAAGTGGTAAAATTTGTGCTAGTTTCTTGTCCTCTACAACTCCTAAGACCATATGAACTTTTTGAAAAGATTCTTTTTCTAATTGTTGTAATACCAAACTAAGACCCTCTTTATTATGTGCGGTATCACAAATAACCTTCGGGTTTTCTTGAAGTACTTGCCACCTTCCTTTTAAGTTGGTATTTTGGACCACATTCAATAATCCGTTGTTGATGTGTTCTTCTGAAATCTGAAACCCTTTTACTTTTCTAACGGCGTGGACTGCTGTTTTTGAATTTTTCTTTTGATACTCCCCTAGCAATCCAGTTGCATAAATGGCATCCTCCTCTGAAGCAAAACTAATAGCCGCTTTTTGGGCCTGGGCTTTGGAAATAAATACATGAGCAACATCCACCTGTCTTTCTCCAATGACAACCGGAACATTCTCTTTGATAATCCCTGCTTTTTCAAAAGCTATTTCAGACAAAGTTTCTCCCAAAAACTGGGTATGATCTAATCCTATATTTGTTATTACAGAAACGGCTGGAGTAATGATATTGGTCGAATCCAATCTTCCTCCTAAACCAACTTCTATGATGGCAATATCAACTTTTTCCGATGCAAAATAATCAAAAGCCATCCCCACGGTCATCTCAAAAAAAGACAATTGTTGGCACTCTAAAAAATGCTTGTGCGCTTTGATAAAGGAGCATACTTTTTCTTGTGGAATTTCTTCACCATTGATCCGAATTCTTTCCGTAAAATTCTTTAGATGAGGCGACGTATACAATCCTACTTTATACCCTGCCTCTTGAAAAATAGAAGCAATTAAATGACTGGTAGACCCTTTTCCATTTGTGCCTCCGACATGAATGGTTGTAAACTTTTTTTCAGGAAAATTCAATTCCTTTGAAAAAGCCACTATATTGGTCAGCTCTTTTTTAAATGCCGTTTTACCTTCTCTCTGATACATCGGTAATTGAGCAAACATCCATGCCAAGGTTTGTTCGTAATTCATGCTACAAAAATAAGAGATTATTTGATTAATGAAAAGGTATAGATGATGGTTCCTACTTGTTTTGACGGTGCGGCTAAATCTGCATTCCATTGCGTTCGTAAAGCCGCTTCTTTGGCCGGTTTTAACAAACAAGGTGCAGAATTCGTAGTTCCTTTAACACCTGCTAATGCAGCAACTACATTTCCATTATTATCGACCTGCACACGAACGACCACCCTCCCTTCTTCTTGACAATCTGGCTGCTCCTTGGGAGTTGAAAGCACTTTTCTACCTGCTAAATTATAATTCATGTTAAAACCATTTGCTGAATTCCCTTGAGATTCAAGCGAAGTCGCATCTCCTTTGTCACTTCCTTTGATTCCTGGATTGTCAATACCTCCTTCTTCATCTGATGACTCGGTTGCAGAGGCTCCCTCTAATAAACTACGCAAAGCATCTTGGGTTGCTTTTGCTACTTTCGGTGGTGTGATTTTTTTCTTCTGAACAATTTCCGCTACCATTGGCTCTTCTTCTTCCGTTTCTTTTTCTACTATAGGAACTTCTTTAACAGTCTCATCCGTAAGAAACGATTCCTTTGGAACTTCTCTTGGAACTTCTTTTGGAACCTCAAAAACCTCATCTTTAACAAGCGCTTTATTTTGAACTAAATTAGACGTTGAATTTTTCTTGTTTTTTTGAACAGGCATTCTATTTCCTACCTCAGAAGAACCAACATTAACTGCCAAACCATATTCTTCAGGTGGATCTAAGTATCGCATTCCAAAATTACAAATTACAAAAACGAGGAGCAGTAAAATTACAGCGGTAATTATTGCAGATGCCCGTTTATGTTTAACCTCTCTAACCAATATCTTATTTCCCTCCTTTAACTGCTAAAATCATTTTTAGCTTGTGCTTATTTGCGATGTCAATTACGTTCATTACTTTTTCATAGGGCGCTGCTTTGTCTCCTCTGATGATAATTGTTTTCTTTTTATCTACTCCCACTTTTTTTAAAATTTCGCGCTCCAACTGTAAAGAACTTACCTTGGCTTTGTCTATGTAAAACTTGGAGTTACTAGTAATACTGACTGAAATAGAAGTATTGTTTTCTGTTTTTCCTCCAGCCTTTGGCAATAGCACATCAATAGCACTCACCGTAACCAAGGTTGAAGTAAGCATGAAGAATATCAACAATAAAAAGACAATATCCGTCATTGACGACATATTAAATGAAGGATCCACTTTGTTTCTTCCGCGTAAATTCATACTAAACAGGTTCGTTTAATAAGTCTAAAAAAGCGACAGAAGTTGCCTCCATTTGATATACTATTTTATTTGTTCTTACAACCAGATGATTGTAGGTAACATAGGCTATAATCCCTACGATTAAACCTCCAACAGTTGTAGTCATTGCGGTATACAAACCATCGGAAAGCATTTTAATGTCTATTTGCCCCCCTGCATTTGCAATTTCATGAATGGCGACAATCATTCCAATGACCGTCCCCAAAAACCCAATCATGGGAGATGCCCCAGCGATGGTTGCCAACACACTTACATTTTTTTCCAGCTGATAGACCTCCAGTTTACCTGCCGTCTCGATCGCTGTATTAATGTCTTCTAAAGGCTTCCCAATTCTAGAAATTCCTTTGCCAATTAGTCTTGCCGTAGGAGTATTCGTTCGAATACACAAGGCACTAGCAGTCTCTATTTTTCCATTCGAAATATCGTCTTTGATTTGATTCATAAAGTTCTCATCGATTCTTGAAGCCGATTGAATCGCAAAAAAACGTTCAAAATAAATATACAAAGTAACCCCTAGCAATACAAAAAGGATTCCTATTATTATTTGCCCTCCCAAACCACCATCCATAATTAAACGGTAGATAGAAAGTGTTTTTTCCTGTGAAACAGCCTCCTCTAAAAGTGGGTTATTTTCTTGAAAAAATAAGATCATTTAATTCTCTTTTTAAGTTCTAGTTAATTAACGGACATTCTTTTTTAAAATTGTTTTAATATGAAAAGAACACATTATATTTCATAAAAAAATGCCATTCTGTGGCTGCACAAAATGACAATTCTTTAAATAATTTATTGGAAGGCTATACGAATTCTCTTATCACTAAGAATGCGGCAGAGCCGACCATAAACCCGATGAATGCCAACCAAGATATTTTTTTCAAATACCAGAAAAAGTCTATTTTTTCCATTCCCATTGCAACTACCCCTGCGGCAGAACCAATGATTAACATGGATCCCCCTGTTCCTGCAGAAAAGGCAATAAAATGCCATAATGGATTGTCTATCGATTCAGAAAACATTCCTAAACTTGCCGCCACCAATGGTACGTTATCAATAACTGCAGAACCCACACCTAATAAAAGCACGACTAAATCAGACACAAGAGTTCCTTCTAATTCTGTCCCTACCAGTGGAATTCCTTGTTTTAAACTGTCCGCAAAATTGAATAAAATTCCTAAAGACTCTAACGCAGCAACTGCCATTAAAATACCTAAGAAAAATAAAATACTCGGCATTTCAATTTTAGACAATGAATGATGGACAGGACTGTGATGCGCATGGGCATCTGATTCTGCACTGTCATAATCTGTCATCGAGAATTTTGCACGACTATAAATTTCAGCAAAGGTAGCGACTACCGCTAAAGACAACATCATCCCAACATAAGGAGGTAAATGCGTTACCGTTTTAAAAACTGGCACAAATAAGATCGCTCCCAATCCTAAATACAACATTCTTGCACTGTGAGGACTTTTATTTTTTACAACCTCGTGTTCATCGAAGTCTATTTCTCCTTTAAAAGAAGGTAAAAAGGTCGCAATAAAGGTAGGAACCAACATGCATAAAAGTGAAGGAATGAATAAATAGATAAACAACATCCCTGTACTTACTTTATCTCCAATCCAAAGCATGGTGGTTGTAACATCTCCAATGGGAGAAAAAGCTCCACCTGCATTTGCAGCAATAATGATCAAACCTGCAAACCAAATTCTGTCGTCTCTTTTTTTAACGATTTTCTGCAAAATTGAGATCAATACAATCGTTGCGGTTAAGTTGTCTATAATTGCAGACAAGATAAAAGCCAATATTGAAAACATCCATAAAAGTTTCTTTTTACTTTTAAAATTTACGTACCCTTTAATGGTAGAAAAACCATCAAAATAATCTATGATTTCAACAATGGTCATCGCTCCTAAAAGAAATACTAAAATTTCTGCTGTTTTCCCTAAATGATGTAGCAACGTTTCTTCAACTAAATGTAATTTATCATCATGAGCCATCGCTCCAAAACCATCTACTAAACCATGCTTACTTGCATCAAACCAATTTGTAAAATGATCAACACCAAGCGCGACCAAAGCCCAACAAACCGCCATCATTATTAAGGCTGGAATTAATTTATCTAACTTTAAACTATGCTCTAGAGTAATGGCCAAATACCCCATTACAAATACACTAATAATTACTAATTCCATTTATATTTATGTTTATATCAATTGTTTAAGCGCGATTTCAAACGCTGTTGAACATATTTTTGTTTTAGAAGCATTGGCTTCAAAAGTTCGCTGCAATGCTTTCTGAATCGTACGAGAGGTATCGTCAAAAATTGCTTTGTCTTGCATTGGTAGGACTACCCTACCTTCCATTAAATAAGCAAAAACTCTAGCGATACCGCAATTCGAAATAAAATCAGGAAGCAAACTTAAGTAATTATCGGTATATTCCATAATAGATCCAAAGAAAATTTCTTTGTCTGCAAAAGGAACATTTGCTCCCGGAGAAATTACCTCTAAACCGGCACTGATCATCTGCTGAACCTGCTCCTTAGAAACCAATCTTGATGCGGCTGCAGGAACAAAAATTTCGGCAGGAACACTCCATATTTTTTCATTAATTTCTTCAAAAGGAATCATTTTTTCAGACATCAATTTATTTCCATCTTTCGCTAAGAACAACGCTTTCATTTCCTCTATAGAAAAGCCTTCTTCACAAATCAAACCACCTTCTCTATCGATGATACCAACTACGCTAACTCCAAGTTGTGTAAGGTAATACGCTGCGGCCGCTCCCACATTTCCAAACCCCTGAACTAGGGCTCTTTTCCCAACAATCTCTCCACCGTAAATCGCGTAATAATGTTTCACTGCCTCGGCCACACCGAACCCGGTTAACATATCTGCTACTGTATATTTTTTTGACACATCAGGAGAATATTTGGGATCTTCAATCACTTTAATAACTCCCAAACGCAACTGACCTATTCTATTAATTTTATCGGCTTCGGTGGGTTTAAAATGGCCATTAAAAATTCCTTCCTGCGGGTGCCAAACTCCACAATCTTCTGTAATTGGAATTACTTCTTTGTCGGCATCTACATTTAGATCTCCTCCAGTACCATAATAATGTTTCAACAACGGAGTTACCGCTTGATACCATCGCTCTAAAACTGCTTTTTTTCTTGGATCATTTGGATCAAAATTAATTCCTGATTTCGCCCCACCAATTGCAGGTCCTGAAACCGTAAACTTCACCTCCATGGTTTTGGCCAAAGAAAGTACTTCATTTTTATCCAACCCTTTTCTCATTCTTGTACCTCCTCCGGCAGCTCCTCCTCTTAAGGAGTTGATGACCGTCCAGCCTTCGGCTTCAGTTTCTTGATCTTTCCAGTGAAATACAATTTCCGGCTGCTTATTTTCATATATTTTTAATAATTCTTTCATGCTAAAAAATTTTATAAATTAACTTTTTTACTGCTTCTTCAAACAATTGTCGTTTTGTGTTTTAATCCCCATCTGGGGAAAAGCTAAAGTTGATTCATTTTTTAAAATTAAAAATTATGAGTTCCTTAATAGAGGAACAAATTTACTGTAAAAAAATACTAAATTAAGTGTTTGACAACTGCTTTTCAGGTAAAAAAACTACCCCTGATGAATGGTCTTTTTTTGCTCCAGTTACACTAGACAAACAATTGATACGATCACACAATTTAAGAAACCCTAACAGCGCAAAAATTAATGCTTCTTTATATTCTATCAGTTCTTTTTTAGGAAGTAATATCTCAGTCCCCGAAATCGCTTCTATCCTTTTTATTAAAAAAGAATTGAAAACACCTCCACCTGTAATTAGTACTGAATTATTCTTCTGTATCACCTGGCTAATCTGCACAGCTATGTGCTCGACAAAAGTTCTCAAGACAGATAAAACATCTGTTTCTAAACGATCGATTAAAGGAAACACATGTTCTTTGACCCATTCTAAGCCCAAAGATTTTGGTGGCTTTTCATTATAATAATTCAAAGAATTAAGTTTTTCTAAAAGCAAGGTATTTAAACTTCCTCTCGAAGACAGCGTTCCAGCGTCATCAAATTCAACTCCTAATTGATGAGCATAGGCATTAAGAACAATGTTAACAGGACAAACATCAAAAGCAATTCTTTTTCCTTTTTCGAGATAAGAAATATTAGAAAAACCTCCTAGATTCAAGCAAAAGTCGTAATTCGAGAACAACAATTCGTCTCCAATTGGAACCAATGGAGCACCTTGCCCTCCAAGAAGGACATCTTGGGTTCTAAAATCACAAACAACTTGCTGATTGGTAACATTCGCTATCACTTGTCCATCTCCTACTTGAAGTGTAATCCCTTCCTTTGGCTGATGTAAAATGGTATGCCCGTGTGAGGCTATAAAATCAATCTTCTGTAATTGATTTCTCTTGATAAAATCACAGGCAAGCTCTCCAAGAAAAAAACCATATTGCGTATTTAAAAGCGCCAAATCCTCTGAAGAAAAGTGCATCGCTTTTTGCAAAGTTGATTTCCATTTTTTTGAATACGCAACGGTTTCTGCATGTACAATTTCAAAATAATGAAAATTATTCTCTAGAAACTTCACATACACCAAATCAATTCCATCCAACGAAGTTCCCGACATGATTCCTATTGCAAAAATCTCTTTCGTATTCATATCTGTAAAAATAACAAAAGTTAATTGAATATATGTTATGAAATTAATATCTTTGGGTGATAAAATTGCGAATACAATAAAATAACTGTCTATGGATTTTAGTTTGTCAGAAGAACATATAATGATACGAGATGCTGCAAGAGATTTTGCACATACAGAATTATTGCCCAAGGTCATCGAACGAGACCACAAGCAAGAATTTCCTCAAGAATTGGTAAAAAAAATGGGGGATCTTGGCTTTATGGGCATTATGGTAGATCCAACATATGGAGGAAGCGGAATGGACGCTATTTCGTACGTTCTAGTCATGGAAGAACTCTCTAAAATTGATGCTTCTGCCTCGGTCATCGTATCGGTCAATAACTCGTTAGTTTGTTATGGTTTAGAGGCTTTTGGAAATGAAGCACAAAAACAACAATATTTAACAAAGTTAGCTACCGGTGAATTTGTCGGTGCATTTTGCTTGAGTGAACCTGAAGCAGGTTCAGATGCGACATCACAAGCTACAACTGCAGAAGACAAAGGAGACCACTACCTTATAAATGGTACAAAAAACTGGATCACGAACGGTGGGCGTGCAGATGTATACCTTGTAATCGCTCAAACTGACAGAGAAAAAGGGCATCGTGGAATCAATGCTTTCATTATAGAGAAAGGAACAGAAGGTTTTCATATTGGTCCCAAAGAAGACAAATTGGGAATTCGCGGATCAGATACCCATACCCTACAATTTAACAATTTAAAAGTACCCAAAGAAAACAGAATTGGTGAGGATGGTTTTGGTTTCAAGTTTGCAATGAAAACACTTTCTGGGGGAAGAATTGGTATTGCTGCACAAGCTCTAGGAATTGCCAGTGGCGCATATGAACTCGCTTTAAAATACTCCAAAGAACGGAAAGCTTTTGGTACTGAAATATGCAACCATCAAGCAATTGCATTCAAATTGGCAGACATGCACACAGAAATTGAAGCTGCCAGAATGCTCGTAATGAAAGCTGCCTGGGACAAAGACCAAGGCAACAATTACGACATGTCCTCTGCGATGGCAAAATTATATGCCTCTAAAGTTGCCATGGAACAAACCGTAGAAGCCGTTCAAATTCACGGAGGAAATGGTTTTGTGAAAGACTACCATGTTGAACGCCTCATGCGCGATGCAAAAATTACACAAATTTACGAGGGTACTTCAGAAATTCAAAAAATTGTAATTTCTCGTGGAGTTATCAAAGGATAAAACCCTTTTCTTATAATATAACAAACATCCATCTAATCTATAAGGTGGATGTTTTTTTATAACAGGCCCTCAAATTAGGCTGTAGTCCTGAGTTTAAAAAAAACAAATCAAGAACCAACAACAGCTTTAACGCCATGTGCAACCATATAGATACACATTACTTAAAGTCAATGTCATACAATTGCAACCCGGAAGCAGGGGCAATATTTCGCAAGTAGTGCCGGTCATTATCTTCTTTTAATGAATTCTCAATATCTGATAGAGAACAGACTCCTTTCCCTAATTCAAACAGCGCTGCCATCATCAATCTAATCTGATATCTTAAAAACCCTTTTCCTTCCACTATTAATATATAGGAGTGTTTGGGGAAAAAGTTTGCTTTTAAAAGATGGTTTTCAACCAACTCACAAGAAGCTATGGTTCTTTTAAAAATTGTTTTTTCCGAAGGTTTTGTACAATATTTATGAAAATAGTGCTCACCCTGAAACAATGCAGCTCCTTTACGCATCAACTCAATATCAAGATGTTCATCAATATTTACTAAAAAAGGAGCTGCAAAAGGATGGTTTTTCTCTCCGAAAGAAAAATAATAATGATAGGTTTTTACTTTTGGAGCATTGATGATCGCAAAACTTCGATCTACCTGCCGAATAGAAATAGCCCTAAAATCAGGTGAAAAATTAGAGTTTAACGAATCTAGAAAAGAATCCTCTTCGACCAAAGTCTCAACAAATAACTGAATATAATAGGTATTTGCCGACACCTTTGCATCCGTTCTTCCAACACCAATGGTTTTATAATTAGCGCTTTCAAAAACAAAGGACAAGGTTTTATCAACCATATCATGTAAGGTCTTGGCATTGGTTTGTTTTTGCCAACCAGAAAACCGAAAGCCTAAAAATTGCATCTTAATTAGATACGAAAAGGAGTATTTCATAGAGGCAAATATACAATAATTGCGTTTTTTTTCGCAAAAAGGCCATTTTTATGAATATCTTAAAATTATATAATACTTTTTTAAAAACATATCATTTTACACCCTTCAAAAACTAAAAAATACACTTATCACAATTTAACCCCTATTTTTTTATGGGTATAACTCTAAAAAAGTGCTTTTTAAAAAAACAACCCCTTGTCAATATAAAATAAATATATACTTTTGGCCCAGTTCAATTAATAAAAACTATTTAACACTAAAAGAACACACATTATGAAAAAAATTATTTTTACATTTTTATTAGCAGCTAGTTTTGTTGGAACAGCTCAAGAAAAAGAAGAAAAAACATTTTCTTTAAGCGGAACTGTTGACACTTATTTTAGAGGAAATATCAGCGGAGGTAATTATGACACAGCTCCAGGTAGCTCTTTTGCCAATCAGCCAGGTTTTGCATTGGGTATGATTAATTTAGTTGCTGCATACGAAGGAGAGAAAGTTGGTTTTGTTGCAGACATGGTATACGGACCAAGAGGAGTAGATGCCGTTTTTAACTCTGTAGGAAATTCATCAATTGTGAATCAATTATATGCCTACTGGAATGTAAGTGATAAAGTAAAACTTACGATGGGTAACTTTAATACTTTTTTAGGGTATGAAGTAATTTCACCAGCAGCTAACTTTAACTACAGTACTTCTTACTTATTCTCTTATGGACCATTTAGCCATACTGGATTAAAAGCAGATTTCACGTTATCAGAAAACACTTCTTTAATGTTAGCGATTATGAATCCTACAGATGCTACTGAATTCAACCCAACAGGGAACTATGCTTTCGGAGCGCAATTAGGTCTTTCTGGTCAATACTTTAACTTCTTGTACGACTCAGGAGCTTATGAAGTAGATTTTACAGGTGGTTTTGATGTATCAGAAACATTCTTTTTAGGTGTAAACGCAGCCTACTTTTCAGGAGGAGATGAAGCTCCAGGATTCTATGGTGCAGCATTATACCCACAAATCGCAACTTCAGATTCATTTAAGATTGGTTTAAGAACAGAATACTTTGTAGAAGATGGAGATTTTGGAGCAATCGGAACTGGTGTAGAAGATTCTAGTGTATTTGCAACTACTTTAACAGGTAATTACTCTATCGGTTCTTTAACAATCATTCCAGAATTAAGATTAGACTCTGCTTCTGAGGCAGCATTTGTAGGTGACAAAGCGTTAAGCTCTTTTGCTCTAGCTGCAGTATACTCATTCTAATAAGATCTTTGTAAAAAGAAATAAAACAACCTACGAGGTTCGTTTCTCGTAGGTTTTCAAAAAATATTAATTAAAAAACACAATTATGAGTTTATTTTTAACACTATTTCAAGACGCTGCAGCTTCAGAAGTTTCAAAAGCTGTTGAGCAAATAAATGGAGACATGGGAATGCTTTGGATGCTTTTATCGGGTATTTTAGTATTCTTTATGCAAGCAGGATTTACCTTGGTAGAATCGGGTATGACCAGGTCTAAAAACGCAGTAAATATTGCAATGAAAAACTTACTAGACATCTGTGTAGGATCTTTAAGTTTCTGGTTAGTTGGATATTCTTTAATGTACGGAGATACTTCAAACGGATGGTTTTTCTGGAGTGGTTTATTCCAAGGTGAAGGAGCTGATTTATTCTTCCAAACAATGTTTGCTGCAACTGCTGCAACAATTGTATCTGGAGCAATCGCAGGAAGAACAAAATATACTACTTACATCATTTTCTCTATCGTAATGACTGCAATCATTTACCCAATTTCTGGTGGATGGCAATGGCAAGGTAGTGGATGGTTGACCAATTTAGGCTTCATCGATTTCGCTGGTTCTTCTATTGTACACTCTGTTGGTGGATGGGCTGCTTTAGTAGCTGCATTTATGGTAGGTCCTAGAATTGGAAAATATGTAGATGGTAAAGTATTACCAATACCTGGACACAATCAAGTATTAGCAACTTTAGGGGTATTTATCCTATGGTTGGGATGGTTTGGTTTTAACGGTGGATCTCAATTAGCTTGGGGTGGCGCAGATGCAATTGGTGCTTCTAACGTAGTATTAATTACAAATTTAGCTGCTGCTGCTGGAGGACTTGGAGCATTAGTTACAACTTGGATCTGGTATGGTAAACCAAACTTAGCACAAACATTAAACGGTGCTTTAGCTGGTTTGGTAAGTATTACTGCTGGTTGTGGAAACATGACGGCTGTAGGTGCTGTAGTTGCCGGTTTAATTGGAGGTATCATTGTAGTATTCTCTATTGAATTTATAGAAAAGAAATTAAAAATTGACGATGCAATTGGAGCAGCTTCTGTTCACGGTGTTGTTGGTGTATGGGGTACTTTAGTAATTGGTCTATGGGGAGTTGATGGTGATACTGCAATTGGATTATTCAATGGTGGTGGTGCTTCTCAATTAGGATTTCAAGCAATTGGAGCTTTAGCATATGCTGCATGGTCTGTTGGTTTATCTTTTATCGTTCTTGGAATCTTAAAAGCAACCATGGGATTACGTGTATCTAAAGAAGTAGAAATCGAAGGATTGGATATTTCAGAACATGGTTCTATCGCGTATCCTGGAAAAAGACAAAGAGATTTTGAAGAAGAATAAAATATATTTAATTCATTAAATATAATTATTAGTATTTAAATCACACAACTTAATTATTTAAGTTGTGTGATTTTGTGTTATAAATTATTTTATTAATTTCGCAAGCTTTAAAAGCAAACAACTAATTATTAATAACAAATTTAATTCTATCATGAAAAAAATTGAAGCAATTATTAGAAAATCAAAATTTAGAGTCGTAAAAGAGGCACTGCATGAAATCGGTGTGAACTTCTTTTCTTACTGGGATGTTACCGGTATAGGGAATGAAAAAGAAGGGCATGTATACAGAGGGGTTAGCTACAGCACAAGCGACATTCAAAGAAGACATCTCTCTATTGTTGTCAATGATGATTTTGAAGAAATTACCATAAAAGCCATCATAGAAGCCTCTTCAACAGGACAGGTAGGTGACGGGAAAATTTTTGTAAGCGAAATTAAAGACGCCTACAGAATAAGAACAGGAGAAAAAGGAAGAGAAACATTAAACTAAATTATTACAACACTTTATTATGGAATTATTAACAACAAATAATGTATGGATGATGATCTGTACCGCACTCGTTTTCTTTATGCATACAGGTTTTGCATTCTTAGAAATCGGATTGACAAGACAGAAAAATACCATCAATATTTTATTTAAAAATATTTTTATCATTACAATAGGTCTTTTATTGTATTACTTAATTGGGTTTAACTTAATGTACCCCGGAGAATTTAACGGATACTTGGGAAGCATCGTTCCTGGAATAACCCCTCCTGAAAACGGAATGACTCCAGCATATGCAGATGGTGGATATACTTGGTGGACAGACTTCTTATTTCAAGCAATGTTTGCAGCAACTGCAGCGACGATTGTTTCGGGTGCTGTTGCAGAACGTATGAAAATAGGACCTTTTATGATCTTTACACTAATCTATGTAGGATTTATTTATCCAATTGCTGGTTCATGGAAATGGGGTGGTGGTTTTTTAGATCAATTAGGGTTTTATGATTTTGCAGGATCGACCTTGGTTCACTCTGTAGGAGGATGGGCTGCACTGGTTGCTGTTTGGTTACTAGGCGCTCGAATTGGAAAATTCAAAAATGGAAAAACACAAGCCATTCCTGGACACAACATTCCTTTGGCTACGGCAGGAGTATTAATCTTATGGTTAGGATGGTTTGGTTTTAACGGTGGATCGGTATTATCTGCAGACCCAGAATTAACATCATTAACCCTAGTAACGACTTGCTTGGCTGCTGCAGCCGGTGGAGTTGTCGCCGCGATGGTTTCATTTATCAAATATAAAAACCTAGATTTAACCATGTTTTTAAATGGTATTTTAGGAGGATTGGTTGGAATTACTGCAGGAGCAGATGTAATGACGCCAGAAAGTGCGATTATTATTGGCGCTATTGCAGGAGTGCTGATCGTATTTGCTGTTAGTTTTGTAGATGCAATTAAATTGGACGATCCAGTGGGTGCTATTGCTGTTCACTTGATCTGTGGTATTTGGGGAACCTTGGCTGTAGGAATCTTTTCAACAAATCCAGCACACACCTTTTTAATACAATTAACAGGGGTTGCTTGCTATGCAGTATTGTGTATTGTTTCATCCTTTTTAATATTTTACACCTTAAAGAAAACGGTTGGAATTAGAGTCTCAGAAAAAGAAGAACTAGAAGGCTTAGATACTCATGAACACGGAATGGATGCGTATTCAGACTTCCGTCTTAATGAACATTAATATCCTGTATAATTTTTAAAAAAAGTCTGTAAATGTAGAATTTACAGACTTTTTTTTGTTTTAAGGATTTGACAATTAAATAGGTTTTAATTGTCAAAAAAAAACTTTTCTGATTACTTTTTTGTTTTCATCGCAAAAATCACATTAAAACAAGCTGTTTATTAAATCCTTTTCAATAAAATACATAAATTTGTAAATATAATTGAACATAATATGGAGAAACAAGGATTATACTTACCAGAGTTTGAACATGAAAATTGTGGCGCTGGTTTTATTTGTAACCTAAATGGAGAAAAGACAAATCAAATCATACACGATGCCCTAGAAATACTAGTAAAACTAGAACATAGAGGAGGTGTAAGTGCAGATGGAAAAACAGGAGATGGTGCTGGGTTATTAATAGATATTCCTCATACGTATTTCAAACGTGTCTGTGATTTTCCAATCCCTAATCAAAGAGAATATGCCGTAGGAATGGTATTTCTTCCAAAAGTTTCAAATCAGTATGACTTTTGTAAAACTACTTTTGAAAACGAAATAAAAAACCAAGGGCTTTCTATTTTAGGATGGAGAGTGGTTCCTGTGGACTCTTCTCAGCTTGGTCAAATTGCGTTAGACTCAGAACCGAATATAGAACAACTATTTGTTGGAAAAACTACTGAAATTACTGAAGCTACCTTTAAAGCAAAATTATATGCTGCTAGAAAAATAGCTGAACATACAATCAGAAAATCAAAAATTTCTGAAAGTAATTATTTTTACATCCCAAGTTTTTCAATAACCACCATCATCTATAAGGGTATCATTATGCCTGAAGATATTGGTCCTTACTACAAAGATTTACAAGAAATTGATTTGGTCACTCGTTTAGCGTTAGTGCACCAACGTTTTTCTACCAATACAATGCCTACTTGGGAATTAGCGCAACCCTTCAGACACATGTGTCAGAACGGAGAAATCAATACTCTGCGTGGAAACGTAAGCAGAATGCGAGTTCGAGAAGAGATCATGAAAAGTGATGTCTTTGGCCCACAAATAGACAAATTATTCCCAATCATTTTACCAGGAAAATCCGATTCGGCATCCATGGATATGGTTGTGGAATTGTTAACACATACAGGACGTTCATTACCAGAAGTAATGATGATGATGATCCCTGAAGCATGGGAAAAACACAAGACCATGTCTAAAGAGAGAAAAGCGTTTTACGAATACAACTCTTGTTTAATGGAACCTTGGGATGGACCCGCTTCAGTTCCATTTACAGATGGAGATTACATTGGTGCCTTATTAGATAGAAATGGCTTGAGACCTTCGAGATATACCGTAACCAAAAGTGGTAAATTAATCATGTCATCTGAAATTGGTGTGGTGGATGTAGCACCTGAAGATGTTAAAGAACACGGTAGATTAGAGCCAGGAAAAATGTTCCTAGTAGACATGAACAAAGGGCGAATCATTGAAGATGAAGAAATAAAAAGCAATATCGTATCTCAAAGACCCTATCAGGAATGGTTAGATAAAACCAGATTGCATTTAAAAGACATTCCTTATGCAGGTGAAACCTGTCCAATTGAAACGATCGATGTTAAAACCAGACAACGTTTATTCAATTATACCTTAGAAGATATTCAAGAAGTTATCACTCCCATGGCAATTGTTGGTAAAGAAGCCTTAGCTTCTATGGGAATCGATACTCCTTTGGCAGTATTATCAGACAGACCACAATTAATTTCTAATTACTTTAAACAATTATTTGCACAGGTTACCAATCCTCCTTTGGATGGTATTCGTGAAGAGATTGTAACAGACATTAGCTTGTCTTTAGGAAAAGATAGAAATATTTTTAGCATCACAGAAAGACAGTGTCGAAAATTAAAAATACAAAACCCTGTTATTTCTAACATTGATCTTGAAAAAGTAAGAAACATCTCTGTAGAAGGTTTTAAAGCCGAAACGATTGAAATGTTGTATGCTAAATCGAAAGGACTCAATGGCTTAGAAGATGCTTTGGATGCTATCATTATTAAAATAGAGAAAGCATTAAACAGAGGAACAAACATTATAATTTTATCAGATAGAGGTGTCAATCAAGAGTTTGCCCCTATTCCTGCTTTATTAGCTTGTTCTTTTGTAAATCATCAAATGAACCGTTTGCGAAAACGTTCTTATTTCGATATTATTATTGAATCTGCAGAGCCACGAGAGCCACATCATTTTGCAACTTTATTTGGATATGGTGCAAGTGCTGTGAACCCATACATGGTCAATGAAATTATCAGAATGCAAGTGAAAGAAGGTTTTATTGCTGAGTTAACCGAACAACAGGCAGTCGATAATTTCAACAAAGCAATTGGGAAAGGTCTTTTAAAAGTAATGAACAAAATTGGAATCTCTACATTACATTCTTACAGAGGTTCTCAAATTTTCGAAATTGTAGGATTCAATTCTCAATTTGTAGAGAAATATTTCCCTTACACCGCCTCTAGAATTGAAGGAATTGGTTTGTATGAAATTGAAAAAGAAATTAATCAACGATATAAATATGCGTATCCAGATGCTAAAATAAACAAACGTTTGGGATTAAACATTGGAGGAGACTATCGATGGAGAAGAAATGGCGAACGCCACTTGTTCAATCCAACAACGATCTCAAAATTACAACAAGCTGTTCGTTTAAGTGATCAAGCGAGCTATGATGTATATGCCAAAGCAATTAACGAACAGTCTGAAAACTTAATGACGATTCGAGGATTGTTCGAGTTTGACAACTTAAATCCAATTCATATAGACGAAGTAGAACCTTGGACAGAAATTGTAAAACGTTTTAAAACAGGTGCCATGTCTTATGGATCTATCTCAAGAGAGGCCCACGAAAACTTGGCAATCGCCATGAACCGAATTGGTGGTAAATCTAACTCTGGTGAAGGTGGTGAAGATAGAAATCGTTTTATTCCAGATGCCAACGGAGACAGTAGAAACTCTTCTATTAAACAAGTTGCCTCCGGAAGGTTTGGAGTTACTTCGCATTATTTAACAAACGCGAAAGAGATTCAAATAAAAATGGCACAAGGTGCAAAACCTGGAGAAGGAGGACAATTACCGGGGTTTAAAGTATTGCCTTGGATTGCTGCCGCAAGAAATTCAACTCCTTTTGTAGGATTGATTTCTCCTCCTCCACATCACGATATTTATTCGATTGAAGATCTCGCACAATTAATATACGATTTAAAAAATGCCAATCGAGAGGCTAGAATTAATGTAAAATTAGTCTCTGAAGTAGGAGTTGGTACCATTGCCGCTGGGGTAGCAAAAGCAAAAGCAGATGTTGTTTTGATCTCTGGTTATGACGGAGGTACAGGAGCATCACCGCTTACCTCATTGAAACACGCAGGTCTACCATGGGAACTTGGATTGGCTGAAGCGCAGCAGACCTTGGTAATGAATAGTTTGCGAAGTAGAATTGTTGTAGAATGTGATGGTCAGTTAAAAACAGGTAGAGATGTCGCAATTGCTGCATTATTAGGTGCCGAAGAATTTGGTTTTGCAACCGCTCCGCTAGTGGCCTCAGGATGTATTATGATGCGTAAGTGTCATTTGAACACCTGTCCTGTAGGAATTGCCACTCAAGACAAAGAATTGCGTAAGAATTTCAAAGGAACACCGGAACATGTAATCAACTTCTTCTACTACATTGCAAATGAATTAAGAAGTATTATGGCACAATTAGGTTTCCGTACGATGGATGAAATGATTGGTCAGACACAAAAAATCAATGCAAACAAAGCAATCACACATTACAAAGCAAAAGGATTAGATTTATCCTCAATTTTACACACACCTAAAGGGTATCTGTCTAAGGCAATAAAAAATTCAGAGAAACAAGAACATGGTTTAGAAAATGTACTTGACATGACACTGATTCAGGACGCCAAAGCAGCAATCAATGATAAAAAACAAACCACTTTAAATTACCCAATCAACAACTTAAACCGTTCGGTTGGTGCAATTTTGAGTAATGAAATTTCAAAAATTCATGAACACATAGGTCTACCTGAAGACACCTTAAAATTGAATTTTACGGGTTCTGCTGGTCAAAGTTTCGGAGCTTTCGGTGCACCTGGTATTACGTTTAATTTAGAAGGAAACACGAATGATTATTTAGGTAAAGGATTGTCTGGAGCGAAATTAATCATCAAGAAACCTGTAAAAGCAGACTTTATTGCAGAAGACAATGTGATTGTTGGAAATGTTTGTTTGTTCGGAGCAGTCAATGGGCAAGCCTATATCAACGGAATTGCAGGAGAACGTTTTGCCGTTAGAAATTCAGGAGCAGTTGCAGTTGTAGAAGGTGTAGGAGATCACTGTTGTGAATACATGACAGGAGGTAAAGTGATTGTTTTAGGAAAAACAGGTCGAAATTTTGCTGCTGGAATGAGCGGAGGAATTGCCTACGTTTACGACCCTGAAAACAAATTCACAAACGGTCTTTGCAACACAGAAACGATTGATTTTGAAGAAATCAATGAGGAAAATGCTGCTGATTTAAAAGCAATAATAGAACAACATGTTCTTTATACCGACAGTAAAAAAGGAGCCGCACTGTTATCGGATTGGTCTACAAGTTTGAACAACTTTGTAAGAGTCATGCCTACTGAATACAAAAAAGCTTTAGAAAGAATAGCTACAGAAGAACCAATGTTTGAAGAATTAACAATAGCATAATGTCATGGGAAAAGTAACAGGATTTAAAGAATTTGAAAGACAAGATGAAACCTACACTTCTGTAAAAGACCGTGTAAAAAACTACAAAGAATTTACAGTTCCTCTTTCTAATAAAGAAATTACAAAACAAGGATCTCGCTGTATGGATTGTGGAATTCCTTTTTGTCATAGTGGATGTCCATTAGGAAACCTTATACCAGATTTTAATCACATGGTGCATCAAGGAGAATGGAAAAAAGCTTCTTGGATACTACATTCTACAAACAATTTTCCAGAATTTACAGGACGTTTATGTCCTGCACCCTGTGAGCAAGCATGTGTATTAGGGATTATTGAAGACCCTGTATCTATTGAAAATATTGAAAAAAACATCGTAGAACGCGCTTTTAAGGAAGGATGGATAAAACCACAACCTCCAAAAAACAGAACCGACAAAACAATCGCTGTCATTGGATCAGGTCCTGCAGGACTTGCCGCTGCACAGCAGTTAAATAGGGCTGGTCATACTGTAACAGTCTTTGAAAGAGATGATGAAGTTGGGGGATTATTACGATACGGAATTCCAAATTTCAAAATGGAAAAAGGAATCATAGATAGAAGAATTGCGATTCTAAAAGCAGAAGGAATCCTCTTCAAAACCAACATTAATGTTGGTGTAAATTATAGTGTTGACGAACTCAAGAGTTTTGACAGTATTGTCCTATGTGGTGGTTCTACAGAAAGAAGAAGCCTGCCAACTCCTGGAATTGATGCTGACGGTGTTGTTCAAGCAATGGATTTCTTAACACAACAAACGAAAGCTTTATTTGGTAAAGAAGTAAAAGACCAAATAATGGCTACAGATAAAGATGTAATTGTTATTGGTGGTGGAGATACTGGTTCCGATTGTATTGGTACCTCAAATAGACATGGTGCAAAATCAGTGGTGAACTTTGAGATTATGCCAAAGCCACCAGGAGAACGTTCAGCGAAAACACCATGGCCATTTTGGCCACTACAGTTAAAGACATCTTCTTCTCATAAAGAAGGGGCTGATCGGAACTGGTTGATCAATACCAAAGAATTTATAAAGGATACAAATGGTAAATTAACAGCCTTAAAAACAGTTAATGTCGAATGGAAAATGATTCCAGGTGAAAGACCTCAATTAATAGAGATCGCAGGTACTGAAAAAACATGGCCCTGTGATTTAGCCCTATTAGCACTAGGTTTTACTGGCCCAGAAAGTACCTTAGCAGACAAATTGGGAATCGAAAAAGATGGTCGATCTAATTACAAAGCCGTTTATGGAAAATACCAGACAAACATTCCAAACATCTTTACTGCAGGAGATATGCGTCGTGGACAATCTTTGATTGTGTGGGCAATTTCAGAGGGAAGAGAAGCTGCCAGACAGGTTGATTTATACCTAATGGGTAAATCAGAATTACCTTCTAAAGATATAACCGGTGATTTAGTAGCAATGTAAAAAAAGTTTCAACTAAAAAAACTCCTTAACGATATATATCGTTAAGGAGTTTTTTATTGTACAACTCTTTGAGTCTTTTACTTTTTTGGTTTAAAGACAATCTCGTAGGATTTACTATCTTTCAATAATGTCTTTGCGATCTTTTTTAAATCCTCAATCTTTATAGATTTTATAATTTCTTCATAGTTTTTTGGATCATTCATATTGTACCCTTCCATCACAGAATTCTTTAATAAACTCATCTGAAATCTGTTGTAGTTCTTATTTTCTTCTCTTTCTTTTAAGTAATTTATAAGCGTTTTGTCTAAATCTACTTGTTGAATATCTCCGTTTCCAATCGCTTCTATTTCTTTATGAACAATGTCAATCAGTTTTTCAGCTAATTCAGGATTACAATCAAAGCTTACAGAGATTGTTGCTTCTTGACTTGGTCTTCTAGAAATTGAACCTCTCGCTGAAGCACCATAAGTACCCCCTTCTTCTTCTCTTAAAGATTCTGTGTAACGCAATTGCAACACATCTCCGATGGCTCTCATTAAAATTGAATTTTTTAAAGAATATTTCATGTCGTTTTTAACAACCACACGAACATTGGTTTTAGGATCTTTCATCTCTAAATACACATCTTTATCAATTTTATTAGTAATCCAATCTACTGAGTTGTCTTTCCAGCTTTCTTTTTCATCCGTTGTTGGGATACTCGCAATATACCTCTCTAACAAGGGCTTTATAGTTTCTTTCGTTACATCACCCACAATAAAGAATGTAAAATCTCCTGCATTACCAAATCTTGAATTGTAAATACCTTTCATTTTATCAAAAGACATTTCAGACATGTAGTTTTTATCGAACAAACGTTTAGTTGGATGATTTTTTCCATATAAGATAGTGGTTAGGCTATCTTGCATTTTAGATTGAATTTGTTCACTCTTTCTAATTAAAAAAGCAGCAACCTGTTGCATTAATACGTTGTATGAATTTTCATCAAAACGAGGTTTTGTAAAACGTAAATTTACAAGTTGCATCATTGTTTCTGTATCTTTTGTAGAAGATGAACCAGATACACTTTCTGATATATTACCTACTCTTATTCTAGAACTTGCTTTTTTACCAGCTAATATTTTTGGTAAATCAATCGCAGAAAACTCCCCCAATCCAGAAGTTTGAATTACATTTCCAAGTAGTACTGTAGATGGTAAATCCTCCACCTCCAGTAGCGATTGACCTCCATAACTAACAGCACTTAATTTCACATCATTCTTGTTTTTATCAACAAACTTATAATGCACATTAATTCCGTTACTCAATGTAAAGATTGTTGAACCAATTTCTTTATCTTCTTTTTCTGAAACGATAGAACCCGTTACTAAATCAACTCCAGACATCAAAGGTTTTGTATTCGTTTCCTCTGCATATCCTTGTAACGTTGTGTCATTTTCAACAGTATTAATTATAGTAACTGCTGCTTCTTTTGTTAGATTTTTATTTCCTTTTACTCCTGTTACTACGACCGATCTATTATTCTTAATATATAGTTTCTGTATTTGAGTCAATAACTCTTTTTGGGTTAACTGGCTAAAAAGTACTTTAGCAATTTTAAATTCTTTTGTTAAATCTGTAATATGAGCGTTTTCTAAATAGTTTGTTTGAATTTCTCTTACAATTTGTCCATGACTTCTATTACCCAATCCTGCAATTTGATTTTCATACGAACTTGTATACTCAGACACAACTCTTCCAATTTCTGCTTTTGTAAAACCAAATTTTACGGCTCTATTAATTTCGGACATTACCAATTCAAATCCTTTGTGTTGCATATTTGGCTTTGGAACAATATAGGCACTGAACTCATTATTCAATCTTGAAAGACTACTATAACGAACAGACGCAAATAGAAGAGGAGAGTCTGGTTTTTGATTGATTTCATTTAATCTCTTGGAAATAATTGAAGTGACCATACCATTTAATAGGCTTTCTTTTAGATCGGCTACTGTTTCGTTTTCTAGAGATTTATTATGACGAATAGAAAAAGATATGTTTGAAGCAGTAACTTCTTTATCCATTCCCATATCATAAATAAGTTCATCGTTATCTGGAATGCGGACTTGTAAACGAGGTACCGGGTTTTTTACCGCTGGAATGCTTGAAAATAACGAAATAATTTTTGCTTCAATTTCATCAATATTTATATCACCAATTACTGCTATCGCTTGTAAATCTGTTCTATACCAATCATGGTAAAAATCACGTAATGCTTTATACTCAAAACCTTCTACGATATCCATTTTACCTATTGGCAAACGCTCTGAATATATAGAATTATTAAACATAGTTCCAATAGTTTGTTGCAATACACGCATCCCCCCATTTTGGCGAGTTCTCCATTCTTCTTTAATAACGCCTCTTTCAGAATCAATCTCTTCCTCCGTTAATGATAAATAATTAGACCAATTTTGTAAAATAGACAACCCTGTATCTATCAACTCTGGGGTGGTTGGTATGTTGTTAATATTATAAACGGTTTCATCAAAAGAGGTGTAGGCATTGATATCTTTACCAAAAACAAGACCATGCTCTTGCATTTTATTTAAGATTCCTTTTCCCGGAAAATCTTTAGTTCCGTTGAATGCCATATGTTCTAAAAAGTGTGCTAAACCTTGTTGGTTGTCTTTCTCTAAAACAGATCCAACGTTTTGTATAATATAATAACTTGCAACATCTTTCGTAACACTTGTATTATGTAAATAGTAAGTGAGTCCATTTTCCAGCACTCCTTTTGTAATGTTTTTTTCTTCCGGTAGAGGAATTTCTAAATTAATCGTTTGAGCTACTGCATTATAAGTAAGCGAAATACACAGGGTAAGTAGTAAAATCTTTTTCATTTTGATGTTTTTAATATTTGTTAGCATTTATTTTAATCTAAATGAGTTATTCTTATATTAATTGTACGGATGTAGCATTGTAGATTAGAATTTAGTCAGCGTATCACTATTTGTTAGGGTAAAGCAGTGATCGCATAAGATTCTCCAATGTATGATAACACAATTTGTTTTTTATAGACTCAACGATAAGGGTTCAATTGAATCTGATTTAAAATTAATTAAATCAACTTATGTTACTAAAATACAAAAAATATTAGACAAAAAAGTGGTGTGGTGTATATTTTGGGTACAAAAAAAACCTCATATCTAAGATATGAGGTTAGTTATTACTGATATTCTCAGTTTAAAGAAAGGCGGCGACCTACTCTCCCACATAAATGCAGTACCATCGGCGCTATTGGGCTTAACTTCTCTGTTCGAGATGGGAAGAGGTGAGCCCCAATGCA
>Ga0102887_1000294_pt1 | contig 23445 bp, 32 predicted proteins | sample Colrivmet1550B02_FD_84504 | JGI IMG/M metagenome (GOLD analysis project Ga0102887, IMG submission 84504) | Estuarine microbial communities from the Columbia River estuary - metaG 1550B-02 | ecosystem: Environmental > Aquatic > Marine > Intertidal zone > Estuary | place: USA: Columbia River...
AGTATAAAGCTAGATATATACAATATAATATCATAATATGAGCGAAAAGAAGAAAACAATAGCTGAACAGGCAGATGACATTAGGTTAGAGCTAGATGCATTAATTGGAGATTCTCCACTTGATGTTGAAAATGACCCTAAAGATCTACCTATCCAGGCTAAACCAACGGCCATGGCGCCACTGGTTAATTATACTGAATTAAAGTCTACTGCAACTAAGAAGGCACAAAAGACTATTACCGCTCTAATGAAATTTTATCTCGATGCAGATATTATCGAAAAGGATGAGTATATTGCTGCTAAAAAACAGATGGATGAAATGACAATGTCATCTTTAATTTATCAGTTAAATGCTGGTGAAAAAGCACTGACTACTCTATTAGAAACTATTGACTCTGGAGAATTAGCACCTAGAATGTTTGAGGTTCTTGCAACTCTACAAAAATCAATGTTAGATATTATTAAATCTCAAACCATGTACTTAATGGCAGCAGAAGAGGGTACAAAAAGAATTGCAAGGGATTTAGAAATATATCAACAAAGAGCAAATAACTCAGAAATTGAAAGTTCAGGTGGTGACTCTAGTAATAAAAATATTCAAAGAGGTACAAAAGATTTAATGGCTGCAATACAAGCAGGTATTCACGGAGCTTCAGAGGAAGATATTGAAGACGTAGAACCAACAGAAGAATAAATGTCAGACGGAATAGGAGATAATAAATGGATTCCCAAAGCAGAAGGTGACGCAACCGCTGCTGATAGAATTGTCTGGTCGACTAGGCAAATCAACGACTTGTTGGTTGCTATGGATCAGGGTTATCGTCCTAAGATTAAGTTACCATTCTACGAGGGTAGACAATTTCTAAAGAAGGGTAATATTGTATTTGAATATACTGATGAGGAAATTACCGAGTTAGCCAGATGTGCCAAGGACATCGTCTACTTTGCAGAGAAGTATGCAGTAGTAATGACAGATGAAGGTATTCAACAAGTAAAGCTGAGAGATTATCAAAAGGATATGTTGAGGAATTTCCAGAATGATAGATTTAATATTGTTCTTGCTGCTCGACAAATGGGTAAAACAGTTACCGCATCTATTTTTAATGCATGGTATGTTACCTTTAATATGGATAAGAATACTTTGCTACTTGCGAATAAATCTGATTCAACAAAAGAAATTATTGATAAAGCCAAAACAGTAATCGAGAACTTACCGTTCTTTATGAAACCTGGTATTATTAAATATGATGTAATGAATGTACGTTGTGATAATGGTTGTCGTCTAATAGGACAATCAACCACAGCAAAATCTGGTATTGGTTTTACAATCCATAACTTATACCTAGATGAGTTTGCCCACGTCCATCCATCGATTGCTGATTCTTTTTATGAGAATGTATATCCTACATTATCCTCATCGAAAGTCTCAAGAATAACAATTACATCTACGCCAAACGGATTTAATAAGTTCTATCAAATCTATGCTGCGGCAGATCGAGGTGATAATGAATATCTAGCGACAAGAATTGATTGGTGGCAACATCCAGATAGAGACGAGGCATGGTATGATAGAGAGCTTGCTAACCTAGGTTCGATCGAAGCCTTTAATAAACAATATGGGAATGAATTCGTTTCCTCATCCAACCTCTTATTAGACCCAGTCGATATGAAGAAGATGAGAAAGAGAATGAAGCCTTATGTCTATCATGACTTTGATGAATTCGATTATATTAGTATTGATACAAAAGGTTTCTTAGAATGGGATCCAAACTTTGATATTGATACTTGTAAAGATACTGAAAACTTTTGGTTGTTCTCAGTAGATATTGCAGAAGGTAATGGTGGTGATTCCTCCGTTATTAATATTTTTAAAGTCGCTCCGATGAATTCAGAAGAAATTAAGAACGTTATTAATCCTGGTGCGATGTACGACTTTTTTAAATTTGAACAAGTTGCTAGGTTTAAATCTAATGAACATGTCATCGAAGATTTTGCGAAAGTACTTTATACTTTAGCAGTAGACGTCTTTAACTCTGAAAACGTAAAAATGATTGTAGAGTATAATACTTATGGTACAGTTTTATTCCAGTATCTAAGAAGTATATTTCCACAAAGAAATGATTTTGACGATGAGATGATAGTAAAATTCAGACATAGACACGACGCAAAGACAATAAAACCAGGAATAAAACTAAAATCTGACAATAAAGCTATCTTTTGTCAGAACTTTGCAAAATTGTATAAGATAAATAGAATAGATTTAACTGATGAAGTTACAGTGACTGAGGCATCCTTATTTGGTACTTTACCAAACGGTAGTTATGGCGCTCAAATGGGGAACGATGATGTTATTATGACATGTATTACTGCGACTGAATTTTTTAATACAACGGATTATGCAGATTTCATTGAGGAGATCTTAGATTTCATAGATCCTGCGGTTCACGACGAGATGGAAAGCATCTTATTTAAAGACAGTGACCAGCAAGGAGATTTACAATATGATATTTATGACCTACTTAAATAAATTTGCAAAAAGACAAGGATATATAATAAAAGAATTAAAAAATAACAACTAAAAGATTATGGCATTAAGTCCTCAATTACTACAGTTCAAAAGCTCAGGCGTATATCGCTTAGAGTTTGACAAATCACAAACCGTGAACATCCCAGCTGAGACTATTAGATTGGTTGTAGGTAGATCTAACAAAGGTCCTTACAATACTCCAGTATTAGTAGAAGATGTTGAACAATTTAAACAAGTTTTCGGTGGTGTTGATAAGTCACTAGAAAAGAAAAACATGTTCTTCCACAGATCAGCTATTGAAGCTTTATCTAGAGGACCAATTTTAGCATTAAACTTAACTGCTGATGATGACGCTGATAAAGTATCAGTATTCTCTCCAGCAACTAACTCTTCTGCGGAAGGTTTATCTGCTAATACTATTCAATCATCTGATTTATTACTAGCTAAGAAATTTAGCGATGTATTTGATATTGATAAGTTTTGGAATCCTTCTGATGAAAAGTTATTAACTGCTGTTTCAGAAGATACTAACCACGGAATCACTTTCGTAAACATTAAACAAGATCCTATCACAATTATCATTAGACAAGCTGCTGATACTAGAGGTTTTGAATTAACTGCAAGAGAGTGGTATGGTGAAACTAACATTCCAGAAGGAGTTGAAGCTGATGAATACGTATCAGACTACTTAGTAGATGTATTTGTATTTAAAGGTAAATTTGACGCTACTGAATTAAACAATGATCCTAACTACGGAGACTATTTTGATCAAGATGGTTTATTAAAATCACAATTTGCTAAATTCGCTGGATTAAGAGAAGTAACTCTTTTAGCACAATATAATGGATTATCTTTAATCCCTGAATTTATTGATGCTGAAGGTAATCAAATGTACATCGAAACTCTAATTAATATGGAGGCTAGAAGAACAGGTTTATTCTGTGCTGTACAAGAAGATGCACTTCCACAAATCGATTTAATCGGTAATAACTTTGACATCTACCAAGATTATGAAGTATTATCACATAAAGTAAATCAAGAAAAAACTAGCAACAATATAGATTTAACCCAATTCGGTGCTATAGTTTCTGTTGATGGTGCAGTATTAACTATTAAAGATGGAACAGCTACAGCAGCTGCACTTAGCCCAGAACTTACTGATGCTAAATATTTAAAAGCACTAGTTGATAAAGAATTTGTTAAAATCGATAAGATAGAAGATATAGGTGGTAATGTAGTTATTACTGCTTTAGGAGACATTTCTAAATCTTATGAAAAATTCGAAAATGGAGTTTCTGCAACATGGCAAAACCCAGTATCTATCATAGTTGATGGTGATGGTAACTTAGTAATTTCAGGAGGGCCATTTGCGTATGGAGACTTATTAGTAGGTGGAGACTCATTCTTACTATCTGAAAATGCAGGTGAATATGTAGCAATTAATAACATTGAAGTTGATAACGTAACTGGTGAAGTAACTATATCTCCAGTAGGAAATATTGGATTTAGTACAGACTACGCAAATGCACAAGCAGTTGAATTAGGTGTCTACATAAATAAAATCAATACTAGTTTTGATGTTTGGACATTATCTCCAAACCATAGAGCAGAAATGTTCCCTACACTAAACGGTGGATGGAGTTTTGATGCACTAGGAGCAGGTATCTTTACTTTCTCTTATACTGGTGTTGGCGTATTAAACGCTGATATTAAAGTAGGAATGTATATACCAGGTGACGGTGGCAAACTATCTAGAATTAAGAAGATTGTAAAAACTTTCGTTGACGGTGTAACTTACTATAGATTTGAAACGCACAGAGTGGTGTCTAATAGACCAGCTTATGCACTTAAAAGATATGAAGATGCATCTGGATTCTATAAAACATTCCCATTAGAAGGTGGAACACAAACTGCAAAAACAATTGCAGAATTACTAGCAGCAATTAAGCCAGGTACTGGTTTAGGTAACGCTTTAGTAGATAAAGACAACATTACATTTAGATATGTAGTTGATACATTTGGTTCTTTAGAGAACGGATCAATCTTAAATAAGGAAGAATTATCATTCTTATGTAAAGAAAGACAAAATGCAGCAGCAATTCTTAACGCACCAATGGTGAAAGAACTTAAAGCAGCAACTAACCCAACGTTTAAAGACTCATTTGCTCCTTACGGATTTAATGTACGTCACGTTGCAACTGGAGGTAACTTAGATACTAATCCAACAGCTCTTTACACATTACCATCGATTAACGAAGGTGCATCTTACGCATTCTACTACGGTCCTGGTCTTAATGTAATTGAGAATGGAAGAACTAAAGTAATTCCACCAGCAGCTTACGTATCAAACAACTATATTGACAAATATTTAGATGCATTACCATGGTCAATCATCGCAGGTCCAAGAAGAGGAGTTGTAGGTGGTACTGGAGTACAATCTTTAGAGTTCTCATTTGATAAGAATGATAGAGATATTCTTGAGCCATTTGGTTACAACCCAATCGTATTCGAAAGAGGCGTAGGTTTAACTATTAAAGGTAACAAGACTGCACAACAAGGAGTTCAATCAGCACTTTCTTCAGCTCACGTAAGAGAAGTATTAATTTACATTGAAGATGGTCTTGCAGAAATCCTTAAGAACTACCTATTTGAATTCAATAGTGCTCAAACTAGATTAGAGATCAAAACTCTAGCTGATAACTTTATGGAATCAGTTAAGAAAGATGGTGGTGTATACGACTATAAGAATATCATGGATGGCTCAAACAACACGTCTGAGGTTATCGATAACAACATGGGAATCTTAGATACGTTCGTAGAACCAGTTAAAGGTCTTGAAATCTTAGTATCGAGAGTAACTGTTTTAAACACAGGTGAAATCGCAACGGGTAACTTTGCATAAGAAAACAACGATATATAAATAAAATAAGAAATTAAAGATATGGCTTTACCACATTATTCAGAGGACCAAACTAGCAAGAAGGGAAGAAACTTCGAGCCCGTTCAAGCTAACCTATTCGAGGTAACAATTTTACCACCGGATGGAGTTGCTGGACAAGAGTTCCTTTTACAACACGTCAATTCAATTAGTGGATTAGATACTATGGCTCCTGCAGTAGATGCAATCGGACAAAAATATAAGTTTTCCGATAGATCTTACGCTGGTATGCCTGGTGCAACTTCAATTGATATTACAGTTAGCTTCTCGCTTAACTTAAATGATTCTAACCAAGCTTACTTGTATAAAACATTAAGACAATGGTATAGAGCTCAATATAATCCAGAAACTGGAGAAATGGGTCTTAAAAAGAATTATGTTGGTACAATAGTTGTTGTACAATTTAACAGAGAAGGTGATATTTACAGAAAAATTACTTTAGATGATTGTTTCATCACTTCAGGTGTAAACCTTGTTGGTGAACTTAACTACGAGTCAGCTGACGCAGTAGCATTAGAAGTAGGATGGAAGTGTGATACTTTTTCAGAAGAGTTGAACTAATTTAATAAATTAAGTATAAAGAACGTGTCTAAACAACACGTTCTTTTTTTAACTTTAAAAAACATAATATAATATTCAGTTAATAAGAGATTATGAGCGATAAACTAACAAAAAAATTACAAGTACTGCTTACCGAAGAGGAAGTCAGGGAAGTAAACAGGATTATTCTGAACGATGCTTTGGATAATGAGACTCGTCCCATATCCGTTAGCGGGTTCATAAGGAATTTAATTAAAAATGAATTAAGTAATAGAACTGTAGAACAGAGATCCTACATTAAACAAAATCTTAGAAACCTAAAAAGTAAATAAAATGAGCAAAGACAAAAACAAAATGAGTGCTGAAGAAGCTAGCATGGCAAGAGCTTTAGCAGCCAAAGATGGTATTAACCAACCAACTGCCGAGTCAAACACTCCTGCTGCCAATGATATGGAAGCAGCAGTAGATTCTGCAGGTTTAGGTAGAGTTAGTATGGCAAATTTCACACCGGATAAGGCACAGTCTTCTGATAGTGCGTTAGGATGGCATGTGTTAGATCAGATTACTTTACCTTCAATGGGTAAATTCTACCCAGCTGATAGCGTAATCAAAATCAGATCTGCAAGAGCTGCTGAAATTAGACACTTTTCTACAATGGATGAGAATAACTACATCGATATGGAAGAGAAGCTAAATTCAGTTGTTGAATCATGTACACAGATGACTGCTGGTAATAAAAGACTATCTTACAAAGATATTTTAGAAGAGGATAGAATAGTTCTATTACTTTCTATTAGAGATCTTACATTTCCAGAACCAGAAAACAAATTAATGTTAGCTGGTAAAGCTGAAAAGTCTAAAAAGAAAATAGATGTTGAATTATCAGTTAAAAACCTAGTACCTTCTATTATCGATGAGGAAATAGAAAAGTATTATGATGATAAAAAGAGAACGTATGTTATTAAAACTCGTTCTGCTGGTGAAATCGTAATGTGTCCACCAACAATTGGTGTTATGCAAGAGGTTACTCAATACTTAAAAGATCGTAATGAGAAAGAACTAGAATTTGATAAAGCATTTATTCAAGTATTACCTTATATACAAGGTGACTGGAGAACTCTAAGCCTAACAAAGATATTTCAATTAGAAGTAGATTACAAGGCATGGGATCAAAAAAAGTTTATGATTGTGTATAGACTTGCTGAAAGAATGAGAATTGGTGTTCAAGCAACATTAGAAGCTACTGGAGACAATGGAGAATTGGTGAAAGCCCCTCTTGAGTTCCCAGGTGGCATCAAAAGTCTTTTCATTATTTCAGATCTCGCTGGAGAATTACTTTAAGACAAAGTTCTACCTGGGTATACATCTTAGGATGCAGCCTTCAGAGATCGAAAACATGTATTACTACGAATATTGGTATTATGTCAAGAATCTGTCGGAGTACATCAAGAATAAGAATAAGCAACAATCGGATCAACAAGAACAGGCCAACGATCAACAGAGTTCAATGAGCTCTAAGTATAAAACGCCTTCGATGCCCAAGATCCCATCTATGAAGACGCCATCGTTTAAGATGCCGAAAATGTAGAGATATATAATAAGAGTGAGGGGTATGTTTTCCTAAGCATACCCTTTTTCTTTTTAAAAATATTAAGTCAGTTACATGCCAAAGAAGAATCCATTAGCTACTGCATTCGATAAATTTAGCTCTAAAGATGGAGTACTGGGCGAAATTAGTGCAAACACACTTCTTGTCGCAGAAACATTTGATGAAGGTGGAGAGATATTTGATAGAATAGACCGAATGGTCGAGGCTATAGAAACTATCGTTGAAGGTACAAAATCCGGTAGCGGTGGTCTTCAAGAAGCTATTGTATTAAATTTAGTAGCACCAACACTTAAACCAATTGGTTTAGGTATGGGCTTTATTATTGACGCGTTAAACCAGGCCGAGAGTGCTGAGGATTTAACGTCAAAATTTGGCGCACTTAACGCTGGATTAGTAGTATTAGGAGATATAGGTAAATCTATATTAATGTTTGCTGCAACGATGGTAATAGGAATACCAATCTTAATGATTGCAGCAGTAACCGCACCTGTCTGGGTTGGCGGTATTTATGTTATTATACAGGGAATTAAAATGGCAACTCAAGGCCTAGAAGAAGGCGAGTTGGATAAATTATTAATACTCCACGCAATCGGGGCATCAATTGTGAAATTTGGATTATTGATGGCAGCAATGGTATTAATAGCACCAGTTGCACTTGTAGGTATGTTATTTACAGTACCTTTACTTCTAGGTGTTGTTGCAATAGCAAAGTATATAGGTGAGCACTTTACTGAAGAAGCTCTAGATAAATTTATGACTTTTAATAAAGCAATGGTCATGTTAGGATTAGGTATCTTATCGATTGGTTTATCATTAGCTTTAGTGGCAGTACTTGCAAAGCATATTATTATGGGACTTTTCGTCTTCGGTATGGTTGCACTTGGATTAGGTGCAATATTTATGTTATGGGAGAAGTTATTTCAAATAGATGAAACGAAAGCAGAGGCTTATGCAAAATCATTAGCTTTCTTAGGAATTGGTATTATTACTATTGGTTTAGGCTTGATGTTAATGAACGCATTTGCTGGAGCAATCATAAAAGGTTTAATGGTAGCAGCATTAGTATTAATAGTAATAGGTGGTGTATTCTGGCTCTTCCAGAAAATGGGAATTAATAAAACTATTAAGAAAACATCAATGGGCTTAATCTTAGCCGCTGGTGCAATTTTAGCACTATCTGTCGCATTAGCACTTTCTAATTTAATTATGCCAGGATTTTTAGATACAATGGGTATTTTAATGATTATTGGAGCTGTGGCATTAACTATGTTTATTATAGGAAAGCAAATAGGTAATATCGTCCAAGGTGCGCTTTCATTAATCATAATGGGAATTGGTCTGTTTGCACTATCAGTTGGTATTGGATTTATGAGATTAGCAATTCCTAGTGTTGAAGTTGGAATAGGCATGATAGCCTTAATTGGTGGAATAGGTCTTGTATTTGGAGTAATAGGTATGGCATTCGCCAACGTAGCTTTAGGTGGTGCCGCAATGATAATTGCAGGAGTTGCATTAATAGTCTTAGGACTTGGTGTAATGGCAATGATGCATTCATTACCTACTGTTGAAGAGGGTGTTGGTATGTTATTATTAATAGGTGGTTTAGGCCTGGTATTTGGAGTTGCTGGTTTAGCGGCTGCATTTATAGCATTAGGTGCAGCATCTATGATTGTTGCTGGTGTAGCGTTAATCGTTATAGGAGCCGGCGTAGCAATCATGGCAGCAGCTACTAAAGATGTTACAATGGATCAAGTTCTTGTAATGGGAGCAATTATAGGTGGGATCGGAGTTGCAATGGCAGCTGCTGGTTTAGCATCACCTTTAATCTTATTAGGTTCTGTCGCAATGACTGCAGCAGGAATTGCAGTGTTAGCAATCTCTGTAGGTATGGCAGCTCTAGCATCAATTGACTTTAGTAAATTAGGTACTATTTCTGAAAAAGGTAATAAAGCATTTAACTGGTCTGGTGAAAAAGGATTCTTCGGTGGTAAGAAATCTAACTTTGAAACAGCAATGGGTGCCATCGCAGATGGTATGTCATTAGGACCATTATCAATATTAGGTATTATGGCCGGCGCGCCAGTTATGATTTTAGCAGGAGCTGCATTAACAAGTATTGCATTAGGACTTAGAGTATTTACATCAGCTATAGGAGATACTGATTTACCTAGTCTAAGCGATAATGTACAAATGATCGTTTCAGGTTTATCTGAAACTTTTGCTGAAGTCGGTGCATCAATGGGAGGACCTTTTTGGTTCACTAGTGATGTATATAAAGGTATTCAGGCTACTCGAGGTATGGGTACATCATTAACAGGTATTGCTAAAGGTGTTCAAGCTATGGCAATGCTTAGATTCCCAACAGGATTTGATAAAGAAGGTAATCCAACAGGATATGAAACTATAGATTTAGGAACCGCAGTACCAAACTTAGTTGCTAATACTAAATTAATAATAACAGGTTTAAGTTCTGCATTTGCAGAGGTTGGAGAATCTAAAGCAGCTCAAGGCAGTTCATGGTTTAGTTCTTCTTCTTATGAAAAGGGTATTGAGGTTGTTAAACAAATGGGTACTCCGCTATTTAATTTAGCAAAAGGTGTACAGTCTATGGCAATGCTTAAATTTCCAACTGGATTTGATAAGGACGGTAACGCAACAGGATATAAATCAATTGGAGACGTAGATACTTTAGTTGCTAAGCTTGCTAAGAATACAAAAGCACTTATTATAGGTTTAGCTGGGGTATTTGAAGAAGTTGGAGCATCTGGTGTCGGTAGTGGCGGAGGATGGTTCTCTTCATCTAATTTTGAAAAGGGTGCTGAAATAGCATTACAATTAGCAGATCCTTATTCTTCATTAGCAGATGCAGTAGAATCTGTCGCAACACTTACAGAAGGTATTACAGACCCAGTATTACTTAGAGAGAAAGTTACATCTTTAGTAGAAACTATTTCAGTAATAGGTGGTTTCTGGGTACAATCATTTTTTGATGGTGTTAATGCTGCACGTAATGTTAAAGAACCTTATAGCATTTTAGCCTCAGCAGTTACTGATGTTACTACAATTACAAGTGCAATTTCAGACGGAGCTGAAGTTAGAGAAAAAGTATCAGCTATGATCGAGTCTATTGTTGGAACCAATGATGAGGGCGTAGATATGGGTGCTAAGACCACATTAATTTATGCAATTGGATGGACTTATGGAAAATTAGGAGTTGCAATACCTTTAATTGTTAGTGCAATTACTCAATTCACTGTTGAAAAAGGTAAAGCATTCGCATCTATTTTTGGTGGTGAGACTCCAGCTGAAATGTATGAAGCAAAAAACAAAATGCTTAAAACATTAGCAATGTCTTATATGAGAATGGCGGTTGCTATTCCAATGATTGTAGCATCAGTTAACAGTTTAGCTGCAGAACCAATGAATGAGTTTACTAAACTCTATGGTGGTGTAACTAACGATGTTGAAATTTTAGCAGCTAAAAGCACTTTATTTGAAGCAGTTGGTTCATCTTATCAAAAAATAGGAGCTGCAGCCCCTCAAATTGCAAGTGCTGTAAATGGTACTAGTCTAGAACAAATGCAAGGATGGACTGGCATGTTTGTCGGTGATGTTGGATTCTTAAGACCTATTGCAGGTTACAACGCACAAACAGAACTTTGGAGTACAATCGGAAACTCTCTTACAATGGGAGCCACTGCATTCCCTCAGATCTCTGCCGGGATAAATGCAATAGACTATAATAAATTAGTAGAGTCTAGAAAAATGTTTGAAGCACTAGGTGTTCTTTCAGAAGGTGGAGAACCAGCAGATATACTTGCAGCAATGGGAGAGTCTTTAGAAGTAGCAATGCAACGTTTAGCAGATATTCTAATGGAATTCCAAACATCAGTTGGAGAGTCTCAAGATGCTCAAGGAGGTATATTATCAGAATTAGCTAGCCTACCAGGTAAATTAGTTGGTGGTGTTGCAGACGGCATACGTGGAGATGGTGGCGGTGGTAATAGCTCGGATGATATTAATAGATTAATTAGAATCTTAACTAGCAAAGGTGTTAAAATTAACAACTTACCAGACGGACTCGGATCATAAGTAATAAACTATTTGTAAAACTTACGTATAAGTACTAAACAGATTAATTTATGATAACAAGTACCACATCACATTACAAGAGTTCAACTATTAATTCAGCAACATACGACGTTACTGATCAAACACTAACAGTAGTTTTTAAATGGGCAACTTATGTCTATGAAGCAGTTGACGTAGAAACTTGGAATAAATTTAATTTAGCAGATTCTCAAGGTAAAGCACTTAATGAACATATTAAAGGTAGTTTCGAATACGCTAAATACACAGATCCATTGGAAGCTGTTGGAAAAATTAAGTTTGAACAATCCGGAATGGTTGAAAACATTACAGCACCTGGTAGTCTATTAAATGAGCTACCCCCTTCTGATTATCAAATGGGAAATTAATATGAAAAGAATTAAAAGATTTTGGAAATACCTACAGTGGCTAGAAGAACAGAGAATGAAAGCTGCGATTCATAGCTGTAGTGCAGGACCATTAATGTAATATTTATTATGACAAAAGCAAGCATCGTACAAAGACTATTAGATAAAAAGCAAATCACAGCTGAAGAAGCCGTAGTTCTACTAAAGAACGAAACCATCAATATTCCAATGTATACTCCGTACCCGTATTACGATACTCCGAATACAACACCACCTCCAATATGGTGTTCAACAGATACTCTTAATACTCCAGCAACAGGTGACAGCTGGGAATACAGAGATACTAAATTTACCCCTCCAACAGAAGACTAAATCCAAACCAATTTTCTAATGAAGAAGTCTAGAAAGCCTGAGCCGGCCCCGGACACCGACGAAAGTCGTAAAAAAGCGTTACAATTTAAGAAGCGCAAACAACACAATAGAGAGCCTAAAATTAATTTTAAGAATATCAGATCGATGGAAGATCTGGAAGACTATGAAGATGAATATAATTTCTGAAAAACCACTAATACTAGACTATTCTAACCTAAGTGAAATAGGTTTTATACACATGCACGTATCGTCTATTTTAAGGGATCCTAATGACATGTCAAAAGGAGTTAACGGATTATGCAGGGCTGGCGCGTTTGGCCGCTTAACACACATCCTACAGCTAGCTGGAGCACCTGAACCTATTATCCTCAATGTTATTAATGACCCGGAAGCTGAATTGGCCTATGAGCTTGCATAAACCAGAATACATCTATTGGGAAGACTCTTGGAATTATACCCCAGAGGGTATAGAATGTACCGATAGTGAAACAATTATACCCGATAAGGTATAACTATTAAATCACACTATTATGCCAGAGTTAGCGGAACTCAAGTTCACATCAGACTACGTAAATCAAGTTTCAGAAGGAGCAACTTATCTTAGAGTAGAAAAGAATCCAGTACATAAATGTGAAGACCTTAATATTCCATTTAAATCATTTAAAATCAAGGCTAAATCAAAAGGTAAAGAAATGGTACTTTACTTTTTAGATGAACATTCAGATCAATTTATTACAGTTAGAATTACGATGGGAATGTCCGGTCATTTTAAACTTACTAATTCTGGTGACGAAGCAAAACATGCACATCTTAAATTTTATCGTAAAGACGGAACTACATTATCATTTGTAGATGTCAGGCGTTTTGGTAAATGGAAACAAGGTTTAGTATGGTCAGAAAACAGAGGACCAGATCCAACGACAGAATATGATGAGTTCTGGAAAAATGTCATGACTAACTTGACTAAGCTTAAGAAACCACTCTATGAAATGTTAATGGATCAGAAATATTTTAATGGCATTGGTAATTACCTAAGAGCTGAAATCATTTTCAGAGCCGGAGATGTAGATCCATTCTTACCAGCCGGCATGCAATTTGCAAGATACCCTAAGCTATTAGATCTATGCCGTGATATACCACTTTTAGCGTATGCTAAGGGCGGTGGAAGCATTAAGGATTGGGATAATCCATTTGGAGACGAGTCTATCCAGGAACGCTTTATGTTATGTTATGGCAATGAGCACATGGCAAAGAGAAAAGATAGAAATGGTAGAACATTTTGGTATCATAAGAAATGGGATGATGTACCAACAAGTAGAGATGATTTAAAAGATTTTTTATATGAGCGCAACGGATTGGCTAAATAAGAATGAATGGCCAGACTTGGCTGTTGATAGTGATGCATTTTCACATTACACTCAACTGAGTAAAATCATGGAACAATATGCAAGAGAATATCACGCAAAGAAATTAGAACAAGCTCGAAAGAGAGAAGAAACACAATTTAAGAAATTTTTATGAGTAAGAAGGAAAGAATGCAAAACCTAATAGTTATCGGACATCCAGACGAAGGATCGTTCTGTTACAATGGTATTTATAGAACTCTTAAGAAAACTCTTTTAAATACTCCAGGGTATTTAAATGAAGTAGAGTGTATTGAATTATATAGTGATAGTTTTGCTAGGCCAAGAACAGATCTTATTAAAAAATATAAAGAACTAGTTCAATGGGCAGATCGTATCTACTTTATCTCTCCGGTTTGGTGGTTTAGATTAACGCCTAGAATGGAGATTTTCTTTGATGAAGTGTTAACTCCAGGGTATGCATATCAATTTGTGCCAGTGGTAGGCCCGTATGCTTATCCTAAGCCATTTCTAAGCGATAAAAAGGTAAGAACATACATTACACATGGAGCTCCTGCACTACCTGTTAGGACTCTTTATTTAAACTCACCTAAATTAAGATTAGTTATGGGAGTATTTACATTTGTATTCGGATGGAGACTATCATTATGGACAAAATGCAAACAATTCTGGTCTGTGCCGTTTGTATCTAATAAAAAGAGAGAACAATATTTAGAAACAGTTCGAAAAGACGTGGTAAGAGACTTAAGGAAAGATCAAACAAAAACAAAAACAAAAACCAAAAACCCAGTATAAGAACTATGAAATTAATCCTAGTAGGAAAAGCAGCAGCAGGTAAAGACCATCTAAAGACAAGATTATCCTCAAAGGGATTTAAAGCAGGAGTTAGCCATACTACCAGAACTCCGAGAGAAAACGAAGTAGACGGAAAGGATTATTATTTTATATCAGTAGATAAGTTTGAAGCTATGATAGCATCTGGAGCATTTATTGAATATATGAAATTTAACGGTTGGTATTACGGGCAAACTGAAGAAGATTTTAATCAATCGGATGTAATGATTATGTCAAAAGATGGATTAGATATTTTACCTAAAAAATATAGAGACCAATGTATGGTTATTTATTTAGATCCATCTAGAATGTCTAGAGTAGAAAGATTACAACATCGAAATGATTTAAATGATTCTATCGTTAGGAGAATGAATACAGATGATGAACAATTCAAAAACTTTAGGGATTATGATTTACATATCACTAATGACGATTTTTAAAACACAATATATAAACTACACTAATTAATTAATATTATGAGCAAGACTCTTACAAAACAAAAACAAGACCTTTCTAAAAAGGTTGATGCAGCACAACTTGAAGCAGCAGAAAAAACATTCGATATTCAATTTGATGATAGGAAGATGGTTAAAACATTAATGGACCATTTAAATAAAGGCTATGGCTGGAAAACTTCTAATGCTGCAGTGATTGTAACATTATATGATCAGCTTAAAAAGCAAAACAAGGAATTATTATCTTCGGATAGCACTGATACAATTATTACCCTTAGAGGACATGAATTAAATGCATTATACCAAGCACTTCTAAATGTAGAAGGAACGGGTATTGAAGCTGCTAGGAAGTTTATTATCATGTTAACACATGTTGGTGAAACTGTATCGAAGGCTATGACTGAATTAGCAGAAATGAATACAAGCATTCAAGAGATGCATAAAGAACTTGCTGAATTAGAGACGCAAATTCAAACAGCTGAGCCAGTTGAAGTAGAAGCAGAAACCGCGACAAATGAAACAAGCAAGTAAGTCTCAAAAGAGAATAGAATTTTTAGATTTAATTTCTGAAGCTATCACACATGAAGATATTTTCGGTACATTAAATTACAAGAAGAAGTCTGAAGATCAGATTAAACAATTTATTTATCCACACCTTGTAAGAGACCTAACAAATTATGTAGTCTCTGAAGGTGAGGATAATAAAGAAAAAGCTAAAGAAATCGTAAAATCTTCAATCAACTGGGAAGGTGATGTGAATACTACAGTATCACACATCCTCTTCATGGGAACTAGAAATAGACCAGATATGACAGTTGAAATGAATGGTATTAAAATTGCTATCGAGTTTAAAAAAGGAAAAAGAGGATCAGATCTTAGAGCCGGCATTGGTCAATCAATGATTTACGCAACGCACTATGATTTTGTACTTTATCTTTTTGTAGACATATCAGATGACAAGAGAATTCAAAACGCACAAGGAGGAGTTAACGAGTTATCATTAACTGGTGAACTTTGGGATAATTACAATATTAAATTTATAGTAGCTTAGAATGAGTAAAGTTTTCGTAACATCAAATCTACAATTAGGTAGACCAGGAGCAATTAAAAAATATAACAGAAATTTTAAAGACGTTACTGAAATGACAGACACGTTGATTAATAACTGGAATGAAACAGTTACTAAAGATGATACTGTATATCATTTAGGTAATTTTGCTCACGATCCTAAAACTGCACAAGAGGCGTTATTAAGATTAAATGGTACTATCTTGTTATGCTTAGGCGAACACGATCAAGCAATAGAACAATTGTATGAAAAAAAGATGTTCAGGCCAGGTGTTGATATTATTAAGTGCATTGAAACAGATACAGAAAATCAAGTATCTCTTTCATATTATCCATTAGGCGCATGGCCAGGTAAAAATAAGAAATGGTTCTCAATCATTGGTTACCCGGCTAAATCCTTTAAATCAGATCCTAAAAAGAAAATAATTAATGCTTCTACCGATCTATGGGGCCACAAACCTCAAGAACTGCACAAAGTTGTAGATATTTTCAAAGATTTTTAAAATTGTTAATAACTTTTACAAAATAACTGCCATATAATTTTTTTATGTCAGTTATTTTTCGTATATTAGTACTGTAATTAAAACTATTAACTATGTCAACAGAATTAAAATCACTTAAGGGCCAATTTCACAGTCAAAAGACAAATGAAATGGAAAACACTGAGATGTCACTAACCAGATTCAGTGGAGGTAAAGAAGGTATGAAACTTCAATTAACAATGAGGCAACAAGACGACTTTTTCACACATATTACTCTTGATAAGAAGCAAATGCAAATTCTTGTCAAAGAAATTCAAGAAAACTTTGAATTCTAATGTAAATTTGTTAGAAAGTATGTAATAATACTACTAACAGCAAAATAATTGCCAAAACATTTTTTTATGTCAATTATTTTTCGTATATTAGTACAGTAATTAAAACAAACCTTAAAAAAAGAATACATGTCAAAAACAAAAAAAGTAACCTACAGAGAATTAGCAGAAAACTTCGTTGCATCTAAATCAGAAAAAGACTACAAAATCCTTTATGATAAAATCAAACCAGGACTAGAAAACTATGTCTATAATGTTGTAAAAGACAATGAAGCTAAAGATGATATTGTAACTAATACTCTAACTAAAATGTGGACTAAGATTGATCAGTATGATCCATCATATCAAATCACTACATGGTTATATAGAATCGCATTCAACGAATCTTTAGGTTGGATCCGTCAAAGAAACAAGAAAAGATCTATTGATGCATTAAAAGATTCCGGTATTGAAGTATCTAGATATTATGCTAGAACATCTGCAAAAGATTTACTTGTAGAAATGGAACACAAATCAGAACAAGAATGGCTTGATGAAGATGATGCATTAATGAACAGATATGAAATGGCTCTTAAAGGTATTAATGATCTTAAGCCAATGTATCGAGGTATTCTAGAAGATAGACTACTTAATAACATGAAGTATGAAGATATTGCATCTAAATACGAATTACCATTACAGACTGTTAAAAACAGAATCCGTAGAGGTAAAGCAATCATTGCAGGATCTATTTAATAATGAGTAAGATGAATAAGAAGTCGGAAGATGCTTGGCAGATACTAAGAATACAGGGAGAATTCACAAAAGGATTTGATACACTAAATGAATTATATAAGTGTATCTCTGTATTCGGAAGTGCAAGAACACCTAAAAGTAACAAGTGGTATAAAGAGGCTAGGAAGTTTGGTGGATTAATTGCAAACGAAGGTTTTGGAGTTATCACAGGCGGAGGCCCTGGTATCATGGAGGCTGCTAATCAAGGTGCAAAGGAAGTAGGAGGTAAATCTATTGGTGTTGGTATTGAGTTGCCATTTGAGGCCGGTATGAACCCGTATGTCGATCTAGGTATTGAGTGCCGATACTTCTTTACGCGAAAGGTATTGTTTGCAAAATATTCACAGGCCTTTGTAGTCTTTCCAGGAGGCATGGGAACTATGGATGAATTATTTGAAGTAATGACTTTAGCACAGACTGGACATGCACCTGAATTCCCGATACTTTTAGTCGGCAAAAAATACTGGAGCGGCTTAGTAGACTGGTTGCAAGAAACTGTAGCAGCTACTGGTAGGATGAGTCAGAAAGATTTTGATCTATTTAGAATTGTAGATACGGCAGAAGAAGCTGTTGAAAAACTAGTAGAACATAATGCAAAATACCGAAAAGAAGATACTACAAATTTTTAACAAAATAGTTACCTCTAAACTTTTTATTGTCACTTTTTCGTCGTATATTTGTACTGTACCTAATAACTAATACACATGATTGATTTCCTTACCTTTTCTAAAGAGTGTTATTCTATTCCGGAAATGTTTGCATTTTATATGTACATCGAAGTTATATTTCTTCTATTACACATTGCATATAGGCACTCACCAATCCCTGCTTTACTCTTCTCTAAAAAGAAACAATCTAAAAACTAACTAGTATAACTATCACACACAGTTCTACGGCTTAACGAAGCCTGATCACAAAGAACAAATTGACATCTACATTTAGTACTAATGCCGCTGTGGTGGAATTGGTAGACACGTTGGACTTAAAATCCAATGGACAGTAATGTCCGTGGCGGTTCGAGCCCGCCCAGCGGTACTAAATATGCACCCGTAGCTCAGCTGGATAGAGCAACGCACTTCTAATGCGTAGGCCATAGGTTCGAATCCTATCGGGTGTACTAAGACATAGTCAAGTATCTCCTCAAGCTTATACCTTGTTGAAAGAGTAATTGGTTACATGAGAGTTCAAGTCTCTCCTTGACTACCTTCAGGTTTAAAATAGAAACAAATAGTGCTTTTACTGTATAAACATTATATAGATAAATACAATTCACTATGGCAACTTACAAAAAAGAAACTATGAGTAAAAATAAACCCGAGGTATTTAAAGCAAGGACCAGAGAATGGGATTCTAATGAATGGCAAGGAAGATCTAAACGACAAGTAGAAAATAATGAAAAGCTATCTGGCATTTCATGGATCTTGATCTTATCGTTCTTAATAGGTTATGGGCTTGCTTTAATTATAGGATAGTACGTTTATGAAGGTAGACAAGATTTATGTATTGGCGATAAACCATACGCAAGAGAAAATAGACAATATAGTATCAAGGTTAGAACTAGCAGGATTTGAGCCTAATACTCCATTTGTAGTATTAAAAGGACATAATGCATATACTGATGAAGTTCCAGAAGGTGTAGGGGTATATGAAAAATGGGGAATCTCAAATAGCTGGAATAAATTTTGGCAAATGCCAGTACAGACTGGAGAAGTCGGATGTACTTTAAGCCATATTAATGCCTGGAAAATTATTGCAGATGAAGGAGTAGAAAGAGCCCTTATTTTAGAAGAAGATTTTCAGCCAGTAAATGGTATGCAATTTAAAGATATTCCAGAGCCAGATCCTAAATGGCCTTTTGTATGGGATTACCTAACACTAGGTAGATGGTCTTTTAATTACGATGACGATGTTAAATTGAATGAAACCTATTGTATACCAGGGTTGCACTATAACATGCATTCTTATATACTAACTAACATAGGAGCACAAAAATTAGTAGACTATAATCTAGAAAAGAACTTATTCATTAATGATGAGTTTATTACAGCTACTTATATGAAGCATAGAAGGCCTGATATTGAAAAAATGTACCCGGTTAAAACAATAAATGCTCTTGCTACACATAAAGATCTATTTGAACAATTAGATCATAAATCAATGGTCTCCGGGCATACAAGAGATTAATTTAAAATGCCACTACCCTGTCCAGTTTGTAGAACACCCTTACATGTTGACTTACAATGGTTAATGCAAAATCCTATCTGTCAATGCCCGACATGTCTGTCGGTTATGAACTTTGAAGTTCCAAAAGAGCTGCAGAACGAAGTAACTACTGCAATTAATGATATTAAGAAAATTAAAGACAAATATAGTGGTATTGCTACATTCGGAGAGAACAAGCAAAAACTGATATAAGAATAACATATTTCTATATTATGCTTGATATATACTATGTATAACTTAAATAAAAATTTACAAAAATGGCAGGAATAGCAGATCAATTTAAAGGGCTTCCAATCGAAGACCTTATTGTTTCACCTTTAGTCGGTATGGCAAAAGGTCAAGCAAAACTTAACGAAGTAACATGGAAATATATTAATGAAGTAGCCTTTATTGATGGTGAAACTAGAGCACTAGATGTTCAAATTAATAAAGTAATGACAAACCCAGATACTGGAGAGCAGACATGGGAAGAGCACTACGCAAAAGTACCAATGTTACCTTTAGTACCATTACCTTCATTAGCAGTAACAAGTGCTGATATTGAATTTAATATGGAAGTTCAAACTTCTGATGTTTCTGTAGACAAATCAGCCTCTGAGGCTTCTATGTCTGCATCTGCTTCAGGTGGATGGTGGGGAATGAAATTTAAGGCATCAATGGCCGGTAAAGTTTCATCTTCTAAAGAGAATACAAGAAAGACTGATAATTCAGCTAAATATAATGTAAAAGTTCATGCTGAACAATTACCTGCAACGGAAGGTATGTTAAAGCTATCTGATGCATTAGTTAGTATGATGGATCCTACTCCAGTAGCTCCAACTAAGAAGTCTCCTGTAGCACCTAAGTAATTAGAAGTTAACAAACGAATTTAAAAAGCCCTCACATGAGGGCTTTTTTTGTATTGAAACAAATGTGCATTTAAAAGTATAATTAGTAACTTAAGTAAACAACAATGGCAAGATTAAACGTAGAAGAATTAGTCGCAGGACTTCTAGAAGCAGCAATGGTATCTCAGGGTATTTCAGAGAGACAACATATTAATGCACTTCGTAATTATTTTAATGATGACGGAAGTCCAATTGTAAAGACTTTCAAAATAGGCGCGAAGGAAATGTCAATTCCGGTATTTGTTTTAGCCGATCATTCTTCTATTGGACTTGACGAGTTAGAAATAGATTTCCAGGCTAAGTTAGTATTTGGAGATAATCCAAAAGATGTTTCTGATTTAAAAAAGTCTTTGTTGGGTCTCTTTAAAAAGAAGGGATATTCTCATAATGTAAAAGGCATTCAAGTAGATTCAGGTGCTCCATGTAAACACGCAGGAGTTACTAGCAATGGTATGGCTAAAATTAAAGTTAAGTTTAAAGCAGACGATAAACCTGAAGCTCTATCTAGATTAATAGATGAATATATATCATTAATGCAAGATCCTAGTCAAGGTAAAGATTCACCAGAAAATATTCATAAGTAAAATTTGAGCCTAACCGAAAGGGATATTAATATTATGAAACTATTAAGAAAGCTATTAATAATGTTTGGTAACCTATTCGATATGGGTTGGTGGGCAGATAAAATCAATACTAAGTTAGGTCTATACAAGTTGGCTGAAAAGAGTAGATTCCGTAAATGGCAAGAAGGTCTAACAGGATGGAAATTCTGGGCATGGCAAATAGTAGGTGGAATTACATTCATAATCATCTTTGAATTTATATTTAATAAAATAGGCATAACAATGTTACCGTGGAAATGACAGGAGAACAAATTGATAGAATTATTGAAATGGCTTGGGAAGATAGAACTCCATTTGAAGCCATTGAATTCCAATTTGGCCTTAAAGAGAATGATGTTAGAAAATTAATGAGGGCTAACATGAAAGAATCTTCATTTAAAATGTGGAGAGAAAGAGTTAAAGGTAGAAAGACAAAACACGCTAAGAATAGCGAAGGCACTAGATTTAAATCAAAAAACCAGAGAGCAAACCGATGAGACACTTCTTTTTAATAATTCTATTTATGTTAACAACGAATATGGTTGGACAGAATTTTATTTTACAAGAGAAAGACAAACAGATACATTTTGCAGCAGGTATGGTGGCTAGCACCGTGGGCTATCATTGGTCATATAAAAGACATGGTAATAAATCAAGAGCTCAAATAACAGGAATGTTAACATCAATTTCAGTCGGTATATTAAAAGAATTATATGATAATAAAACTGGTGGTACGGTAGAGAGTAGAGATGTTCTAGCCACTATGATGGGAGGAGCTGTAGTCACAGTTACAATACCACTATTTCAAAAGAAAAAGAAATGAGAATAGGAATTACATGTTCTTCATTTGACCTATTTCACGCAGGTCATGTTAAAATGTTAGAAGAGGCAAAACAACATTGTGACTATCTAATTATTGCATTACAAACAGATCCTACAATCGATCGACCAGAAAAGAATAAACCTATTCAATCTGTAGTAGAAAGATGGGTTCAAGTTAATGCTTGTAAATGGGTAGATCAGATAGTACCTTATACAACTGAAGGGGATTTAGAAGATATTTTTATGTCTTTTAAACTAGATTGTAGAATCATTGGAGATGAATATGAGACTAGGGATTTTACAGCAAAAGACATCTGTCTAAAAAGAGGAATTAAAATAATATATAATAGTCGAGATCATAATTGGTCCTCGAGTGAATTAAGAAAAAGAATCAAGTAATGAGTACAGAACAACCAAACGGTAATACACAACTTAACACCGAAAGAAATGCCTTCAACCAGAAAGTAGGCGCTTATAGCATGTTAGGCAGAACTAAGAAAGTTCAATGGTCTAATAGACGTAGATGGAGAACCCTATAATACGATAACACACGCTTTATGGAATTTATATTAAATGTATTAACAGTATTTTTGACACTGTTTGCTGTTATAGATATGCCAGGTAATGTACCACTAATCATCAAACTACGTAAAGAGAATGGTGAAATAGAATCTTTAAAATCTACAATAATAGCAACAGCTATTATGATTTCTATTCTATTTGTAGGACAAACCTTATTTAGACTTTTAGGAATAGAAACGTTTCATTTTGCCTTAGCAGGCGCAATGCTACTTCTATATTTTGGAGTAAAAATGGTATTAGGTATCGAATCAGAATCTACGGCTGAACCAATGTCAGCAACTATATTTCCAATAGCATTTCCTATTATTGCAGGTCCTGGTACATTATCAACTATTATGTCGTTGACACAAGATCTAAGTAATATTGAAATTATCCTAGGTATTATTTTAAATGCTATAATGATTTATGTATTCTTGAAGACTGCACCCTGGATTCAAAGAAAATTAGGTGTTGTAGGCATCACTATTATGGAAAGAGTCTTTGGAATCTTACTTGTCGCAATAGGTATGAAAATACTAATTAATTCTTTAGTATTAAGTGTAGTTGCAGCTCAAGCTGCAATTGGTTAGCTAACAGC
>Ga0102887_1000297_pt1 | contig 23387 bp, 23 predicted proteins | sample Colrivmet1550B02_FD_84504 | JGI IMG/M metagenome (GOLD analysis project Ga0102887, IMG submission 84504) | Estuarine microbial communities from the Columbia River estuary - metaG 1550B-02 | ecosystem: Environmental > Aquatic > Marine > Intertidal zone > Estuary | place: USA: Columbia River...
CTACTTCTTCAGTTTCTTCAGCTTCTTCAACTTCTTCAGTTTCTTCAACTTCTTCAGTCTCTTCAACTTCTTCAGTCTCTTCAACTTCTTCAGTCTCTTCAACTTCTTCAGTCTCTTCAACTTCTTCAGTTTCTTCAACTTCTTCAGTTTCTTCAACGAATTCTTCAGCGTTTTCTTTGTCTTCTTTGTCGACGTCTTCTACTGGATATTCTTCATCGCCTACTTTAAATGTCTTTTCGCCTTTTGCAATTGCTTCTGCTCTTGCAGCACCAAATTCATTTCCTTCTTCAACTTCTTCAGTCTCTTCAACTTCTTCATCGTGATGTGCTTCATCAGCTTCTTCAACTTCTTCTTCAGTTTCTTCAACTACGCTTTCGTTAATAGATGATGCAATATACTCAGCATACTCAGATACTGATTGTAAATTTTCTTTTAAATACTCAACATATTCCATAAGTTTTGCATGCGTGGTTGCACCTTCATTATGATTCTCTGCTAAATAATCAGTGAAATCTTTAACTTTAGAAATACCTTCAGCTAAATGTTCAGAGTATTGAATACCTTGATCTAATTTTTCAGCAACAGCCTCAGTATAAGATATACCTTGATCTGCTTTTTCTGCGACGTGTTCTGAATATTGAATAGAATCGTCTAATTTGCCAGCTAAATACTCAACGTATTCTGAGAGAGTATTTACGCTTTCAACTATAGTGTCGTTATGAGACTTTACATCTTCTAACGTTTCGTCTTCGTTTGTTGCGCCGATAGACTCTTTAATGCTTTTCATTTCGTTAGCTAAGTACTCAGAATACTTATTGAAATCTTCAGCTTTTACAAATTCTGCCATGTTTTTTTCTTTATTATTTGATTCTTTATTGGTTTTAGTAATTTCTTGTGTCTCTTCAAGTGATTCATTGGTTTCATTTAAATCATATATCCATAGACCTGAATTATCATCGAATCCATAAGATTCGTTAACTCTTTTTAATTCAGCGTTTGCAAATCCTGGATCTGCAACTAAATCGTAAGTGAATAATTGTTTGATTTTTACCTTTCCGTTAGATTCAACGGCTCCGGCTGCTCTTGATGAGATTTGTAATGGTACACCAGCATCTACTAGGGCTTTAGCTTGACGACCTGCGTCAGTATCTAGTAATTTGATTCTACCTCTTACTTCTTTTGATTCTTTGTCGTAATATAATTCTTCAATAATATGAGAGACACTCTTAAGGGAAATATCGAATTGTTGCGGGTGATCTAACTCACCTAATAGCTTAGAAGACTTAATCTTGTCTTGTAATGCTTCTATCTGAGGAACGTATTCGCTCTCAGTATAGATTCGATTATTTTTATTCTTTTGATCTATTTGACCAAATATACCTTCTAGAATGTAATCTTTATTCTCAGTATCAGTTACTTTTAGCTGAGATGAAGACATTTCAACAATTAATAAGTTGTTGTTATTTGTCATAACTATGATTTATCTATTTTTATTATATATCTACTTGTATTATGCAATTATCTTAATATCTTTTAGATGTCAATATCCAGGTCTCCGTCGTCGCCTTCTTTTTTGTCATCTTCCTCTTCTTCGCCATCAGCTGCTTTTTCTTCTTCTGCGTCTTCTGCAGATTTATCTAGGTAATATGCTGTTAAAATATCCATTTCGCCCTCAGCGAATGCATCTTGCCCATATTCATTATAGAAGTAATCTTTAAAATCGCTTTCAGTTTTAGAAGCTGTAATTGCTCCTAATATTTCAGCAGATTTAATAGTAGAACCAGAATCTAAGGTCTGATCTTCTACATATATTTTAGAATCTTCTCCTGCTTTTAGCGAGTCTTCGGAAATAAACTCTTCAAATGTTTTAATAATCTTCATGTTTTATATATCTCTTTTTCTTAACTATCTAGGATTAGCGGCTATATGCCCATTCCGTCGTCCTCTTGTTCAGGTTCATCGGCGGCTGATTTTCTTTCCTTTGCTTTATATGCAGCGTTAGCTCTAATCTCGTCGTCAGTTAATTTTAAATATTTTCTGACTAGATATTCTTGATCAAAGTAATACTCTTCTTCCATTGTTTCTTGGTTAGTTGTCATTAAACTATCTCTCATACTTGAAATAAAGTCTAATCTTAATTGCATAATCTCTTGTTCTTTTAATTCAGCGAACATGTTCTCTTCATTATATCTTAAGGCTACTTGAGTCTTAAATTGAGGATCGTCTTGGAATTCAGGGTATTTAAGACACATTTGAATGTACATCGGCTTAACCAATATCTCTTGAAATACAGATCTTAATCTTTTAATAAACTTACCGAATTTGATTTCATCTCTTACCATACCATCACCTGCTAATGCATAGTCACCGCCATCATCTTCATATAAGAATCTGTTGTAAGGAATTTTAGAAACCTCTTTTAATTTGTTTTGGAAATAACTAACTGCTTCAGTATCTGAAAGATCTGGTCCTTCAGAACTAAGAGTTTCAATTTCTGGTGTTTCACCATCTTTAGAAGGTAACCAGTATTCTTTACTAAATTGTAGCATTGGCTTACCATCAGTTTCTAATGTTCCTGATTCGAAGTCAAAATCAACTACCTCTTTATAGTTATTCATTAACTGAGCTAACGATTGCTTTGCTCTAGTTTTAGATTTACCACCTACAGGTATAATAAACTTCATTCTAAATGAAGCGTTGGTTACAGCCCAGATTACTCTGGTATGTTCCATAATTCTAAGTAGGTTAAATGATCTGATTAATCTTTCAACATAAGATACTCTTGATGCTGTTGAAAGTGAAGAATAAGAAATGTAAATGATTTGAGAATCATATAATACTCTTTCTTTAGTAGGTTCGTCTTTGTATTGAACCCAAACTTTTTTACCATCGTCTTTATTGTAACCTGGCATTAATGTAACTGGATCAATTTCTTTAAATCCAATAATTTCGGTTTGGTCTGGGGAATAAATTATCTCAAATGATAAGTAACCATCAACTAGGAACTTTCTAAAGAAGTACCATGCTGATTGTTCGCCATTAAAACCAAAGTAGTGGTATATTTGTCTAAAATATTTGTTAAGGTCTTTTTGTACATCATCTGATACATCAAGTCCCATTATTTCAGGTTGGCAAAAGAAGTTTTTATCATCATATACAACTGCTTCATCACAAAGTATATCTAGAATATCTTCTACCTCATCGTTCATTGAGAATCTTCTTAATTCATCTCTCTTTCCAGGGTAATCAGTATCAAAGAACGGTACGTTCTTCTTCATGTTTATATCTCCCATGGATAGTGCAGCAAATGCACCATAAATATCATCGTTGTCTAATCCAAACGGATTCATTTGGTTGTAACCAAACTGGTCTTCCATTGGGCCAATCGCTTGAGATTGTCTAAGCACCATGTCATCATAACGCATACCAAAAGAACTTAGCGTCTTCAAAGCATTGGAGAGGCTAAATGGTCTTGCGTTAGAACTAAGAGGTCCGTTTCTTTTGTCAGTAAATCCTGCCATAATATAGTATTATTTCTGTTTTATATATCTCATTTATTTAGATGGTTTCTGAAGGCTGCTCTGATCTTGCCAACTGATGAGCCATTTAGCTCTAAAAAGTCACAAAGGGCTATCTCAGGCCATCGTTCGTATGCCACTACAACTTGTTGAGATTTACGAGTTGTTGCATATTGTCTAATTGCAAAATCAAAGCCATATCTCTTTAGGAATGATTTAGCTCCTTGGTATGATAATGATAATGGTCCTTGTGCTCTAGCGTTCTCTGTTTTAGAACCTCTATTCTGTCCTTGTATATAGCCTTTGTATTGCTCATAGACGAAATCTAAGAGGTCTTGCTTTACAGGGACTGGTAACATATTAAGATTGATACCCATGTCATTACCTGTATCTGAGCGGTTCAGCGCCAATACTACTGGATTGCTGTCCCACCATTCTGCGACAATTGGGTTTTCATATCTAAACACATATATCTTACCTTGTTGGAATGGACCTGCTGATCTAGCTACTGCCTTTTCTCTAACAGCTTTTTTAGAAGTATTAAACCAATCTTCTGCTGCACTGGCTGCTCTTGCCATTCCACCAGCTTCTTTAGATAATTCTCCTATTTGTTTTTTAATCTGTCCCATTATTTAAGTGTCTTTTCAGTTAAGACTATAAATCGCCAACCTCGGTTTTCACACCAAGCATTTGCATAAGCATATTTATCTCTATTCTTAACATACTGTTCTGCCAAAAATTTATAGGAGTTAAGTGCCTTCTTAGATTTCTTTAAAGGCGGTTTAGGTTTTTTAATCTGTGCTTCTGGCTTTATTTCAACTAGCCATTCTACTGGTGGCTCATCGCCAGTACCAGCTGTTTTCATATAAAAGTCCGGATAATAAATGTGTTCTTTTTTATCCGCAGTCCACATGTATTTAATTTTAACAGGTTCACTTGACCACTTTAATACATTATCTTTAGTATCGCACATGATACAGAACTTTCTTTCCCAAGAGGAACGATAAATGATCGGCGTTGGGCCGATATACTTATCTGGATTTTCAGGAGTAAAATACCCCTGTACAAATCCTGAGTTACCACTAGGTTTTAAGTTCTTTATTGACATTAAATATTAAACATTCCGGATTCACCATCGCCACCTTTGGTATTAATGCGATCCATTGACATTGTGTTTTTATATTTCGTAGGATGTATTTTATTCCAGCCCTTTGCATAACCTCTCTTTGCAATCTCTGTAAAGTATGCAAATGCATTGGTATATTTAGGGTTAAAATTCCTCCAGTACTTAAGAAGATCTAATATAGCAAACTGCATACAATCATTCTTGTCGTCGTCGTTTAAATATACTAGTTTTCTAATTGCTCTTTCAGCGATTAGTATCAACATCTTCTCAGCGTCCTTTGTTAACTTATCATCTTCTTTAGACAATACAATCTGATTGTATAAGTCTTTGTTATTTAAATAATTCTTTTTTCTAGGCACAGTAGTTAATTTCTATTTGATTACTAGTTATATGAAAAAAAGCCCATTTGTTTCGAATGGGCTTTTCAGTCGGTATTTTAAGAGAGTGTGATTATACTGTATCTTCAGATGATATGTTAATCTTGTACTTTTCTACTCTAAATGGTTTGTTTTCTACAAACACAGTTAAAATATCATTTTTACCTGCTTGGTTAAATTCTACAGAGTCTACTTTAATAGAACCGTCTTCTGCAATACCTTCAACTTCTGATTTTAATGTAGCATCTACATATCCATCTTCAATCGTTAGTGTATCATTTTCTAGAGCTTCAACTTCTTCGCTAATTCTAGTAATTTCAGAACCTATTAAGTTATCTGCTGCTTTAATGTCCGGAAGGTTTCTATCAGCTTCTGCTAATCTACCCTTTTGGTCATATAAGAAAGATAACATCTCTTTGTAAAGACTTATCTTTTCTAATTTTTTACCTGTTGATATTGCTGCAGATTCTAAAAGATCTTTAAACTGTTCAGTAATATCTGCTCCAGTTTGTTCTTTTACGTAATCTATTGCTGCATCACTTAGCATTTTTTCAAAGCTAGCTAATTTAGTAGTTTCGTTTACTCTAAATACAAAAGCATTTTTCTCTGCTCTCATAGTTACTACAGTAACATCTCCTTGTGTAGCTTCTGTTACAAAATCTAAAACTTTATATGAGTTATAGTTTTCACATGCTAATTGAAATGCATCGATTAATTTTTTATCTGCGTATTTAATATATGCTGATGAAAAGAACACTTCAGATAGTTTATCTTCAGTACCTATTGGCATTTCGATATTACCTGCTTTATATAAGTTCTCATTTACATCGTATGAAAATTTTACTGTTAGGCTATTAGCTTTCGCTTCGCTTATTGCAGTTTTAGTAGTTTTAATTTCCTTATTAGCTTCTGTTAAGGCTCCGGATTTTTCATCTTTGCCATAAGAAATTCTAAGTTCTTTTGCAGTCTTTTCTAGGAATGTCAGCTTTTCAGTTAGAGCTAAATAGTTATCAAAATTTTCTACTGAACCTTCTTGTATTTTAGTTACTGATGATTTAGCATTGTAATCATAGTAAAAAGAAATACCTGATTCGTTAATATCGAATATCTTACCGGCAGCAACTAGAGTTTTAAAAGTATCATTAGTTTCTGTGATAGCTTCAATATGACTTCCTGTGATTTTAAAATCACCTCCAGCTGCATGGAAGATATAACCCTGTCCTTGTTCTAGGATTGGTGATTTAATTTCTTTGTTAAATGTATTTGTCATTATCAAATTTTTATGTTTTCTTAATGTATATATCAATCATTTTCTTCATCTAGTTTATCACCCCATGGGAAGCGCTTTGCTTTTACCTCGTAATTGTCTCCGAGGAGTGCACTATCTGGAGTTCCCATGCCCGGTGTGGTTAGATTACTATTACCAATACCGAACATTCTATTAGATTGTTTTCTACGTCTACTAAGACGTTTAATTTGAGATTCTGTTGTTAATTGATTACCTAATGCTTCTAAAATAGCAGGGTCTGTTACGTTAATGCCAGTCTCAGTTTTAATCCACTGTTCTCCATTAGATTCCCATTTAGCTGGTTCATAACTATCATAATATACTCTAGGAAATCCGGTTGCATCTAAGAATCCATTAGGATCTATATAGTCTCCAACAGTACCATTAGCATAAGAAGTTCTAGTGAATTTTCTATACACATCTTCTTCAAAATCAAACGATGGTATAAATGAATTTATTTCTAAACTAAATGTAACTTTATGGTTTTGTTTATCATCAAATGAATATTCAACAGGTCTTTCTTGTGTATAATCATCTGGCATCATATACTCAGATGCAATTCTATAAGTACCCTCTTCTAAATGACCAGCATCTACGTGGTAGAAATTAGCCTTGTACATTCTTTTTACAATAGCCTCAGTAACTTTAAATAAGTCTAATTGGCTAGAGAGTAAAATTTCAACGTCAACTCCAATTGTACATGGGATCATTTCAAATTCTGCAACATAGCCTTCCATTAGGCCATCTTCATTCATCATCATATAATGACCCATATTTCTTTTGTTAACTAATTTAGATGGGTCTACTGCGAATGAAGTTAGGTTTACAATACCTCTTGGTACTTTATCGTAATTACCGTCTGCAAATTCTCCGTTAGGATCGCAGCTTTCGCCATTTGCATTAGAAAACAAGAAACTATCTTTCATAAAATTCTCATCTCCAGATACTGCATAAAAGAAAGGTACATCGATTTCTGCCCTTTCATCATTACTGATCTGTCTATAAAAACTAAGTTTACTATTAAGATCAGCTAATAAGCCGACAATAACATGTCTAATAACTGAATCGTCTTTGTTGAATTTTAAATTATATGTAGCCATAGGTTATATATCTTCATTTACTGGAAACAAAAATGGCCAATATTTCTATTGGCCATTTTTAATTAAATTTAATTAGAGTTATGCTTCACAATTTCCAATAGTAGGATTAGTATCTAATAGTTGATGCGCTTGCGCTGATGTTGATCTAACAACTACATAAGTTTCAGCATCGAAAACGAGTCCTTCAGAGATCAGTACCTCATTAGCTTCGTATGCGTTAAAACGTATCAAATCACTTGATGATGTTTTTAGTATGTAAATGGTACTTCCACCACATGCTGTAACCTCATAATAGTAATCTGTAGGAGTAGGATTTTCTTTATTGCCACCTTCGTCGCCTTGGTTGCTATTTACTCCGTCGTAATTAGTCCAAGCTCCAAGAGTTGTGTTGTTTATAGCTGCTACTGCCTCTGCGTCATTTGCGAATGTTCCAATACCTAATTCATTTGCAATACCTAAGAAATCTGCTTGAGTAGGAACTCCTTTAAATGCTAGTTTTCTAGCTGTTCCATCAAAACCGTATCCTTCTACTACATCCCCAGGTACATAACTTGCAGTATCAATTGTACCTTCTGTGTTAAATGCTTCTGGTAATTCGCCATTAATTTCTGCTGTATAACAAATAATTGAATGAAATCTATCTTCATCGGGTCCCATCGTCCACTCAAAACCTGCGAATTGTTGTCCTGGAACTTCATCTCCACCTTGAAATGGAGTGATGTAATTATCTTGAACAACCAATCTTGCGCCATGTTCTGTATAGCCAGGGAAGTTATATGTTTGTGTTACGGGCTTATACCCAAAATGTCTTGCTAAAACTGCCATAATTTTATTTGTTGTTTATTTTATTTCTTTTATTATATATCCTAGTTAATCTATATTTTCGATAGTAAACTTAGAAAAACCGTTCTCTCTATATATTTGTATCTTCTTATCAAAAATCTCATGTGGCAAAACAGAGTGGTTAATAACAAACGTATTGATTTCATGTTCTTTGATTACTTGATTTAAAATCTTTAATATGTTGTAAACACCATCATGGTCTACTGAAGATAATAGCTCATCTAAGAACAAAAGGTTTAGTTGTGGGAATCTTAACTTTAAGATCTTAATGATTGCGATAATAACAATAAAGTCTGCTTTCTTACGCTCACCAGTTGAAAGTGTCATTGGATTAATATCTTCACCTAGGTGATTAATAATACAATTAAACTTCTCATCAAATCTAATATGGAATTGCAAGTGCATCGTTTGAGTCATTGCAGCTATATTAGTATTAAGTCCTGGTAGGATAGTTTTAACTGCTAAATTCTTTACTCCATCTTCACCTAGTATATTTTCTACAATTTCCATAAAATTATAGTCTGCATTTAAGGTATCTTTACTTGTAGATTTAGCAGCCTCTTTTTCTTCAAATTCTGTAATAAGATTTCTTAAGTGGTCAAAGTCTGAACCTTCTGGAGTATCTTTTAATTTAACGAGTTCTCCTTTAAGTCCTCGCATTGTTACTTTGTTATCTGAGATCTGTCCTTCTAAATCTAGCTTAGCCTCTCTTGCTTCAATTACTTTGTCCTGTAATAAATCCATCTCAGCCTTAATTGATTTAATCTGATCTGTACTCGATTCTATCTTATCTGCAAATTCTACTTTCTGAGTTTTGTGCCAATCTGAAGTTAACTTAGTTTCACATGTCGGGCAATGACCACTCTCATATAGCTTTAACTTCTTATTTAGATAATCTATTTCTCTTTTAATATCACCTGCTTCTGTGCGCTTTTCATTCCATTGAGTATTAAAAGTATTCATTGCACCTTCTTCCTTCTTACGATTAGCATCAATATCTAATACCACTTCATGTAGTGCTACTAATTCATCTTTTAATTCTTGGATCTTAGATTTATTTACATTTTTAGATTCTTCTAACAGAGTATTTAGTTTACCTCTAACCGATCCAATTGAATTCATTATCTCATTTAACTCAGCGTCAAAAGCATCAATATCGAATTTAATATCTCTACGTTCATCTTTGATTTGCTTTTGCATATCATTAAGAATAGAGAAGCCAAACATTCTATCAATAATTTGTTTCTTATCCGAATTAGACATGGTTAAGAAAGATTTAAAATCATTTACTGATAAGATAATTATATTTTTAAATACATGGTATGGAATACCGAATACCTCTTCTTCTAAATAATCTTGTACAGATTTTTTACCGGCTTTATCAAATTCAACTCCATTGATTAATACAGAAAACTTATTAGGCATTAAGCCTCTTTCAATTTCAATCTTCATAGTACCACACATAAGACCGATCTTAACATGTAGTTCTTTATTAATTCTATTTGGTAGATCTGATAATTTTACACCTTCAACTTTACCATACAAAGCATAGATAATAGCATTGGCAATAGTAGTTTTACCATCACCGTTTTTACCTAGAGTTAAAAATAACTCAGAGGTGTCTTCTTTAAATTCTATTCTCTGTTTTTGATTTCCGTAGGAAGCAAAATTCTTAAATTCAATATAGTCTATTCTCATTTATTGATCTGTGTCGTAATTGTATGCTTGTTGAGTATACAATTGTTTTAACTTGCTCTTTAGTCTTATCGTTAAATCATCATCTTGTTTCATACTATCTACATACATATTACATAAATTAAGAATATTGTAATTTTTATACATCTCCTCAATTTCATTAATGTCATAAAAGTCTTTATCAATATATGAATCTTCTTCATAAATATTTGGTTCTAGCTTTCTAGAAATATTTTGAATTTCATTAACCAACTGGCTTAATGCATTGGTTGTAGCGATCTGCGATGGAACGAATAGATCTACAAAGTTATTCTTTATTTGCTTCTTAAATTGACCAAGAGGCATATCATATAGCGCTTTGATATTATACCTTAAGAACTTAGGTGAATCATGATTTTCATGGAAAGTCTCTTCCATTGTTTCTAGATCTACAATATCAAAACCTTTTGGATTATCTCTATCCGATCTAGTCAATTGGTACGGAACTCCTACCATTAATAATTTACCACGTTCTTGTCTAAAGTGAATATGTCCTGAATAAACCCTCATGTATCTGTCATAGATATTAGAATCTGTTCCATGTTCATTTTTAACTTTAGCATTAAGGTAAATACCTCTAACTTCTGAGTGACAATATACAATATCTGCTTGTGGATATTCTGCTAAGGTTTCAGTTTCATGAGCAGCATCTCTTCTCCATGGCATTAGTAAAATGTTTTTACCAGACCAGTTTAATAACTCAGGCTCTTTGTAAACCTGTACATTAGGAATCCATTTTAAACTATCAATCGAAGATATGTCATTTGATTTCTTAGCCCAAATATCGTGGTTACCACATATTACATAACATGGTAGAATCTGTCCTAATCTTTCAAATAAATTTACTGCGTAACTTAGGACTTTAATATTAATAGATTGTCTATTATCAAAAGTATCTCCTACTTGTACTAAGACATCACCTGGTCTTACCTGTTCTTTTAAGATAGGGATAAATGTGTTTTCAAAAAAGTCTTTTTGAATATCCAGCCACTCGACTGAATTTGCTCTTACACCAAAGTGCAAGTCTCCAAGGATCCAAACTCTTTTGGCGCCTTGTTTAATTACCTTGGGTTCAATCATTTAAAATAATCTTTTAATGTTCTTCTTTTCTAGAATACCTGTTTTTAAATCTAATTCTTGTATTAAGTCTTCTTTATATACATTTGATAGTGAGCTGTAAAATTTTGCTGGTTTAATATCGAAGTAAACACATAATTCACTAAATAAATCTATATTAGACCATTTAGGGCCAATCTCATCAATAATATATCCATATACATTATTAATATCATTCTTTTTAAGTTTATTACATCTACCCAAGTCGTCAATCTCATTAAATACTTTAAACCTAGAAGCAGTAATTAGTTCATGGATCTTTCTAGCGATCATTTCGTAATGTATTCTTTCCTCTTCGTCTTGGTTATTCTTTACTGAAGGATCTAACTCAAAACTAATAGTGCCGAGTTCAAATTCTGGAGTGTCAAAACTATTATTGAAAATTTTATCATTTTTTGCCATATTGTTTTGTTTATTTTTAAATACTGTGAATACTCGATGTTGCAATATCTTCGGTTTCGACCAATCTCATGTGGTTAAAGTCGATGTTTAGTTTGCATTTATTACCTTTACCTTCACCGTCTCTAATCTTAAGTACCTTTAACCAATACTCTTGGTTAGCACGCATTAAATCATCTTGAATAATACCTAACATTACATCAGCCGTATGTGAAAGACCTGCAGATTCTGCAACATCACCCATAGAAATATCTGAAGAGTTATATCCGTTTCTGTTTATTTGTGTTGCAGTAACGATCAACCAGTCATTACGCATTCCCATAGCACGAAGGTCTTCTGCAATTTGCTTGATCTTCATATATGTGTTCTCCGTATTTTGGTTACGATAATTGGCTAAGATATTAATATAGTCAATTACTACTGCTCCAACTTTAATTTGTAATTCTTCTTCTATTTGGCTAACGTATGCTTCAATATCTAATACTGTAGCCTGTGATGTTGGAAATTGTTTTACGTATAAAGATCCTGGAGGTGTAAATCCATCTCCAACAGTTTCTAGTCTACGTTTTATATGATCTCTATTCTTTGCTTTTTCAGCATATTCATTAATATTAATATTAAGAAGATTTGAACCGATTCTTTTTACGAATTTATGGGCTGCCATCTCTGCAGTAATTACTACAGTGTTAGTTCCCATCTTTACGAAGTTAGCTGCATCGTTTGCTAGGTAAATAGATTTACCAATATTTTGTTCTCCTGCATAAACTACTAGATTACCGCCTTTATCATATCCGCCTCCTAGCATTCTATCTAAGAAGTTATATCCAGTACTTATCTTTTCGCTTTCTTTCTGGTCATGTGAATCAAAATCAAAGAAGTCAAGACCTAGATCAGAATTAAATGTTAGGTTATTCCTGTCATTAATTAAGCCTTTAACTTTTGTAACAATAGATTCTACATTTTCAGGAGTAACATCTGTGGTTTTAATAAACTCAATAGTATCTGTTAAAGATGTATTGAAAGTTCTCCATTTAATCCAGGCTTCTGCAGTTCCTGTTAACCATTCTTCATCATACTTATCTAGATCTACATCGAAGATCATATCTAACGTATTTTCTCCAACACGTTCTTTAGATTTAGGATGGTTTTGAACTAAGAGCTTTAAGTTTTCTTTAGTTGGAGTCTCATTAAATTTGCTATAAAACTTATTAGCTAAATAACTTAAAGCATCAAGTTCTTCTGATGTATAAAAGTTATATTTAATTGCCTGTAAATACTTAACCCTTTCTAATGAGAGTCTAAAGAATAATTTTTCAAAGTCTTGTCCGAACTGCATATTGTTTTTATTGTTCTATGGTTAATATACCGTTTTGTTTAGAATAAGGCTCCTTTTCCCATAGATTAATTGCTAAAGCTTGACGAGTACCTTTAGTAACTGTTTTAACAGTGTGTACATGCTGTCCAGCTTGAAATATAATAAATCTATTAGGTTTAGCTTTGATTACCTCTGGTGGCATGTCAGCACCGTCTGAATAAACATGTAATTCTCCTCCTTCAAAGTTTTGTCCTGCTGGATAATATACACTTCCAATAACAGGAGTTACTATTTCTCCGGTCTTCTTATGCCATGCTTCATCTTTATCAAAATGAGGTTCTAAGAAATCGTTCCAACCATCTTTTTCTCCAGAAGGCAATTTAGCTTTCTGAATACCAGTCCAATATTCAAAACCATCAATAGAAAATGAACCTGAAATTGGGCAATGTTCTCCCCATGCATATTCAATTATCTTTTTAGCTGTATTAGTAGCTGGTGAATTCCACCAACCATCATACCATTTAAATACACCTGGTTCTTTAAATAATTCTGTTTTATTTTGTTCTATTTCTTTTAAAAGAGTTGCATCTTTTATGAAGTTATCAAATACTGCTATCATTGGAATGGATTTATTATTATTTTAAAAGCCTCTTTGCCAGGCTCATCGTTTGTTTGTTCACATAAACCCATAGTAACTAATTCTTCTGCAGACTTTAATATTTTATCGTGGTCTGATTCTGGGAATCTATATGTTTTTAATGCGTGGAAAGTAAAGCTACCTTTGTATCTGTCTGGATTTCGATTACTTAATTTTACCTCAGCTTGTAAAACATCTAATGCTGTAGGATAATCTGGCAGATCCTTTTCTATTCCTAAAATATATTTTATTGGTAGTTTATCCTTACTAAGCTTCATCTTCCATTGATTCTAATAATTCATCTACGTTAAGATCTCTATGTTCCGTATTATAGTTAAATATCGGATGGATAATCTTTTCTATCTTCTGTAATATTTCTTGTGTAAATACTTTATCACTAAAGAATTCATTATTAGGTACAACTTCGTCTAAGTGTTTGCAAATCCAACCTCTTGCAGTAGCCTTTGGAGTCTTAACTCCCTTTTCAATACTACCTTTTGCAATTCCAATATTTTCCCAGTCAATATATTGTTCTAGGCCAACATATCTGTTCATACCTTCAGTAAAATGTAGGTGGAACTTAATTGGACTTGGTTTTGCAAATCTGTTTTTGTTTGGTTTTGCCGTTACAATAATACCAGTCTTTTCACCACCCTCTTTAAGTTGTGCCTTTCCTAAGAATAGAACAATAGATGCTGCGTACTCTGGTCCAGTTCCTCCACCTGCTACTGCCTGTGAAATAAATGATTGTGTTTGATATGTATGGTTAGTAAAGATAAATGGTATCTTTAAATCAGCTAGAGGAGTCATGATAATTCTAAAGATAGACTTTAAGATTTTAGCTCTTGTCATATCTGATTTTTCACTTCCTGTTTTAGCATCTTCAATTTCTTTTGCAGTTGCTAAGTTACCAGCTGAATCTAAGATAATCATTATCTTTGGAGTTTCCCCTCCAGCTCTTTTTACCTCTTGCATTTTAGAAGTAATTGTAGTTACAGATTGACGAAAGTCTTGTACTGTATTACATGGTTGGTAATTTACTTTATTAGTATCAATACCAAACTTCTTCATTAATTCTCTATCAACTGCTGCTTCTGAGTCATAGAAAATAACGCTATATCCCATATCAATTGCACGAGCAATAGAGTTTAGGATTAAATATGTCTTTCCTGTTCCTGAGGGTCCTGCGATCGAACAAGATCTATTGTTTGGCCATCCATTAAATAAAGATCCACTTACACATGCGTTAAGGTGATAATTACCAGTATCAATCCATTCGGTAACTTCACTGAATGTACTATTTTCCATAACGGATCCTAGTGGATTAATGTCTGCTAATTCTTTATTAATGTCGTCAAAACTAAATGATTTCTTCTTTGCCATTATATTCTTTTATGTTTATTATTATATGAGGGGATGGTAGATTGTTTAAAGTATAACTTTATCGTCTCCAAACTCAGCCGCTTCTTTTGCCCGTAGTGTATTTAAGTCTTCTGTTAAATTATGGGCCTTTCTTTCCAAATCTCTAATTTGATCCTGCACATCAGCCAAACCATGTAAAATTCTTTGATATTCTTTTACATATTCTTGTTGAGCTTCTGGTAAATCTTTTATATTAATTCTATCTGCCATATTAATCTTCTGCTCTTTGTGCTATAGTATCAATATCCTCATCAACAAGCTCAATAGCAACTTCTGTGAATTCTATTGTTAATTGATTTGGATCTACCGGGTTGTTTCTTTGTGCCCAATAAACTTCCCTTACATTTTTACCAAGTTCTTGATCGTTAGGGTATTGTTCTACTAGGTCCATGATTTGTTTAAAATTGCTAATTGGTCTGTCCATGTTGTTTTATTTTAAAATAATGCCGAAGCGTAAATTAAGTTAGTATCTAAGGTCTGAAGTCCTGTTGCAACCAATACTCTATTAAGAGGATCGATCATGCACTTTTCAAATTGAGTATCGTAATCTACTTGTGGTGCAATTTCATAGGGATGCTCGTTAGGCATATATGCGTAAACTTCTGATATTGGTGTTTTACAATTGTAAATCTTTAACTTTTCACCATTACCAATTACCTTATATTTGTTTTTAAATTTTGAATTGTTATTTAATAAGTAGTTATAGTAACCAGCAGCCTTTACGTTTGCTGGACATTTAAGTCCTACTTGGAATTCAATTTGATCGTCGACAATATACTTATCAATATTATTAGTTCTACGATTAAATGAAATATCATCTATATCTGCTAGTTGAAATTCTTTCTTTGAGGTTTTCATAAACTGAACTAGTTGTTCTAGTTCGGCCGGTCCTGGTGACGATTTACACGAAAACAGAATCCTAAGTGCTTCTACTAATTTCTCTCTAGCAAACTTTGGAGTTGAAGATTGTATTGTATCAAATCCAATTGTCTTTACCTTCTTTAACGATGGGTGTCTATCTGTAACTTCTAGTTTATCATCCCATGCAATATTTTGAATATACTTTTTCTTAGACATCCAAATACCATTATATGCTAATGATTCTAATTCAAAGAATAAGAAGTTATCAGTATTTCTAAGACTAGCATACTTTGCCATCGTGGCAGTAATATAATCCTTAAGTCTAAATGCGTAAAATGCTAAAATAAATTCATCAATTGGTAATGCGGTTTCTTCGTCTGGCCAAATAATAGATTCATAAAGATCTTGGAACTGTACGTAACAAGAATCTGTATCAATATAAATTACTGCAGGCTTTTCAATCTTACCCTTTACTTTAATGTTAAATTTATCATGTACTGCTTTGTCTTTATGCCAAAACTCATTTACATACTTATTAAGAATTGTCTCAGAATATAATATAGCGTTCTTACCTTGTTTCGTAATAGATTCTGCAATATCAATATTAAAGAAGTGAAACCATTTGTTACCGAATGCACCATAGATAGAGTTAAGTGTTAATTTAACTGCTTGTTCATAAGCGGTAAATTTAGCAGATAGCTGCTTGTAATGATTTACAAGCAGCTCCGCCTCTTCTTTACTAAGTTGATCGATTGGTTTTTCAGTAAGTGACTCTATATTCATTTATTAAGCAGTTTGACAAGTTGAAACTGTTAATAACGTTTGAGATTCTGTAGATTGGAATACAATCTTTCCATCTGAAATATGTACTTTTTGTTCTTCTCTATCTAAAAGGTTTAAATACTTCTTATAGACAGTTACTTCTCCAGCTCCATTTGATTCTGGATTAATAGTTGCGTTAAATGATTTACCGCTAACACTAACTCCAGTTCCATTAGCTTTTACGCTGAATGTTTCTTCTTTATCAAGTCCAAATAAGTTCTTTACTTTACCGATGGTATGTGTGTCCATGTTAAAGCTAAACTTAGTGTTGTCAATAGCAAAGATAGCATCTTGTTGTGCAGGAGATAAATCCTTAAATCCTAATGAAGGCTCTGAACAAGATAATGTAATTTCTAATTCATCGTTAAACATTCTTAATGAAGATGCGATTAATTCGCCTTCTTGTTCAATGAATTCTAATTCTCCTTTAATAGCGTCAGCATCAAAATGTTTGATAGCTTCAATTACCTTTGCTCCTTCAAAGAAGGCAACCTTCATTTCTAGGTCGGTATCAGGCCATTCGCTGATTTGAAAAATCTTATCACATTCAACAGCGTGTGATTTTACAGCGTCTCTTTGCGGGAGATATACTGCGGAAGTTATTTGCCCATCTTTAATTTTCATGTAGACAAATGAGTCAATTAGTTTAACTCGGTTAATAAAACCGGTTAAAGCGTGTTGGTCAATTCGATCAATTTGTAGTTTCATCTAAATATATTTTTGTTTGATAGTTATACTAGCCAAGTGCTAGTTTGTTTCATTAAAAAAGCCCAGGATCCTAGAAACCTGGGCTTTAAACCAAATTAGATTTAGCTTAGAATTTTAAGCCGAATCCAATTTGAAGGTTAGTAGTTTCAGCCCCTAAATCGTAAACGATTTTTGGATCTAAAAACATTGCTCCTTTGTGGAACTCAAACATTCTTCCTACGCCTACTGATGCTTGATCGAAATCAAAATCATTAAGTGCTAAATAACCGAAGAATCCTTTATGGAAATATCTTCCTTCAAGTCCTAAGACCATATCTTCAGTTGAATCTGCTTGAGATACATTCATTCCAACCATATAGCTGTCAGCGAATGCATAGCCGATCATTGGCTGGATTGATAAATCAGTCCAAGCCGTGTTAGTAATATCGCCAGTACCTACGTACCAGTCGCCTTTAGTGTTTTGCGCCATTGCGCTTGTGATTGTTAGCACAACTAGTGCTATTGATAAAATAATATTTTTCATAATAAATTAATTTGGTTTGTAAAATCTTCTACTCAGTCTGCACTTTGCAGTATTCTAGGATTAGATGTAGAAGTAACTGCTGTTTGTGTTTGAGCAGTATGGGTTAATATTTTTGTTAACGAATGATTGTTCATTTCTTTGTTAATGTAACAGTTTATACAGGGTATCTGTGTTTTGTTCCAAAAATATATGTAAAAAAGTGAGGCCAGGAAGTAGCGAACCCCTGGCCTCGGTTCCGAGAACTATCTCGGTCCTAAGAAGTGGACTTAACCACAACTAAATTATTATCCGTCGCAGCTTAAGCAATCTGGATCCATTGCAGCCTGTGCAATATCACCTCTTAATACTGATTCGGTTCTCATATAATAAAGAGTTTTAACTCCTTCTTTATATGCTTCTAAATGAACTTTATTAATAAATTTAGAATCTGCCTCATTAGGGAATGCTAGATTTAAACTTACAGCCTGGTCAACATATTGTTGTCTAATACCTGCCTGCTTTACTAATTCTAATTGATTGATTTCTTTAAATGTTTTAAAAATATCTTTAATTGGAACATAAAGATCTTTTTCTGTCTCTGACAATGCATCAAGCTTTGTTTGAGTAAGGATGTTTTCTTTATTTCCAATACTTGTTGCAATCTTTACATAGTAGTCTTCAATAAATTCTAGACCTTGAACAGAACCACCATCCGTTAAGATTTGATCCCAAGTCTTTCTAGTATTCTTATTAATAGTTGATAAGAATCTTTCTAATACTGGGTTCTTTCTAATAAATGTGCCCTTTGCTGTTTGTTCTGTGAATACGTTAGCAGCCCAAGGCTCAATCCCTGCAGATACATTACCTGCTAGTTTTGAGTTGCTTACAGTCGGTGCTATAGCTCTCAGGTGAGTGTTTCTCATACCCGTACCTCTACACCATAACGGTTCGCCATATTCTAATGCCATATCTCTACTTGCCTTTTCACTTTCAGTTTCTAATTGCTTAAAAATCTTTCTAGTTTCAAATTGTGCAGATAGCCCTTCAAATGGAATACCTCTTTCTTGTAAATAAGTGTGCCATCCAAGAACTCCTAGGCCTAATGCTCTACCTTTTTCTGCAGATCTTACTGAGTTTTCAAAACCTCTCATGAATTTTGCTTTCTGAATAAATTCATCCATAACTCCATCAAGGAACCAGGTAGCAGTGTAAACTAGATCTGTATCTTTCCACTCATCATATCTTGCTAAGTTAACTGAAGATAGACAACATACAAAAGAATGAGATTCATCTGTGTGTAATGTAATCTCAGAACAGATATTAGTCATATAAACTTTTAATCCGTTTTGTTTGTAAGCTTCAGGGTTAGCTCTATTGATATTCCCCTTGTACATAATATAAGGCTCTCCGGTTGCTTTTCTTTTTCTTAAGACTGCAATCCATCTCTTTCTAGCCTCTTTGTCACCTTCTTGTACTTTATGCATAAAGCCATCTGGTATTACAACACATTGGTGTAGATTAAGAGATTGTCTATTAACATCTCCTTTAGGTTCTCTAATTTCTAGCCATTCCCAGAAATCACCGTGTTCAATATCAATATTAACACTGGCTGCTCCTCTACGAACAGAACCCTGATTGGTAGCCAATATTGTGCTATCGTAAATTTTAGTGAATGGCACCACGCCATCAGATGTTCCATTTCCTGCTATGTTACTTCCAGCGGGTCTAATTTGATTTATACCGATACCTACTCCACCGCCATGTTTTGCGAGTAGCATCATCTCCAGGTTCTTAGCACCAATGTCGTGAATTGAATCTGCAACATCAATACCAAAGCAAGAAATAGGAAGACCTCTTTCTAGACCTGTATTTGATAGAACTGGTGAAGCTAAGTTTAACCAACCCTTCCATATATAATCAAAGAATTTGGTTGCTAGTTCTGGTTTATTAAGTCGTCTTGCTACTGTAGTAGAAACTCTCCAGTATGCGTCTTTTGGTTTTTCATTTCCAAACAGGTAACCTGCTGAAATAGTTTTTACGTAAACCTCAGTATTTGCCCAGAGTGGAAAATCAACTCCCAACTCCCAGCCTAAGTGTTCCGCGTGGTTTTTTTGTTTATTATCTTGTGCCATATAATTGTATTAATCAAATAAGTTATCGTCGTCCCAGTTTTCACCCTCTCCAGCTTTAGCGTAGTCAGTTGGTCTAACTGCAAAAAAGTCTGTGTGGGTATGTCCACCAGTTAAATGGTAGAACCATTCTAAATTGTCGGCTGCTTCTTCATCAAATTCAAATGATGATGCGTAACCTAATTCTACAAGCTTTTCATTTACTCTCTTAGTAATAAAATGCTTTAAATCGCTAGCGCTTAAATTATCTAGATCTCCAGCTTCAAAGATTTTGTCAATGAAATTATGTTCTAGTTGAATGATAAGCTCTGCTGCTTTTAATACATCTGCTTGGACTGATTGTTTCAAATCAGGATATTCCTCACACATGTGTCTGAATAACTTACATCCCATTCTTGAATGTAAAGATTCATCTCTTACTGACCATTTCATTTGTTGGCCAATACCTTTTAATAAGTTTCTCATTTGGAATGAGTATAAAACTGCAAAAGAACTATAAAGTGAACAACCCTCTGCAAACGCCGAAAAAATTGCAAGAGACCTAGCAACTTCATTTCTGGCTTGTTTATTTACTTTTAAATCTTCATGAGTATAAGGTGCGCTTGTTGATGTTAATAGCTCAAACTTCTCTGCAGTTGCAGGCTCATGTAAGAATGCATCATAATCTTCAAGACCTAATGTTTCATTTAAATAAGAATATGCCACTGCGTGAACAGTTTCTTGTGAACCAAACATCATTGCCATTTGTTTTATCTCATGCTTTGGGAACCATGTAGTTACATATTGTGTCCAATAGTCAGAGACTGCACATTCAGTTTGTGCAAAACCTAAAAGAATATTTCCGACAGTATGTTTTTCATGTGGTAAAAGGTTTTCGTTCCAATCTTTTACATCTCCTTGCATAGAGATTTCAGTGTGCAGCCAGAATGCTTGCGCTTGTTTTAGCCAACCTTCTGTATAATACTCAGGGTATTCAAAAGGTTTATAGGCGATTCTTTCAGTAAATAATGACATTCGCTTTTATTTTGTTTTTAAGTTAGTTTTAAATTTGTTATTACTTTCGTTTAATTAGTTTAGGTCCAATAGGCTAAAAAAGGTCCAAAAGACCTAAATCCATCCTTATTACCCAAGTAACGTTATTAGTAATAATTTGATAGATTTTATATATCGTCATATCACCAATAGATGTGTAAAATTACAGCTTAAATTTTTTTGTTAATTCATCTGCTTTTGTGTAATATTCGTAAGATGTCTTCTTGTAACCCTTTCTCTGTTCATACAAATCGCCTAGGATTTTTTTAAGAATACTATCTTCTTTTTTATACACAACTCCGTTTTCACAGACGATAACACTTTCGTCTTTACGTCGTTCTTTTACTTCTCCTTCTGATACTTGTTCGATAAACGAATCCGGAGATATGTTAAACTGTCTCATGATTGATGGATATAGAGAAGCAAAATCAAATGCACTTACTCCAGCATAATATCCGACAATTGGTTGTTTAACAAAAGCTCCAGCGAACTTAGTATCTTTTTTACCATCCTCTTTATCATACTCGACGCCAATACGTTGGCCAACTTCAGTTAGTTTACGAGCAATTAAAGATTCTGTTACAGCCACTGGTGAAGCAGCTTTATATAGTGGCATTCTTGTAATCGTAGCTAACGTTAAAAGAACTTCCATAGATCTAAGTTTTTGATCTATGTAATAGACTAGACATGAATCAATTACGTTATAGAAGACATATTTCTTAAAGTCTTTTTCGTAAAGATCTTGTAATCCACCACTGTATTGTATTTTACTAATACCACCAAGTACTGCCCCTGATACAAAGGCAAGTGCATTAGATTCTTTTACAGCAACTGAACGATCATACTTATCATATAGTTGCATGTAATCTAAAATACCCATGTGTAAAGGTCTAGAATCTTTTCTATCCAGTGCTCCAGTAATTGCAACCTTTTCTAAATCTATTTGTAAGATTTTACAACGGTTTACAATATACTGCCAGTCATAGTTAATAAAGTTCCATCCAGTCATCATAGGAAACTTAGGTAAAAACTTATGAAGGAAAGTATAAACCATGTCATACTCCGACTTAAATTTGTAATAACTAAATTCCCAATCAGAATCATAGTTCTTAAGATGCTCATTAGTGTCATCTTCAATAGCTTTGATTTGTTTAGAGTCTAGATCTTCTAGGCCTAATACAATAGCCTTCTTATCTGGTGTGATAATTGAGAATGTTAATATACGAGACTTAGCTTCTTCAGGTTTTGGAAAACCATCTACAATCTCAGTCTCAATATCAACGAAATATGTTTTAGGCATATTAAACTCAAAGATTTCGTCTTGGTCTTTTTGTGGAAGACCATCCATAAAGTAGAGTAGCGAAAACTTATTAAAAGATTTAGAAATAGATTTTTTAAGTGGTCTGCCGTCCCAATTTGTAGTAGAACGATCTTTCCATTTATCATTGTCTTTTGCTACAACCCAATTTTGAAATTTATCAATTCCATAACGTTTAAAAGAAACTGTACCCTCTTTATTATAGTAAGATACAATTACTTCTTTATCTTTTTGTTCAATATCTAATAACATTAATAGCCTCTTTTTTGACGTTGAACATTCTCTTCTGCTTTCGCAAAATAGTAATTGTAAGCGGTCTTTGCGTCAAGGCCTATGGACGCAGCATAATTAATAAAGAAGTGTAGAATATCTACCCATTCCATATATAGTTCTTTTTTATCATCTTCAGATAAATCAGAAACTTTCTTGTTATCAAATGTTGAGAAGTCTTTCTTCCAGTATTTCCATACTGCATTTCCACTTCCGTCTTTAATTCCACCAAGAGCATCTGTCATTTCGTGAATTTCATCAATTACAGCATGAGTATTACAGTGCCAGAAATTCATTACATCTCGCAATGACATTTCTTCGAAGTTAAACCCATAGGTTTTTTCTTGCATGTTTTTTTGATGAGACATAATGTCTTCTAAGTGTGTTGTTGATTCTGCGTAGAAGTCTTTTACTTCTAAGTCTTTACATTCGTTATCTATGTTTGCCATCGCTACTTTATTTAATTATTATAGTTAAATTTACTTATCTGTTTCAAGTATTTCACCCCAAGCTCTTTCAGACTTTGTTAACAATTTTGTGTTAATATCTTCTGGTTTAGGGTCTCCACCTACATTCCAGAACCAGGCACCAGGACTTCCATTCTTTTTCATGAACTCCCAAGCCTTTGCATCGTAATTCATTGCCGATGGAAATGGTGGATTATATTGTGGATCTACATTTTGTGTAAATGCCTTTGGATGAGACCATACTTCTGCAATACCTCTTTCTCCCTTCTTAATATTTCTTGCTACTGCAACTCCATGGAAGCTAGCATCAGGCCAGGCTATTTGCAGAGACCTCTGTAGAACGCCAGTGGATATTGCTGACCATACTTCATCAGGGTACCCATGTGTTTCTGCAATAGTATGC
>Ga0102887_1000305_pt1 | contig 22880 bp, 15 predicted proteins | sample Colrivmet1550B02_FD_84504 | JGI IMG/M metagenome (GOLD analysis project Ga0102887, IMG submission 84504) | Estuarine microbial communities from the Columbia River estuary - metaG 1550B-02 | ecosystem: Environmental > Aquatic > Marine > Intertidal zone > Estuary | place: USA: Columbia River...
AAGGTATATGAAATTGGAGCGATGGAATTTTGTCGCTTCGAATAGTTTTATGTCAATCTCTCCAAAATCAGTTGTGATACGAACTTTATTTTCTTTGTGTTTTTTGTCGTATTCTAAGAAGAATTCCATTACATTATCATCAGTTAATAAAAAAGTGGTTTCTTTTATTTCCTCAGGTATTATTTTTTTGGTTTTCTTAGAAATGGCAGTTTGTTTGGACACTACATTATTCATTTCAGATTTAGTATCTTGACAGCTACAAAAACAAATTAAAAGCAATAAACAATAGCGCATACAATAAACAGTGTTTTTTTGAATTCAGAAATATATGAGATTTGATGCATTTTCTAAAATTATATCCCCACTAAATTCTTTGCCACTTCCGGGAATTGATGCACAGTTGATCATGGCGCCTCCTTTTAGAGCGGAATTATTACAACAAAATAAGCTGTTAAAAAAGAATGCAAAGCCAGCTGCTGTTCTTGCATTATTTTATCCCGATCGTACAATGAATACTAATCTTGTTCTAATTGTACGCAAAACCAGTTCAGGAGTTCATTCAGCACAAGTGGGTTTTCCTGGTGGTAAACCTGAACTTTCAGACCAGAATTTAGAAGCAACTGCAGTTAGAGAAACCTGGGAGGAGATAGGGGTGTCAAAAGATCATATTAAATTGTTGTTTCCGTTAACTGAGCTTTACATCCCACCGAGTAACTTCATTGTTTTTCCATTTGTCGGCATGACGGCTGCGACACCAGATTTTAAACTACAACCATCTGAAGTAGAATCAATTATTGAGATTCCCTTGCATGAGATATTAGACGATTCAAAACAAATCTTTTCTACAGTTGTCACTTCCCATGGGCCAAGTGTGCGCGTACCTGCCTTTAATTTTAATGGACACATTGTTTGGGGCGCAACAGCCATGATTCTTATGGAATTAATCCATTTATTGAATTCAATTTTAAAAAAATAGCTTAGGTTTGCATTTCTATTTTGATTTTTTGCATGCGGTTATTCAAAAAAAACATTTTTGGCCAATACCTTTTTATAAAAAAATGGATCATTCGCATCTTGGGTGCATTCAGCCATCAACGCTACCAAGGGTTTAATGACCTACAAATTGAGGGCTCAGAAATTTTACGTCAATTACCAGAAACCAACGTTCTTTTTATTTCTAACCACCAAACGTATTTTGCCGATGTTGTGGCGATGTTTCATGTGTTTAATGCCTCCTTGAGTGGTCGTGACGATTCCATCAAAAATGTTGGATACCTCTGGAATCCCAAGCTAAATCTTTATTATGTAGCGGCCAAAGAAACGATGAAAGCTGGATTGTTGCCCAAAATTTTTGCTTATGCTGGATCTATAAGTATTGAGCGAACTTGGAGATCATCAGGAAAAGATGTTAATCGACAGGTAAAGATGAGTGATATTTCCAACATTAAAAAAGCATTGGATGATGGTTGGGTCATTACCTTTCCACAGGGTACTACAACTCCTTTTAAGCCTATTCGAAAGGGTACAGCGCATATTATTAAACATTACAAGCCTATTGTAGTTCCTATTGTAATTGACGGGTTCAGGCGCTCTTTTGACAAAAAAGGTATCCGTATCAAAAAGAAAAATATACTTCAATCAATGGAAATCAAAGCGCCATTAGCTATTGATTATGAAAACGAAACAATACCCCAGATTGTTGAAAAAATCGAATATGCTATTGAGCAGCATCCATCGTTTTTAAAAGTCATTCCACAAGAAGAATTGTTAGAAAATGAACGTTTGAATAAAAAACGCGATTGGTAAATCTTATTGCTCTAGTTCTTGAAGCACTTTATAATTCTTTTTTAAACGCTTGAGTAAAAGCCCATATACAAGGTAATAAAAACCAAGTAAAATTCCAGTTAGCAGAACCATCATTAGTAGTGTTAGGATTGCTACAATACCATATAAGATGAAGTAATCTGCTGTATCGGTGAATTTAGCAGTAATGAGCTTTAAATCAACACTATTGCTAACTTCAATAATAATACCTACTATTATACTAATGTATAAAAAAATTAGATTAAATAAGACGTAATGTTTTACTGTCTTTCTAGTATTTAAAATATTTTTCATTAATAATTTTACGGAGTCTGTACTGGATATTTTTTTATAATTTTTATAAAATGCTACAAAAAAGTATGCAAGAATTATATAGCCAGAGATCATTAAAGGCATGATTATGTAATCTATATCGTAGCTGTCAAAGCGTTGTTGTGCTTCACTATCTTTCATTAATAAACTAATCAAGGTCCAAAAACAAAATTCAATAATACTTAGTATAAAAATCCATTTGACAATAGAAGATGATTTTTTGTGCAATAGTCTATATATTTCCTTTTTGGATAGTTTAGGAAATTTTTGATTTTTTTGCCAATCCTTTTTTAATATTTCTAATTCGTCCATAATTAAGGATTTAATTGTGTTTTTAATTTTTTCTTAATTCTGTTCATTTTTACACGAGCATTTACCTCAGTAATGCCTATCATTTCACTTATTTCTTTGTAAGACTTATCCTCTAGGTATAAAAAAATAACAGCTTTATCTATATCATTGAATTGCTTTATGGCAGCATAAATGGATTTGAGTTGTTGGTCTTGTGAATCGTCGTAGGTTTCTGTTTGAGGAATCTTGTAAGAAACATCATCAAAGCTATAGCTTAGTATTTTGCGCTTTGATTTTCGATACAATGAAATAGCAGTGTTGATTCCTACCCGATACATCCAAGTGCTAAATTTTGAATCTCCACGGAATTTTGGGTAGGCTTTCCATAACTGAATAGTTATTTCTTGAAATAAATCTTTGTGCTCGGCATCACCATTTGAATACAAACGACAGATTTTATGAATTAAATTCTGATGTTTTTCAATTTGAGTTACAAATTCAATTTCTTTGGTTGATTTCAAGTGGTTTTAAATTGTTTTAACAGTAGGACGTTAGTTGGATAAAAAAGTTACCTTTTCTCGAATTATTTTTTAAATGCTAAAAGTTCTCCGGCCTCAATAGGGAAGGGCAGTCTGTTCTGACTCGGTGGGAAAAAACAAGTTGTGTACTCAGAATAGCTACAAGGGGGGTTGTATAAATAATTAAAATCCAGTTGTATTTTTCCATTTTTTTCAGGCAAATCTATATACATATAGCGTCCACTGCCATAGGTTGAATTTCCAGACGTAGCATCTGCAACCATAATCCAGCCACTTTCGCCAACATCTAAAGTATAGGCCTCACCTTCAAAATAAAAATGAACGCTGCCTATGAATTTTGCAACATCATCAATTCCAAGTTTTGAAGCGACTAATTCGGATTTTGAAGTTTCAAAATATTCAAAATCTGCTTCAAAAATAAAATCTGAATTAGGCGCATAGTTTTCAAATCCTTTAAAGGCATTAATGGCAGGGTTGTTTTTGTCCCAAACACGCAAATAAAGTGCCCCAGAACGTGTAATAACGCGCCAGCTTATAGCATTGAAGAATAATTTTTCAGAGTCGCCAATAGCGTTTAAAATCAAAGATTTAGTTTGTACTTCTGCACCATTACTACCGGTGATTTTAATGTCATTGAATGCCTCAAAGTTAAATGCTTTTCCATCCCATTGAAATTTCCCAATATTTTGATTTATTTCATTAGGTGAAGTGCTGACTTTATTGCTTTTATCGATTCCAAAAATGGTTCCAGTGGTATCTAATTTGAAGAGACCACATAATTCTAAATATTTTACACGTCTTTTGTCGCGATCTTTTCTTTCTTTTTCTACACTTTCGATATAGGCATTATCAATTTGAAACGTTTTTGCATCATTTTTACATTGAGTACATATTGTTAGAATGAAACAATAAAAAAGTAATTTTTTCATGATTTTTTGATTTGTTTTTGCGGCATTGGGCCTCTTAGGTGAATAATTAAGCCATCCAAAAAATTACGTAAAAATTGATCGCCACAAGGCATAAATTTTGGGTGATTTTCATTTCTAAAAAGTGCGTTAATTTCACCTTTTGTCACTTTAAAGTCTTTGAGTGCGCAAATTTTGATGATGTCTTCGTCACGTAATTTATGAGCAACTCTTAATTTTTTGAAAATATCGTTATTTGTAAGTCCCATGGTTTTTAGTTATGATTGGTCTTCGATTCTATTATCGTCGAATGCAGAAGGTAATAATTTTGGAATAAACTTTATGAACAGCGGTAACAAAACAGCTCCGCCAGGCAACATAAAAATCGCTAAACTTGGAATTGATTTTAATACATCGAGAAGCTGCTCCTGCATTTTATCTATTTCTTCTTCTGTCATATCACGTACAGTAGATTGAGACAGTAAAACGACTAGTTCTTTACTTTCTTTGAGTTCTTGATAGAGTTTTTTACTGTTTCTTGAAATTAATTTTTTAACCAAAGAGCTGGAGTTATCGTAGAAGCGTTTAGCCATATTTTTGGTGCTTAAAAGCGCTACGTCATTTTTATGGTTTTTATAAAAATCGTTGACAGTTGAAAGAGCATCATTAATTTGAAAACTACTAAAATTAAATTTTTCCCTAAGCCGATCAAAAAACTGTTCTTCTCCTTTTTCAATCTTATAGTCGCTCCATGTAGCCATGCACGCTAAATCTAGTAGGTATAAGCGTTCCTGTAGTGTATGGTTTTTAGCATCAAGCGACTCTAAGTTAGCCCCTTTTTTATAGGATGTTCGAAGAGATGATTTTAGCAATCGGATTAAACTCTCATCGTATTCATTTTTTTTTGATTTAGCATTTAATGCCTCAGAGACTACGGTTACGATTGAGTTTTCTAAGCCTTCCAAAAACGCTAATGTTCGATTTGATTGGTTAAGGTATACCCTAAACGCTAAAACATCCATAAATAGCAACGCATTTGTTGCGAAGTAATTGAAGTTTTTTGTGATGATGTTATTGTCTATTTGAATGCGTTTATGTATGATTTGTTCTACATCCTCTCCAAAAATATCACTTATAAAACTCGTTTTGCAAAAGCCTATGTTCTTATAAAATAATTTAAGTTGAGCGGTGAATGATGTTGGATCACTTATAGTTGATTTGTATACATAGTGAAGTGCAAGGATGAGATTTATTTTACAGCGTTCCTCTTGAGTAAAATCTTTGTTTTCATATTGAGGGAGTGCGACACATACATTGCTGCCATAGATGAATCCAGCTAGTTTAAGTTTAGGGTAAATCGTCTCTAATACATCTTCATCACTAAAATCTGTATCGACTGTAGTTAAAAGTTTATTTAGCCAACCTTTTGCTGATGGATTCATATTGGGGTATTAGATTTAAAACAATAACTATTTAATTATTCCTGCACAACTGACTCTGCTGCCAGCTGCACCAGAAGGTTGCGATATAAAATCATCCACCCCTTGATGCACTATAATTCCTTTACCTAAAATATCTTTTGTTTCATCCCCACAACCAATACACCATTCATCGGTAGCAAATTCGATAGTTGTAAACTTTTGATCATTTACCATGAAATTTCCTATATCACCTTTGTGGTATCCAGTATCGGCTCCCCATTTTCCATGCGGTTGTGCTGTTGGGTTCCAATGGCCACCTGCAGACGTTCCATCAGCTGAGGAGCAATCGCTTTTTTCATGAATATGAATGGCATGCATCCCCTCGGTTAGTCCAGTAACTTTAGCAGTCATCTTGACCACATTTCCCGATTGAATAAATTTAATTTTTCCACTGACATTGCTTTCGTTCTTTGCGTTTAGTAGAACGTCTACTTTTTGTAATTCAGTATTTTCAATTTTTGGAGTCTTGTTTTCATTTGTGCTCATCGAGTTTTCAGTTTCTTTTTTGTTTTTACATGACAAAACAAACGTAACTGTGATGGCGGTAATCAATATTGTTCTCATCTCTATTTTTTTTTATAAAGTTAAATAAAATTAGTATTCATACTTTTAGGATGTCTAATTTATTCATCTAATCTAATTATTTTAACAGCTTTAAAAGGAGAGAGGTTAATTCTCTCACTTTGTTTTTGGAATTTATCCCAATCGGATTCAAAAAATAAGTTAACTTGATTAAGCGCTTTATTTAAAGCTGATTTTGCATTTTCAATTAGAGTTTGTTCTGTGCTAGTGACTCCATTTTGTCGAGTACTCACATAGTAATTCGCAGTGCCTAACCGCTCTAAAACCGATACATTTGGATCTGATGTAATCCCTTGGCGTTCATCTACCTTACCAAAAAAGAGTACCAAGAGTTCTTCAATTTTACTTTTAATCTGTTCCGTTTCTTCTATTTCTTGTGTAAACCCTTTTTCATCGGTTTCTTTTAATGATTTCATAAACGTTTCTGCAATTTTTTTACTTTGCACCAATTGTTGGGTAGCTTCTGTTACCTTGGAAAGGTACGATTCTAAGCGTTTTGATGTCAGATAAATAGCTCTTTGAGCTTCGTCGTTAACGTTTAATCTGGGGTCGTTTTCTACTCTAATAGATGTCTCGGAGCTTAAGTTTCCATAATTTAATACTGCTTTGTATGTTCCTTTTAGAACCCGAGTTCCTGAAGGTTCTTTTTTTGTTTTAGTAGTGGCTTTTGTAGGATATTCAACTCCCTTTTCGTCCATGTACCATGTCCAATATTTAACACCATTTTCCTTAGGAACTTTTTGTTTTAAAGTCCGTATAAGTCGTTCTTGATCAAAAATTTGAAGTTTTAGTGTATCCCATTGTACCAAAGTATCTCTTTTTTCTTCAGACTTTGAATTGAAGTAATAAGCAAAACGTGCTCCATAACCCCTATTGGTTCCATGATACAGTGCGTCCCCACCAAAACGACTTCCTGTAGGCTGTTGATAGGCTGCCATGTAAGCTGTAGGAGGCTCAAAAAGGTTTATGTGTTCTTTACTAGCCTCAGTATTTTTGGCAAATTGTCTTAAAGGTCTTATATCATCCAATATCCAAGCTGCGCGACCAAATGTTCCAATTATCAAATCATCTTCTCTTGGGTGAATCACTAAATCTTTTACTGAAACTGTTGGAAAACCATTAGTCCATTTGGTCCATTCATTTCCTGCATCTATAGAGATATACAGCCCATCATCTGTGCCTAAAAACATCAAATTTGGTTCTTTTTCGTCTTCAATAATGCAAAGCGCGTAACTTTCTGTGTCATCTTTATCTACAATGCGTTTCCATGTTTTACCATAATTAGTTGTTCGGTAAGCATAGGGCGTGTAATTGAATCTTCTATAGTCATTAGCCACCAATAATGCTTCACCTTTCTTGGTTTTGGATGCTTTGATTTGGGTAATCCAACTGCCTTTAGGGAGATCTTTAATATTCTTAGTAACTTCAATCCAATCGTTTCCACCATCTCTAGTGTAATGTATACGGCCGTCATCAGTTCCAATCCAGAGCATATTCTTTTCCACTATTGAGGGCTCTATAACTAGAATTGTGCAATGATTTTCAGCACCTGTGGCATCCATAGTGAGCCCTCCACTTTCATGTTGTCTAAGTTTTTTCGGGTCATTTGTTGTTAAATCGGGTGAAATAATACTCCATGTTTCGCCCTTATCAGTTGATTTATGTACAAATTGACTTCCAAAATACAATGTGCTATTGTCATTTGGGTCAATGTTAATGGCAGCATTCCAGTTGAATCTTAATTTGATGTCAGGGTTGGGGTGGGTTGGTCGAACAGTATAATTGTTACCTGTTTTCCAGTCGTAGCGACTGACAAACCCTTGCTGACTCATAGACCATCCATAGCGTGAATTGTCAGGGTCTGAAACAACATCAAAGCCATCTCCAAAGCTGATTTCTTGCCAATAGGAATTACGAATCCCTTGATCGCGCCAAACATAAGCCGGTCCGCGCCAAGAACCGTTGTCTTGCATTCCACCATAAACATTGTAAGGAATTTCGTCATCAACACTGATGTGATAAAATTGAGCAACTGGTAAGTTACCAATAAAACGCCAAGTACTGCCTCCATCTTTGGAGATGTTTAATCCTCCATCATTACCATCAATCATAAAATTTCCATTTTCGGGATGAATCCACCATGCATGATGATCAGGGTGAACCCCGTTAGATACTCCATAGGCTGGCATCAGTTGTTTGAAACTTTTACCACCATCTTCACTTACATTTACATAGGTGAAGATTGAATAAATTCTATTTTCATTTTTTGGGTCTACATATAAGTCAGCATAATAAAATGGGCGATTACCAATTTCATCCATATTTTCACTAACTTTTTCCCATTTATGCCCCCCATCTATACTTTTGTAAAGTCCATTCTTTTTAGCTTCAACCAAAGCATAAACGATTTGAGGCTTATTCGGCGCAATTGCTAAACCAATACGTCCTAAATCTCCTTCAGGCAACCCGTCTTGAGGATTAATTTTTTTCCAGTTTTCTCCACCATCATAAGTGATATGGATGCCAGATCCTTCTCCACCAGAATTAAAGAACCAGGGTTCTCTCTTGTGTTCCCAGAGTGCGGCGATTAATTTGTTAGGGTTATTTGGATCCATAACTAAGTCTGCAACTCCAGTTTTATTATTCGCAAATAGTATTTTCTGCCAAGTTTTGCCTCCATCTGTTGTTTTGAACACGCCTCGTTCAGGATGTTCACCCCATGGTGAGCCGATAGCACCTACATAAACTATGTTAGGATTGGTTGGATCAATCAGGACACGATGGATATGGCGGGTGTTTTCTAAGCCCATAGACGACCATGTTTTCCCGCCATCTAAACTTTTATAAATACCAAAACCTCCATTCAAGCTATTTCTAGGATTTCCTTCACCTGTACCAACCCAGATCACATCAGGATTGGATTGCTGCACAGCTACAGCGCCAATAGATGCTGTGATTTCATTGTCAAAAATAGGAGTCCACTTAATACCTCCTGATGTTGATTTCCATAAACCTCCCGAAGCTGTTCCTGCATAAATTATATCTGGATTTGAAAGCACAACATCAATTGATGTTACACGACCAGACATACCGCCAGGACCTATATTTCTAGGATTCATATTTTTGACTAAATCCATGGAAAATTCTTGCGAATAACCAATAATTGACATCAAAATAAAAAGTAATTTTAGTGCAGTTTTCATAATTTATTTTTTCAATATTTTTGTTGTAATGTAATAATCCTCGTCAACAGTAATTGTTGATGAATTTATGGCTTTAGTTTGCCAACTTACAGTGGGGTATAGCCATTGCCATTGCTTATTTGATTCAAATTCTACAGGCATCTCAAATCCTTCAACTACATTGGTCCAACGGTAATGAAGAATGTTTTTATCAATATTATACTCCAGGGTTGGAATACGAACATCCCGTAAATATTGATTAAAAAATGAATGTAAATCCAAATCTATTTCATCTGACAAAAAAGATTCAATTTGTTGTGTTGTTACCGTTTGATGGTGAAATTTGGCGTTCATTTTTCTTAGAATACCACGCCATTTTTCGTCATTTTTAGTAAATTGTCTAAGCATGTGAATCATATTTGCTCCTTTGTAATACATATCAGATGATCCCTCCGCATTTACATTGTAGTTTCCAATAATAGGTCGATCATTTCGAATCCTTTTCCGCGTGCCAATAACGTATTCTGAAGAAGCCTCTTTACCATAGTAATAGTCTAAAAATAAATTTTCAGAATATGCAGTAAAGCCTTCATGAATCCACATGTCAGCAATGTCTTTATTGGTAATATTATTTGCAAACCACTCGTGTCCTGATTCATGAATTATAATAAAATCAAATTTTAATCCCCAGCCAGTTCCGGATAAATCTCTTCCCAAGTAGCCATTCTTGTACTGATTACCGTAAGTTATAGAACTTTGGTGTTCCATGCCTAAATACGGAACTTCCACCAATTTATAGCTGTCTTCATAAAAAGGGTAGGGGCCAAACCAATATTCAAAAGCTTTCATCATTTTTGGGGCATCTAAAAACTGTTTTTTAGCTTTATTTAAATTGTCTTTTAGAACAAAATAATGCATATCTAAATTCCCTTTCTCACCATTGTATGTTTCAGAAAAATCGACATAATCTCCAATATTTATATTTACCCCGTAATTATTAATTGGATTAGATACAAACCATGTGTAAGAGGCTGTTTTTTCATTTTTAGTCACTGCTCTCAATCGTCCATTGCCCACAGCTTTAAGATGTTTTGGAACAGTAATTTTCATTTGAAGGCTATCCACTTCGTCATACATGTGGTCTTTGTTTGGCCACCAAACACTAGCACCTATCCCTTGGCAAGAAGTGGCTATAAAGTCGTTGTCGTTATAGTCTTTTTTCCATGAAAAGCCTCCGTCCCAAGGAGCGTTTATAGCTTCTTTTGGCTGACCTTCAAAGTGTAATACGATTTGCTCTATTTTTTTTCTATTTTGCTTTTTTTCCAGTTGAATAAAATGTGCATTCCCATTCTGATTGATTGAAAGTTCGACCTCATCTTGAACGGCTTTAATGAGTTTCATTGGGGGTTGTAAGTCGATTTGCATTATATTGTTAGGACTTACAACTTTATAATGAATTGTATTTGTTCCGCGTATGGATTTTACTTTGGGTTGTACCGTGACATCAAGATCGTAGTAAACCAAATCCCACCAAATGCGCTCTGGAGTGATTGATCCTCTCAGCGTGTCTTGAGCGCTGTACTTTTGTGCCCTACTTTGTACATAAGTGTTGAGCAAAAAAAAGAGAATAAATATTTGAGTGCGTCTCATGTGTGTTTACTGTCTATACGTTCAGGTGTAATCCTATCAAATATAGTTTTATTTTTCCAATTTCTTACATATAGAAAGCGCTTTCACAAGAGTGAAAGCGCTTTCATCTAACCAACTAAACTGCGCAAGCTTTAAAAGCAGTACGCATTCTCTTTATTTACCTGTTCTGCAATGCTGTTTCTCAACTCAGCAACGTTAGGGTAATTTGTGTATTTTGTAAATCGTTTTAATCCCATCAGCATCATGCGTTGTTCATCGCCTTCAGCAAATGAAATAATTCCACTTTTTGCACTTTTTGAAATAACCTCAACAGTGTTGTACAAATAAAGTTGACTCATTTTGATTTGATGTTTTTGTTCCTCAGCACTAGAACGTAAAATATTTTTCTCTGTTCTGAGAATGGCAGATTCAGCCATATAGATTTCAATCAAAATATCGGCTGCGTGTAACATCAGCTGTTGATGCTCTTCTATCTTGGGGCCAAATTTTTGAATACCTGCTCCAGCGACCATCAAAAATACTTTTTTTAGATTTTTAATTATGGCTTTTTCTTGAGATAGGGGAGCGCTAAAATCAGGTGTGTCAAAAGAAGGTATTCCCATCAACTCTTCTTGAACTTTCATGGCGGGGCCTAATAAATCAACATGACCTTTCATTGCTTTTTTGATAAGCATTCCAATACAAATCATTCTGTTTATTTCATTGGTTCCTTCATAAATTCTAGCTATTCTTGCATCACGCCAAGCAGCTTCCATTGGTGTGTCTTCAGAAAAACCCATTCCTCCAAAAATTTGGATACCCTCATCAGCGCAATTTTGAACATCTTCAGAAACAGCGACTTTGAGCAATGAACATTCTATAGCATATTCCTCAACTCCTTTTAGCTCTGCCTCTTGATGAGTATTACCTTTTTCAATTCGCAATGCGATTCGGTCCTCTATATCTTTTGCAGCTCTATAGCTCGCGGATTCTCCAACATAAGTGTTGGTGGTCATTTCAGCTAGCTTATATTTGATTGCTCCAAATTCGGCAATTGGAGTTTTAAATTGTTTACGTGCATTGGCGTATACTATAGCTTCATTTGTAATTCTTCGCTGAGAATCCAAACAAGCAGCAGCTAATTTAATACGTCCAACATTTAATGCATTCATTGCTATCTTGAATCCGTTCTGACGTTCTGAAAGCATATTTTCAACCGGAACTTTTGTCTCGTTAAAAAATACTTGGCGTGTTGATGAAGCTCTTATACCGAGTTTGTGCTCTTCTTCACCCAAAGTAATACCATTTGACGCATCGTTTTCCACAATAAATCCTGTAATGTTTTTATCATCTTCTATTCGAGCAAAAACTATAAATAGATTACAAAACCCAGCATTTGATATCCACATTTTCTGGCCTGTTATACTGTAGTATTTTCCATCTTTAGATAAGGTTGCTGTAGTTTTTCCTGAATTGGCATCGCTACCCGCTCCTGGTTCAGTAAGGCAGTAGGCTCCAAACCATTCACCCGAGGCTAATTTTGGCACATATTTTTGTTTTTGTTCCTCAGTTCCGTAAAGGGTGATTGGCATTGTTCCAATTCCTGTGTGTGCACCAAATGCAGTACTAAAAGAACCTGTACCACTTGAAATATATTCACAAACAAGCATGGTCGATACAAAACCCATATCCAATCCACCATAGGCCTCAGGAACTGCTACACCAAGAAATCCCATTTCACCTGCTTTGCGCATGACTTCTTCAGTGAGTGCATAATCTTTAGCCTCAAACCGATCGCGATGTGCAATGACTTCACGTTCATTGAATTCTTTTACGGCTTCTTTCATCATGACCTGTTCTTCCGAAAAATCTTCTGGCGTAAATACACTATTACAATGACTTTCCTTAACAAGAAATTGTCCTCCTCTTAATAGTTCATGTTTTTCCATAATTAACTTAATTTGAGTTTAAAGTACTGCTGTTTAAAATCATTTTTATATTCTGAACTGCTCAATACTTCAATGCTATTATTTTAAAAATTCAAATATTCCACAGGCACCTTGCCCAGTACCTACACACATTGTAACTGCGCCATATTTTGACTGCATATTTTGCCTTCTCATTTCGTCAAAAAGTTGTACAGATAGTTTAGCACCTGTACATCCTAAAGGATGCCCTAAAGCTATTGCTCCTCCATTAACATTGATGAGTTCTGGATTCAACCCCAACTCCCTTATCACTGCTAATGATTGAGAGGCAAAGGCCTCGTTGAGTTCAATGAGTTCTAAGTCCTTTTGCATTAATCCAGCTTGTTTTAAGGCTTTTGGTATAGCTTTTACGGGACCAATACCCATTATCCTTGGCTCTACTCCAGCCACTGCGTAACTGACCAGTCGGGCGATAGGCTCTAAGTTTAATTCTTTTACCAGATCTTCGCTCATAACCATAACAAAAGCTGCTCCATCACTCATCTGAGAAGAGTTTCCTGCAGTTACGCTACCTCCTTGAGCAAATACTGCGCGCAATTTAGCTAAAGCTTCTAGACTAGTGCCTTTTCTTGGCCCCTCATCCTTTGTTACAGTGTACTTCTTGCTTGCTCGTTTTCCATTTTGATCTATATAATTTTGCTCGACCTCTATAGGTACAATTTGATTCTGAAATCGGTCTTCAGCCTGTGCTTTTAATGCTTTCATATGAGAATTGAAAGCAAATTCATCTTGATCTTCTCTTGAAATATTAAACTCATTAGCAACTGCTTCGGCTGTATTGCCCATTCCCCAGTAATAGTTTTCATGACCAGCGTTGATCGTGTTGTAATTTAGTTCAGGTTTGAACCCCGTCATTGGAACTGAACTCATACTTTCAGCTCCTCCAGCAATAATACAATTGGCCATTCCAGCTTGAATCTTTGCTGTGGCCATTCCGATGGTTTCAATTCCTGAAGAACAAAATCTATTTACTGTAACACCTGGCACATCAACACTATTTAGTCCTATTAGTGATATAAAACGTGCCATATTAAGTCCCTGTGCTCCCTCAGGCATGGCATTTCCAACTATAACATCATCGATACGAGAAACGTCTAAGTTTGGTAATTCTTTCATCATGTGCTGAATAGTTTCAGCGCCGAGTTCATCCGCTCTTTTGAAACGAAATAAACCTTTTGGTGCTTTTCCAACGGCTGTTCTGTATGCTTTTACTATGTATGCTTGTTTCATTTTATTAGTTTCTAAGGGGTTTACCAGTTTTTAACATGTGCTGTATTCGTTCCAATGTTTTACGCTCTGTGCAAAGGCTTAAAAATGCCTCACGTTCTATATCTAATAAATATTGCTCACTGACCAAACTCGGCTCAGACAAATCTCCCCCAGCCATTACATAGGCTAGTTTATTTGCAATTTTTTTATCGTGGGCACTTATATATTTACTTGCTTGCATAGAATCTGTCCCAACTAAAAACATTCCAAGGGCTTGTTTTCCAAGAACTTTAATATCTTTTCGTTTAACAGGTTTTGTGTAGCCTTGATTAGCAAGAAGTTTTGCTTGTACCTTTGCTACAGCAATTTGTTGGGCTTTATTAACCACGACCACATCTTTTCCTTTTTGGAGAATACCCAAATCAAAAGCCTCATAAGCTGATGTTGCTACTTTAGCCATCCCAATTGTTAGAAAATACTCTTGTAGTATATTGAGTTCTACATCATCTTTACGAAAGGAGTCTGATGCACGCATGGCCATTTCTTTTGAGCCACCACCACCTGGAATCACACCAACTCCAAATTCGACCAAACCAATATAAGTTTCTGCAGCCGCAACCACTTTGTCGGCGTGTAAAGACAACTCACAACCGCCACCCAATGTCATTCCATGTGGTGCAGCAATTGTTGGGATAGAGGAGTAGCGCATCCGCATCATAGTATCTTGAAAGTATTTGATCGCCATATTAAGCTCATCGTATTCTTGCTCCACGGCCATCATAAAAATCATACCGATGTTAGCGCCAACTGAAAAATTAGCTCCTTGATTACCAATCACTAAGCCTTCAAAATTCTGTTCTGCTAAATCTACAGCTTTATTTAGTCCAGCTAAAACATCACCACCTATAGTATTCATTTTTGATCTGAATTCGCAATTCAGGATACCATCACCTAAATCTTCAATAACCACTCCAGAATTTTTAAAGACCTCTTTTGATTTTCTAATATTATCTAAAACAATAAATGCATCTTGCCCTGGTATTTCAACTTGTTTGTTATGTTCAATTGAATAGGCTAGAGTTGCTCCATTTTGGACAGTATAAAAAGAGTTTGATCCTGAATCCAGCATATTAAAAACCCACTGTGCTGGTTTTTGGCCTTCAGCGTTCATGATTTCAATTCCTTTTTGGACTCCAATGGCATCCCATATTTGAAAAGGACCATGTTCCCATCCAAATCCAGCTTTCATGGCGTTATCTATTTTGTATAAATCGTCTGATATTTCAGGAATTCTATTGGATACATAAGCAAACATGGCGGCAAAGTTTTTCCTATAAAAATCACCTGCTTTATCTTTCCCCTTAACTAAAACACTAAATCGATCTATAACATTATCAATCGTTTTTGTAAGTTCTAGAGTTGGGAATTTCGCAGGTTTTTTATCACGATACTCTAGAGTTTCTAAATCTAAAACGGTAATTTTTTTACCTTCCTTTTTGTAGAAACCTTGTCCTGATTTACTGCCTAACCAGTTGTTTTTCATCATTTTAGATATAAAATCTGGAAGTTGAAATAAGTGGTGATCTTCATCTTTAGGGCAGTTTTCATATATCCCATTTGCAACGTGAACAAGAGTGTCGAGTCCAACCACATCAACAGTTCTAAAGGTAGCAGATTTTGGGCGTCCGATTACTGGTCCGGTGAGTTTATCAATTTCTTCTACACTAAGTCCCAACTCCTTGACCTGGTGAAATAAACTTTGTATTCCAAAAATTCCAATTCTATTTCCAATAAAAGCAGGAGTATCTTTAGCCACAACAGATGTTTTTCCTAAAAACTTTGACCCGTATTCATTTAAAAAAGTTAAAACAGAAGAATCCGTTTTGGGTCCAGGAATTATTTCAAAAAGGTTGAGGTATCGTGCAGGATTGAAAAAGTGAGTTCCACAAAAGTGTTCTTGAAAGTCAGCACTACGCCCTTCGCTCATGAATTTTATTGGAATTCCAGATGTATTTGATGTAATTAAGGTGCCAGGGGTTCGGTGTTTTTCAAGCATTTCAAACACTTGCTTTTTGATGTCTAGGCGTTCCACTACAACTTCCATGATCCAATCTGCATCTTTGATCTTCGAAATATCATCTTCAGTATTTCCAGTTGTGATGCGTTGTGCAAATTTTTGACTGTAAATAGGTGAGGGTTTTGATTTTAGTGCAGTTTTCAGAGCATCATTTACTAAACGATTTCTAACGAGTTTATCCTCAAGATTTAAACCGAGCGCTTTTTCTTTATCATTCAGTGCATTTGGAATTATATCCAACAATAGGACTTCAACGCCAATGTTTGCAAAATGACATGCAATTCCACTGCCCATAATACCAGATCCTATGATGGCAATTTTATTAATTCTTCTTTTTTTCATATGAGTTTTGGGTATTAAAATATTTTTTTAGTTTGAATCATATCTAATATTTTTTCGGAAACATCATAAAATTCATTCAATTTATCACTGCCTATTTCATGTTTTACTTTGTCGTTGAAAGTGAATACGCGTTGGCGGGAACTCTCTCTTTTCTCTAAGCCTTTGGCTGTTAGATTTATCAACACACCACGGCCATCTTCTGGATTAGGGCGGCGAACAATGAGTTCACGCTCTTCCAGAGTCTTTAAAATCCTTGATAGGCTAGTAGCTTCCATTCCCATTTTTGGACCCAATGCTGTTGAGGGTGTTCCTTTAGTAGGGTCGATGCTCAATAACGTAAAAGCGGTTGTCATAGTAGCTCCAAATTTTGATGCTTCTTCATTGTACATTTTTTGAACTGCTAACCATGTGGTACGCAGTACATAATCGATTGTTTTTTCTTTCATATTTAATTGGTTGCATCAAATATATAAAAATATATTATGCACGCATAGTAAATAACAAAAAAGTTATGCACGCATAGTATTATTTAAAAAATAGAGAACTAAGTAGATGTATTTGTTTTAATCAGCGTAAATATTCTGAACAAGGGCGTCGTAGTGTTTTATGATGACGCTTCTTTTCATTTTCATGGTTGGCGTAAGATGTCCTCCATCAATTGACCAAACATCTGGGGTAAGTTCAAATCTTTTGATTTGTTCCCATTTACCAAATCGTTTATTGCAAGTATCGATTTCTTGTTGAATACGCTCTTTAACTAAAGATGATGTTATTATTGATTCTGCATCTTTGTTGATATCGTAGTTTTTTCTTTCAATCCACTCTTGTATGAATTCAAAGTTAAGTTGTATCAAAGCGGCAGGCATTTTTTGATTTTCACCAATAACCATTACCTGTTCTATGAAATTTGATTCTTTTAGTTCATTTTCAATTAGTGTCGGAATAATGTATTTACCTCCAGAAGTTTTGAACATTTCTTTTTTACGTCCGGTAATTTTTAAAAAACCGTCCGCATCAATTTCACCTTTATCTCCCGTATGAAAATAATCGCCACTCATCACTGAAGCTGTGCGTTCAGGATCTTTATAGTATCCTTTCATTACATTTGGTCCTTTTATCAGAATTTCTCCGTCCTCGGCTATTTTTACTTCAACGTTAGATATAGGTTTTCCTACCGTTCCAATTTTGAATAGTTGATTTGCATGCATACCTACACTTACTACAGGAGAGGTTTCGGTGAGCCCGTATCCTTCCATAATCATCATTCCAGAGGCGCAAAAGATTCGCGATAGGCGAGGGTGTAATGCCGCACTTCCTGACACCATTGTGTGTAATTTTCCACCAAGAGCGGCTTGCCATTTACTAAAAATAAGTTTCCTAGCGATTTTAAGTTGAAATTCATACCACCATCCATTAGCCTTATAAGGTTCATAGCGTTCTCCTAGTTTGATAGCCCAGAAAAATAATGATTTTTTGACTCCGCTTAATTCGCTACCTTTTGCATAAATTTTATTAAATACTTTTTCTAATAGTCGTGGAACAACACTCATTAGATTAGGCTTAATATCTTGTGCATTTGCACCGATTGTTTCTATACTTTCTGCGAAATATACCGATACACCGGCGTGTTGATAAATGTATATTAGTACGCGCTCAAAAATATGACACAAGGGCAAGAAACTCAAGACCCGTGTCGTGCCCTCCATTAGGGGTAATCTTGGTAAGCTGGTTAAAATATTTTGTACAATATTGTGGTGGGTGAGCATAACCCCTTTCGGTTTTCCCGTTGTGCCCGACGTGTAAATAATTGTAGCTAAATCTTCTTCTTGGACTTCGGCTTTTCTTTTTTCTACATCACTTTGGGTGCTAGTGTCTTTACCCAAATCAAAAAGCTCAGTATAATTTTTGCATTCAATTAATTCATCAAAACTGTATACTTCTTTGAGTTTGGTATCCGCTTTAACTTTTGCGACTTTATCGTATACTTCTTGATCTGAAACAAAGCAATATGTGGCCTCACTGTGATTGAGTACATATGCGTAATCATCAGAAGAAATTGTGGGGTAGATTGGGATATTTTGAGCTCCAATCTGTAAAACACCAATATCTACAATACACCATTCGGTGCGGTTCGTTGTAGAGATAACGGCGATTTTATCGTCTTTTTTTACCCCAAGTTTAAGTAATGCACGACTTAGTGCATTGGCTTTATCTATGTACTCTTGTGTTGATGTTTTAACCCATTCCCCATTTTTTTTACTGACAAGAGCTGCTGATAAATTGTGCTGTTCTAGTTGATAATAAGGGAAATCGAAAAGACGAGTGATTTTTGTCATTTTTGTTTGCGTTTGATACTCTGCAAAATAAGTATTTTTAAAAAATTAACAAATTAGAAAACTTAAAATTATGATTTCTATAAATCACATCTTCATGTCTTAGTGTTTTACTTCAAAACGCTCAATCCATTTATAGGCATTTGTAAAGGCCTCCAGCCAAGGCGATACTTCGTCCTGTCTATCATTTGGGTAATGCGCCCAATTCCATGGAAAAGTAGAGCGTTCAATATGCGGCATTGTCACTAAATGTCTCCCCGTAGCATCACACATCATGGCTGTATTAAAATCTGATCCATTGGGGTTGTGAGGATATTCATTGTACGCATATTTTCCAACAATATTGTAACGATTTTCGTCATAAGGCAATGCAAATTTACCTTCACCATGTGAGATCCACACACCCAAAGTGCTGCCTTCGAGACTGGATAACATCACAGAATTGTTTTTTTGAATACGTACAGATGTAAATGCACTTTCATGCTTTTTGGAATCATTGTAGGTCATTTTACCATGTTGCTCGTGTTCTGGGTTAATTAGATCGAGCTCCATCCACAGTTGACAACCATTGCAAATACCTACAGAAAGCGTATCTTTTCTGTTGAAAAAATCTTGTAGTGCTTTTTTAGCTTTTGCATTGTACTTAAATGCGCCTGCCCATCCTTTAGCTGAGCCTAAAACATCACTATTACTGAATCCTCCAACCGCACCAATAAACTGTATATCTTTAAGAGTTTCACGTCCCGATATCAAATCAGTCATATGTACATCTCTAACTTCAAATCCGGCTAGATGCATAGCATTCGCCATTTCACGTTCAGAATTACTTCCTTTTTCACGAATGATGGCTGCTTTTGGTCGAGATTTATTTTCATCAAATTGGGGTAACTTTCCAGTAAAATCAGTTGGAAATGTGTATTTCAGTGCTTGATGTTTATAATTGCTATAACGCGTTTTAGCTAATCCATTGGCGGTTTGTTTTTCATCCAAAAGATAGGACGTTTCATACCAAAAATCTCTGTACGTATCAATGGATAAATCGTATTCAGAAGCATAGTTTTTTAATTTCAAAATACCATCGGATATTACATTTCCAATACGGTGGGCACTGATGTTTTTGCGTTTAAATACATCTTCTACAGATTGATCTTTCGTTTGAATGACCAATCCAGAGTTTTCTGCGAATAAAACTTTGATGGTATCTGTTTCGCCTAATGCAGATAAATCAATTTCTGCACCTACATTTTGATCTGCAAAGCACAGCTCTAACAAGGTTGTAATCAATCCTCCAGAAGCGACATCATGCCCGGCTACAATTTGTCCGTCTTTAATTAAACTCTGAAGTGTATTGAATACATCTTTAACATAAGATGCGTTTTGTACTTTTGGAGTGTCTTGTCCAATGCTGTTGCGTGTTTGTGCAAAAGAACTCCCTCCTAATTTAAACTCGTCTTGTGAAATGTTTATGTAATAAATTGGCCCTTGATTCGCTTTGAATAACGGTTCTACAACCTTAGATATATTATTGCAGTGTGCCGCTGCAGAAATGACTACAGTGCCTGGAGAAAGAACATCACCATCTGGATATTTTTGTTTCATGGAAAGAGAGTCTTTCCCTGTTGGAACATTTATACCTAAATCAATGGCAAAATCCGAAACCCCTTTGACCGCTTCGTACAAACGTGCATCTTCACCAGGATTTTTGCAAGGCCACATCCAATTTGCTGACAAGGAAATACTACTCAATTCTTCTTCCAAAGGTGCCCAAACAATATTGGTCAATGCTTCAGTTATGGCGTTTCTACTCCCAGCATTAGGATCTATAAGTGCGGCAATGGGTGCATGTCCTATACTCGTTGCCACCCCATGACCGTTTTTGTAGTCCAAAGCCATTACCCCAACATTATTAAGAGGAAGTTGTAAAGGTCCTACACATTGTTGTTTTGCCACTTTTCCTCCAACACATCTATCTACTTTATTCGTTAGCCAATCTTTGCATGCAACAGCTTCTAATTTCAAAACATTTTCTAGATACGTTTTGAATAATGATACATCATATTCTGGTGCGCTGTAATTTTTCACAACAGTTTTGTCTTCCAATATGGTTTTTGGGGAACTTCCAAACATGTCCTCTAGATTGAAATCCATGGGTTTATTTCCTTTTCTAGCCGATTGGAACACAAAACGATGGTCACAAGTCACTTCTCCTACTGTATACATTGGAGCGCGTTCTCGTTCTGAAATTTTTTGAAGTGTTTCAATGTGGTCTTCAGAAATAATTAAGCCCATCCGTTCTTGTGATTCGTTGCCTACCAATTCTTTATCAGACAAGGTAGGGTCGCCTACAGGCAAAGCATCCAAATTGATATGTCCTCCAGTGTCTTCTACTAATTCAGAAAGACAGTTTAAGTGTCCTCCAGCACCATGATCGTGAATGGAAACTATATAATTTTTGTCGCCCTCTACCATGCCGCGAATGGCATTCGCGGCACGCTTTTGCATTTCTGGATTGGATCGTTGAACAGCATTAAGCTCGATGCCTGATGAAAATGCGCCAGTGTCTGCTGAAGAAACTGCTGCACCACCCATACCAATACGATAATTATCTCCCCCAAGAATTACAATTTTATCATTTTTTTTAGGAGTGTCTTTAAGTGCTTGTTCGGCTTTACCATAGCCAATACCACCAGCTTGCATAATCACTTTATCAAAGCCTAAACGATCGGCATCTTCCTGATGTTCAAAAGTCAGGACAGAGCCGCAAATGAGGGGTTGTCCAAATTTATTGCCAAAATCTGAGGCTCCATTAGAGGCTTTGATAAGAATATCTATCGGCGTTTGGTAGAGCCATTTACGTTCTTTGAATCCATTTTCCCAAGGGCGGTTTTCAAGTAATCTAGAGTATGAGGTCATGTAAACAGCCGTACCTGCAAGAGGCAAAGATCCTTTTCCTCCAGCCAAACGATCCCGGATTTCTCCACCAGAACCTGTAGCGGCACCATTGAAGGGCTCCACTGTTGTTGGAAAATTGTGCGTTTCTGCTTTAAGAGAAATAACAGATTCAAAATCTTTGGTTGTATAGCTGTCTGGAATGTCAGCGCGTTTGGGTGCAAATTGTTCAACAACAGGTCCCTTAATAAATGCTACATTGTCTTTGTAGGCCGATACAATTCCATTAGGGTTTTGCCTGGATGTTTCTTTTATAAGCTTGAATAAGGAGCTGGATTGTTCCTCTCCATCAATTACAAATGTTCCGTTAAAAATTTTGTGGCGGCAGTGTTCGGAATTGACTTGAGAAAACCCAAACACTTCGGAGTCAGTAAGGGGGCGACCTATTTTTTGACTTACGTTTTCCAAGTAATCAACTTCCTCTTCGCTCAGGGAAAGCCCTTCTTGTGCGTTGTAACTGGCGATATCGGTAATTTCTAAAATGGGTTCTGGGGTAATGTTGATGTCAAACGTATGCTGATGGAGTTCCTCAAATTTTTCGAAAATCATAGGGTCAAAATCGGAAAAATCATTGCTAACGCTTTTAAATTCTTCAATACGAATGACTCCTGCGACACCCATATTTTGAGTAATTTCTACAGCATTGGTGCTCCATGGGGTAATCATGGCAGCACGAGGACCAACAAATGAACATTTGAGGGAGGTTTGTTCTATTTTGGGTTTTTGACCAAAAAGCCATGTGAGTTTGGCTATGGTTTCTGCTGAAAATTCTTCTGTTGATTGAACGGCAAATACGCTTTGTTTAGCGTCTCCAAAGAAGTGAATCATGTGGTTGATGTTGTTGATTACGAATCCCTACAAAATTAATTTTTTTGTATTGATTTTTAGCACTTTTTTTTGTCGATTTTGAGGGATTATTCACAAGTTTTGAACAGAAAACATCATCTTCAATAAATTCACTAATATTTAACTATTTTCCTTGTGTATTGTCCATGTGTATTTTGGAGATTCATGATGTATATTCCACTGCTTAGGGTACTGATGTCCACTGCAGAATGTTGAGAATCCACAGTGGTTTTTAAAATGGGTTTTCCCGTAAGATCAAATATTTCTATTTGTGTATGGTTTTGTACGTCTACAAAAAGCAATGCACCATTGACAGGGTTGGGGTATATTTTTATGTGCTTAGGTTCTATATTTATTGCGCTTAAGGTTTGTGTATGGCTACCGAGGTTGG
>Ga0102887_1000308_pt1 | contig 22826 bp, 23 predicted proteins | sample Colrivmet1550B02_FD_84504 | JGI IMG/M metagenome (GOLD analysis project Ga0102887, IMG submission 84504) | Estuarine microbial communities from the Columbia River estuary - metaG 1550B-02 | ecosystem: Environmental > Aquatic > Marine > Intertidal zone > Estuary | place: USA: Columbia River...
ATCTTAACGAAATGATTGGCTTAGACTATTCTGAGAATGCTGTTAATTTTTGTGAAAAGAATTACTCGACTGAAGGTTTGTCTTTTAAATATGGTGACGCTGAAAAACTTCCTTTTGGTGATTCGAGTTTTGATTCTGTTGTAAATGTGGAATCCTCACATTGCTATTCGTCCGTTCCGCAGTTTGTGAAAGAAGTAGAACGGGTGTTAAAGCCAGGAGGCTATTTTCTGTTTGCAGATTTCAGAGATTTAGTTGACTTTAATATACTTGAGGAAATACTCTTGAGTTCAGGTTTAGAAGTGATAAAAAAAGAGAACATCTCCAAGCAAGTTGTGCATGGATTAGATGAATTTAACGTAGAGAAGATGGCTCGTTTTCAGGCTGTCTTTGGATCTTGGTTAAAGAAACCTCTTTCTGAATTTGCAGGGATGAAAGGCTCCACTATGTATGAAGCACTTAAAAGTGGAGAGACGGTTTACTATCACTTTGTATTGAGAAAATAGAAGCCCCACTCAGAATCGAACTGAGACCTAGGGTACCGGAAACCCTTGTACTATCCATTATACTATGAGGCCATTGTGGCTGCTAATTTAAGCGCAGAAGTTTAAAATGGTTTCTTTTATGTCTAAAATTTAAGCATTGTAATATCTATAGCCTAAATCATTTTCTTCCCTACCTATTTTTTTTAAGTTAAGCTGGTTTTCTCTTAAGGGTGATTTTAATTCTTTCTTTTGAAGTTGCTCGTAGGTTTTAAAATCAATAGCCTGCCTATTCTTTAGTGTATTAAACAGATCTAGGTCTTTTACTTTTTCGAGATAATTGTCTTGAATGACTCCACTAAACACTTTCGATTTAGATCCACTTCCATAAGATAAGAATCCAACAGTTTGACCGGTGATGTCTTCATTGTTTTCTGTTGCTGCGAACAAGTAACTTATAAAGCTCATGAAAATGGAAGCCGTATACATATTGCCAATGTCAGAAGAAGCGATTTCTCCTTTTGCAATGTTTGCATTGATGTAGGCTTTGTAAGCTGGTGTTTTGCTGCAGGCTTTGACGAATGCGTTCCAATCGCTGCTGTTTTCTTCTGGAATGTCAAGACCAGTTTCAGACTTCAAAACTTCACTTTGTTTATTTTCAACCATCCAGTTTACCCACATTGGTGTGATCATCCGTCTGCCTTGAAATGCATAGGGTAAATGGAAAATGAGTTGATTCCATTCGTGTAAAAAGTTGGTTTCTTTTTGCACGTTCAAATGCTCTAAAGCCTCCTTTATTCTATTTGTATAACACGTGTTTGAGTATTGACCCTCAAACACAGGCTCGTCTAAATGCAATTCTATTTCGCTGCTGTCTTGTCCCCAAAAACGGTGCGCGCTGCTATTCAAAAGTTCGGCTGCATTTTCAGCATCTAAATCATGGCCTAATAATTTGGCAGCTTCCTGAAGCAAGTTAGATTTTGAAAATGTGCGTCTCGGTTTAAAGAAGTCATTTACGCTTTCTGTAGCTACACCAATTTGATCATCTATTGCTAAAATAGAAGGGTTACTAGAAAGTAACATGGCAACAGCTCCTGCACCTTGGGTATATTCGCCAGTAGAGTTTAATTCGTATTTCGCATGATCTGCCGCGATAACGATAGCTTTTCTAGATTCATCCAACCGAATCCAATCCAAGCAATTGTGCATAGCATCAACTGCTCCCACACATGCAAAAGTTAAATCAACAGCATCACAATTTTTTAGAGAGCGTTTGCCCTGCGTGTTTTCAAATTTATTTTCAACTATTTCTAATACATACATTGCAGTGGGTTTCGCTGCATCCAAAGCGCTTTCTGTTCCTAGATATATGCGCCCTACTGTTTTTAAATCAATGTCATTTGCTTCGATTAAGTTAATCACCGCTTGAGCCGCCATTATAGCCACATCTTCGTTTACATCTGGCAGCGCCATTCCCTTTAAACCAAGTCCCTTGTTGAGTTTTGCATACTCAATTCCTCTTGCTTCTGCTAACGCGGAAATCGGTAAATAAATGTTTGGTACGTGGTAATGTAAAGCGTCAATTCCTACCATATTTTCTTCTGGATTTTTAGATTAGAAAACATAACGAAAATCACATTTTTAAATTGATACACAACACTTGATTTGTGAAATCATTAACAAGTTCTGAACTCAATAATAATGTTCAATAGCAAGGTGTTCAAAAACTCGCTGTGAATTAAATTATCTAATGAATGCCTTTAGTTTGAAGATGCTTTAACACGTCTTTCTTTTTGTTTTGTGAAATTTGTACCACTCCCTCATCATCCATGACAAGATAGGCTTGTTTTCCTTTATGGAATTCTTTAATGTGATTGATATTGAACTGAATGCTACTGATAATTCAGAAGTAAACTATTCTGTATTGAACGTTACTGGAAGTGTACTTGCAAAAGGAACTTTTAATGCTAACCAGAGACATTCTTTAAATATTGATTCTTTTAAAGCTGGAATTTATTTCATTAGGCTAGAAAATGGTTCTAAAGCAATAAAAACGGTTAAGTTTATTAAGAAGTAATAAGATAATTGATTTTATTTATAGCTGTTATTCATTATGAGTAGCAGCTATTTTTTTGTAAAAAAATAAAGGCAAACCTCAAGGCCTACAGAAGTTAATAGTTCAATAGAACAGAAAAGCCGCTCCGATTATCGGAGCGGCTTTGTTTTATAACATTCCTAGTTCGAGCTTCGCTTCTTCGCTCATACAATCTTTATCCCAAGGGGGGTCGAATGTAATTTCTACTTCGGCCTTATCTACCTCTGGCAACGTTTTGCATTTCTCTTCAACTTCTACAGGTAATGATTCTGCTACCGGACAGTTTGGAGAAGTCAACGTCATTAAGATTTTAGCATCGCCCTCAGTACTCACTTGCACATCGTAGATGAGTCCTAATTCGTAAATATCTACAGGTATTTCAGGATCATATATAGACTTCAATACATCTACAATGTCCTCACCAATCTTCTGCATTTGCTCAGTAGAATATTCAGTCATCTCAGCCATTATTTTGTTTTGTTTGAAACGCTAATGCGTAAAATTTCATTTGTTTAATCATACTCACCAAACCATTTGCACGGGTAGGAGAGAGGTGTTCTTTTAATCCAACTTTATCCACAAAAGCCATATCTGCATTTAGAACATCAGCAGGACTCTGGTTATTCAATGCACGAACCATAATGGCAATGATGCCTTTGGTAATAATAGCATCGCTGTCCGCAGAAAAATTCATTTTGTTGTCTTTCAATTCTGCGTGCAGCCAAACTTTACTCTGGCAACCTTTTATGATGTTATCATCGGTTTTGTATTGCTCGTCAATCAACGGAAGTTCTTTTCCCAAAGTGATGATATGCTCATACTTTTCCATCCAATCTTCGAACATGTCGAACTCATCTATTATGTCTGCTTGTGCTTGTTCAATTGTCATTTAAAATCTAAAATTTATGATTTAAGATTTTCTTGTAATTCGTAAATAGGGTCTTCCTCTTTAAATCTCCACCCTTGTATATCAGATGATTTTAAATATTGGATGAACCCATTCAATTGTTTGCTAATACTATTCAACTTCTCAAGAATTGCAGCGGCTTCTTCTTTTGTGTATATCTCAAAATCTTCTAATCTGTAAACTTGAGATCGAGCTTCGCCAGCGCTAGCTTTTGCAATATTTAAAAATTGTATAAACTCTTTTCGCCCTTTTCTCTCAAAGCCTTCGGCAATATTGTCAGTTACTGAACCTAACGATCTGAAAAGTTGCTTGTAAACATCAATAATTATAAAATCTGAAGTTTTTCTTTTAGATACAAACATGCTTCTAGTCAAAGCTCTTGCATCTTGCCAAACGGGTAAATCTTCAAATTTTTTAATGTTCGCCATCTAATTTTAAATCTTAGATTTTAATTTTTAAATCAACATGTTTTTAGCTCGGATGACTCCAGCTATAAAAGTGTCAATTTCTTTAAAAGTGTTGTACACCGCAAAGCTCGCTCTGGCCGTTCCGGCAATGCCAAAACGCTCCATAATGGGCTGCGTGCAATGGTGTCCGGTTCTTACGGCAATGCCCAGCTTATCTAGTATTACACCTAAATCGTAATTGTGAATGCCTTCTATATTAAAAGAAACAACTCCAGCTTTATTTTTAGCTGTGCCGTAAATCGTCATTCCTTCAATCTCTAAAAGCTTCTCAGTAGCGTAAGCGAGTAAAGCATTTTCGTGCGAAGCAATGGCTTCCACTCCTATTTCATTCATGAAATCTACTGCGGCTCCTAAACCAATATTGCCAGCAACGTTTGGTGTACCTGCTTCAAACTTGTGAGGTAAACCTGCGTAGGTGCTTTTTTCAAAAGATACCGTTGCAATCATTTCGCCACCTCCTCTGTATGGAGGAAGCTTGTCTAGCCATTCTTCTTTTCCAAAAAGAATACCTACTCCTGTTGGACCATACATTTTGTGTGCGCTAAACACATAAAAGTCAGCATCTAAATCTTGAACATCCACGCGACAATGTGGCAAAGCTTGAGCCCCATCTACTAAAACAACAGCGCCAACTTCATGGGCCTTGGCCGTCATTTCCTTTACCGGATTGATTGTGCCTAAACTGTTAGAAATGTGATTGAATGCAACCAGTTTTGTCTTACGCGATAGCAATTCCGTGTAAGCGCCTTGATCTAATTCGCCATTGTCTAAAACTGGAATGACTTTCAATACAGCACCTGTTCTTTCACACAGCATTTGCCAAGGCACAATATTACTGTGGTGCTCAATGGCTGAAATTAAAATCTCATCTCCCTTTTCCACGAAAGTGGTAAATGACGAAGCGATAATATTAATGCCGTCTGTCGTTCCAGAAGTAAAAATGACCTCTTTGATAGAAGGTGCATTGATGTATGCACGAACTTTTTCGCGTGCTTCTTCCATAGCATCTGTAGCCCATTGGCTCAAACTATGCACACCACGATGAACATTTGCATTAATGGTTTCGTAGTATGTTGAAATAGCATTGATAACCGCTTGCGGCTTTTGCACGGTAGCGCCATTGTCTAAATAAACCAATGGTTTACCATTTACCTCTTGATGAAGTATTGGAAAGTCCTTTCGAATTTTCGCTATGTCAAACTCTTTTACCATTTATAATTCAAATTCTAAATCAACGCCCAATTTCTTGGCGATGAGTAGATTCAGTTTTGTTTTTAATTCTGGAATATGCACATGGTCTAATGCATCGTTGCTAAACGCGTACATCAACATGGCTTTGGCTTCTTTTTCAGGAATACCTCTAGAACGCAAATAGAAAAGTGCTTCTTCGTCTAGTTGACCAATCGTACATCCATGCGAACATTTAACATCATCGGCATAAATCTCAAGCTGAGGTTTAGTATCGATAGAGGCCTTGTCTGTTAATAGGAGATTATTATTCGACTGGAAAGCATTGGTTTTTTGAGCATCTCTATGCACCATTACTTTTCCGTTAAAAACCCCTTTTGAGTTGTCGTCAAAAATGCTCTTATACAACTCTCGGCTGTAACAATTCGGTTGTTGATGATCGGCTAGGGTATGATGATCTACAAATTGACCTTCTTCAAGAATTGTAATGCCATCCATGTGAGACTCAATGTTCTCGCCAGCCATAAAGAAGTTTAAGTTGTTACGTGTAAACTTTCCTCCAAAAGAGAACGTGCCCACATTTACGTGGCTGTCACGCTCTTGTTTCACAGAAGTGCTGTCCACTAAAGATGCTGTCTTTATATCGTTTTGAACTTTGTAATAGCTCACTTTAGCGTTGTTCGATGCGTAAATTTCTGTAACCGAATTCGTGAATACTAATGAAGAAGATAAACTCTGGTGACGCTCAATGATTTGAACATGCGATCCTTCTTCAGCAACGACTAAGTTTCGAGGTTGAATCATTAACTCCCTTCCTTCGTCTGTGGTCAAGTAAACCACTTCAATAGGTTTGTTTACCGTCTGGTTTTTTGGGACTCTAATGAATGCTCCGTCTTTCGCAAAAGCTGTATTCAAGGCTACCATGGCTTCGTCTTTAGGTGCAATGCTTGAAAAGTATTTCTCTAAAACCTCCGCATATTTTTTAGTCGCAGCACTAAAGGTGCACACGTCATAATTTGTATGAGTGGTTTCAGAAAGCCAAGAGCTATAGACACCATTCACAAAAACGATTTTGTAAGTGTCTACTTCGTTTAAGAAATAACGCTTTACATCCTTAAATTCAATTGCTTTTTCCGTTTTCGGAAAAACTTTGAAATCGTGTTTAAGAATAGGTTTTAAATTCGTGTATTTCCATTCTTCATGGCGCTTAGTAGGGAAGCCCAACTCCTCAAATGTCTTGAGTGCTTCGCGTCTTATTTCGTGAATGGGTGAGTCTGCCTGACCGTTTATTTCGTTTTCGAATACGATAAATGAAGACAGTAATTTTTCTTTTAACTGTTCCATTATTTAGCTTCAGCTAATTCGTTTTTAATCCAGTCGTATCCTTTTTCTTCCAGTTTGTGAGCCAATGTTTTGTCGCCACTCTTTACAATTTTGCCATCGAATAAAACATGCACAAAATCTGGAACAATATGATCTAACAAGCGCTGGTAGTGCGTAATAATTACAACTGCGTTGTCTTTGCTTTTCAATTTGTTAACACCGTTGGCAACAATGCGCAAGGCATCGATATCTAAACCAGAATCGGTCTCATCTAAAATAGCTAATGTCGGTTCTAACATTGCCATTTGGAAGATCTCGTTACGTTTCTTTTCTCCACCAGAAAAACCTTCATTTAATGAACGGCTTAAAAAGCCTTTGTCCATTTCAAGAAGACTCATTTTCTCACGCATCTTTTTCAACATCTCGCTGGCAGGCATAGGATCTAAGCCTTGAGCTTTTCGACTTTCGTTAATAGAAGTCTTTAAGAAGTTAGAAACGGTAACTCCAGGGATTTCTATTGGGTATTGAAAAGATAAAAAGACGCCTTTGTGTGCTCTTTCTTCTGGAGCCATATCCATGATGCTCTCACCGTTAAGGGTAATGTCACCTTCTGTAACTTCATACTCGTCTCTACCCGCAATAACACTAGATAGCGTACTCTTCCCAGCACCGTTTGGTCCCATAATAGCATGTACTTCGCCAGGTTTAACCTCTAGGTTAATTCCCTTTAAAATTTCATTGCTTTCTATCCTTGCGTGGATGTTGTTAACTTTTAACATTTTCAATCTAAGATTTGAGATTTGAGATTTAGGGTTTGAGATTTTCAAAACAGATTCCCATCTCTATATTTTAATTATTTCGATTAACACTTAATAGGCTTATCCTACGCTTCCTTCTAAGCTTATTTCCAAAAGTTTCTGGGCCTCAACTGCAAATTCCATAGGTAGTTTGTTTAAAACGTCTTTTGCAAAACCATTTACAATCAATGCAATGGCCTCTTCTGTGCCAATTCCTCTTTGGTTACAATAAAATATTTGGTCTTCTCCAATTTTAGAAGTTGTAGCCTCGTGTTCAACTTTGGCTGTTTTATTCTGAGTTTCTATATATGGAAAAGTATGCGCTCCACTTGTTGAACTCATCAACAGAGAATCGCATTGCGAAAAGTTTCTAGCATTTATGGCACGTGGGCCAATTTTCACTAAACCTCTGTAGCTGTTGTCGCTAAAGCCTGCAGAAATTCCTTTAGAAATGATAGTGCTCTTCGTGTTTTTACCTAAATGAATCATCTTCGTTCCAGTGTCCGCCTGCTGGTAGTTATTAGTTACCGCTACTGAATAAAACTCACCAACAGAATTGTCACCTTTTAAAATGCAACTTGGGTATTTCCAAGTTACTGCAGATCCTGTCTCCACTTGTGTCCAAGAAATTTTGGCGTTTTTCTCACAGATTCCTCTTTTTGTTACAAAGTTGAAAACACCGCCTAAGCCATTCGCATCTCCGGGATACCAGTTTTGTACAGTAGAATATTTTATTTCAGCATCTTCTAAAGCAATTAACTCAACAACTGCAGCGTGCAATTGGTTTTCATCTCTTTGCGGAGCGGTGCACCCTTCAAGGTATGAACAGTAACTTCCTTTATCTGCAACAACCAAAGTTCTTTCAAACTGGCCTGTTCCAGATTCATTAATACGGAAATATGTACTCAATTCTACTGGGCATCTAACTCCTTTCGGGATGTAGCAAAAAGATCCATCGGTGAAAACAGCAGAATTTAAGGCTGCATAAAAATTGTCTGATTTAGGAACAACTGTCCCCATGTGTTTTCTTACGAGCTCAGGGTGTTCTTGAATCGCCTCGCTCATCGACATAAAAATGATGCCTAATTCTCCAAGCTTGGCTTTGAAAGTCGTTGCCACTGAAACAGAATCAACCACAACATCCATAGCCACGCCTGTTAATTTCTTTTGCTCGTTTATTGAGATGCCAAGTTTCTCAAAAGTCTTTAGCAATTCAGGATCCACTTGATCAAGACTGTCTAACTCAATTTTTTGTTTTGGCGCAGAGTAATACGATATGGCTTGAAAATCGGGTTTTGGGTAATGTACGTTTGCCCATTCTGGTTCTGTCATGGTTTCCCAAACGCGATACGCATCCAATCGCCAGTCAAGCAACCATTGTGGTTCTTCCTTTTTTGCAGAAATCATGCGAATAACATCTTCGCTCAGGCCTGCGGGAATTTTATCTGATTCAATATCCGTAGTAAAGCCGTACTTGTATTCAGACTCTGTTACTTCATTTAATAATTTTTCTTCGCTCATCTTCCTCTAAATTCAGAGTTATATATAGACTGATTAAACCGCAAAACTTTCACCACATCCGCAGGTGCGAGATGCGTTCGGGTTATTAAATGAAAATCCTTTGCCATTTAAGCCGCCACTGTATTCTAAAGTGGTGCCCAATAGATATAAAAGACTCTTTTTATCAACTAAGATGCGCACGCCATTGTCCTCAAATAGCTTGTCTTGTTCGTTAAATTCGGATGTGAAATCCATTTTATATGAAAGCCCTGAGCAGCCACCACTTTCTACACCAACGCGTATGTAGCCGTTTTCTAGCTCCATGCCGTCCTCCTGCATTAAGTTTCTAACCTTACTCTTCGCTGTTTCTGAAACGTTTATCATGCTTATTTAGATTGATTCTAAATTCAGTGACAAATATATACAATCAATAAAATTTAGAGCCACCATTCTATGAGTAATATTGGACTGTCTTTTTGGTTCAAATCTTACTAGTTTTAGGAATAAAATTCATTTTTATTGAAGTGTTAAATTCGAATTGTATTGACTATTCTCATGTTATTATATTTCAACTGAGTTTGTTGCTGTAACTATTGTTGGTGTTTTATTTTTAATATTTTTGCTTTTAGAATCAAGCAGCTTTATTTACATTGCAGTTATGAATTTAGGAACCTACGTTAGTGAATTATTATTTAACCATGATTGTGTTGTGGTTAAGAATTTTGGTGGTTTTGTGTGTCAAGAGTTTAATGCTCACATTAATGAGGCTACCCAAATGTTTGTTCCACCTTCAAAAAAAGTGAGTTTTCAGAGTGCACTTTCTGAAACAAACCTTCTTTTAGAAAGGCACATTGCTAAAAAGCAAAATGTTTCTTTTGAAACGGCTGAAGAAATTATAGCAATTGAAGTTGCCGCGTGGAAAGAAGAATTGAGCCTAGGGAAGCATATTAAGCTTGATGATGTTGGCAGAATTTATTTTGACAACGAGAGAAAGATTTCTTTTCAATCTGATATTAACGCCAACTTTAATAGTAATTCTTTTGGTTTAGGTATTTTTAGATTTCCTGTTCTTAGAGATGAAGTTTCAAGTCCTGTTAGAGATGCAGTAGTCGCGGCAGCGGCAAATACACCTAGAATTTCGGGTGTATGGCAAAAAGCTGCAATGGTAGCTGCTGTCATTGGTTTATTTTATATCGGTTCACAAAAGGCAGATTTTAATGCTTTGAACATAGCATCGTTCAACCCGTTCAAATATTCAAGAACAGTTGAAATGCCTGCAAAGACATCAGAAATAGATTCAAAAGTTGCAGAGCCTGAAGTGTATACGTCTTCATTAGGGTCTATCAATACAGAAGTGAAAGAGCTTCCAGAGCTTCTTGAAGTTACAACTGTGGAGTCATTTCATATTATTGTTGGGGCTTTTAAAGTTCAAGAAAATGCAAGTGCCTATTTAGAGCAATTAAGAGATAGCGGATTAGAAGATGCGCAGTATTTTAATGAAAAAGGCTTTTACCGTGTAAGTGCCGCAAAATTTACAACACGTAAAGAAGCTGTATCTTCACTCTCTGACATCAAGCGAAAAATCCAAAAAGGCGCTTGGATTTACCGTAAATAAATACCCTACTTTTGCCGCAAAATTCGCGGAATGAAAGTTAAAAGCCCAAAGGAATCTCAAACGATAATGACTGAGATTGTCCTTCCCAATGACACGAACAACTTAGGTAATCTTTTTGGTGGTCAACTTCTATCTTGGATGGACAGGTGCTCCGCAATTTCCGCACATAGGCACTGTAAAAAACAAGTTGTAACGGCAGCCGTAAACAATGTTTCTTTTAATCAAGCTATTCCCATTGCAAGCATTGTAACCCTTGAAGCGAAGGTTTCTAGAGCGTTTAAATCTTCTATGGAGGTTTATGTAGATGTGTATGTTGAAGATCAGAAGCTAGCAGGGAAACGCACGCATACAAATGAAGCTATCTATACTTTTGTTGCTGTTGATGAGTTTGGTAAGCCAGTTGCAATTCCGGCTATAGATCCACAAACTAAAATTGAAAAATTGAGATTTGATGGAGCTCTGAGGAGAAAACAGCTTGGACTTATTCTATCTGGCAAGATGAAGCCTCAAGATGCTACAGAATTAAAGGCTCTATTTATAGAAGATTAATTGAAGCTGAAACAATTCCAGCGGCAATTGATATCCAAATGAGTAGTTCTTTTAAAATGAACTTTTTTAGATATTGGATGTAATTCGCAAACAATACAGAAAGAGGGAAAAGCGCAACTATTAAATATTCGGGTTTACTTCCAAAAAAGAAAAAGAGTAGAATTGAGATTAAAAATTGAATGTTTAAAATGGAAAGAATTTTTCGTTTTAATATAGGAGCCTTTCTAAGAGCTTTTAGATATTCTGTCTGCGCTAGTAAAAAGAAGAAAAGAGCCGAGCTAATTTGAATAGCATTTGATCTAAATTGAACTAATTCAAAAGAGATTTGATCCCAAACTCGAAACCTCATTAGAAACGCTTCTTGATAGTTGAATACAAATGCAATGCCGAGTATGATTAAAAAGCTAAAGGTGAAACTATAAAAAGGTAAAAAGTACTTTCTCCAGCTGTTATGACTGTCTATTGCAGCTTGCCAAAAAGATAAAAATAGAAAACCAATGCCTATTGGCGTTAACCAAGTGAGGAATAGCGATAATAATCCAGCGGTTAGATGAAACCCAATTTGATTCTCATCCTTTCCATTAAAGATATTGTAGGTGTTTAAATAGAAAAGAGCAATGAGTAGAACCTCAAAGGCCATTTCCCAATGAAAAAGAACCGTTGTCCAAGAAATGAAAATTGCTAGGAAAAGTGGAGAGTAGTTATTATTTCGAGTTACGCGAAAAAGAGTGTTAAATATGGATGAATTTAGAAATAAGCTGGCAATCAATATGATCAAAACACTACTTGCTTCTATCCAATCTGATGTGTTGAATTTGGCAAAACAATCTGCGCAATTCAAGTAATATGTTAAGCTCCATAAGGCTAAAGAAAATAAAATGAGCCAGATGGATAATCCAAATTTTAAATTTGAAAAAAGTTTAGATAGCATTAACCTATTACCTTATTTTTGCGATTCAATATTAAACTCTTAGTTGAAATGTTAAGAAATTTTTTTGAAGGACTTGGAGATTTTCTTGAATGGACCTTCCAGATACTCCCAATAATGGCTGATTTTGGCATGAACATAGTTTTCATGGTGATAATTGCTATCGCACTAATATATTGGTTAGCAGAAATGGTAAAGCATCAAAAGGCCGGAGAGAAATAATCACTGGTTTTTTTTTCTACAAGTCAAATCCAATATCCTTTCTGTACGTCATTCCGCTGTAATCTACTTTGTATATAGATTTATAAGAATTTAGAAGTGCTTCTTGTTTGTCATCACCAAATGAAGTGAAAGCTAGAACTCTTCCGCCTGAAGTCAAAATCTTGTTGTTTTCCTTCCTTGTTCCTGCATGAAAAACAATGGAGTTAGTAACCTTCTCTAATCCAATAATCTCTTTTCCTTTGGAATAACCTCCCGGATATCCTCCCGAAACTGTCATTACAGTAACTGCTGTTCTTGAGTCGAATTCAATTTTCTTTTCAGCTAAAGTTCCATTTCCACAAGCATGCAATAACTCAGCGAAATCAGATTTCAATCTAGGTAAAACTACTTCAGTTTCTGGATCACCTAGGCGCGCGTTGTATTCAATTACGAATGGTTCTCCTTTTACTTCAATCAAACCAAAAAAGATAAAGCCCTTATAATCGATATTGTCTTTTTTTAATCCGGCAACGGTAGGCTTAACAATTCTTTCTTCTACCTTTTGCATCATTATATCGTTCACAAAAGAAACAGGAGAAATCGCACCCATTCCGCCAGTATTTAAACCTGTATCGCCTTCTCCAATTCTTTTGTAATCTTTTGCTACTGGAAGAATAACATAATCCTTACCATCAGTTAAAGCGAAGACAGAGAACTCTAGGCCGTCTAAAAATTCTTCTATTACAACCGTGCTACCAGCATCGCCAAACTTGGCTTCGAGTAACATGTTGTTTAGTTCTTCTTTTGCTGTTTGTAAATCACTAATTATTAAAACGCCTTTGCCGGCTGCTAAGCCATCTGCTTTAAGCACAAAGGGAGGTGTTAGCGTTTCTAGAAAAGCTTCGCCTTTTTCTAAAGTTTCGGCTGTGAAGCTCTGGTATTTTGCTGTTGGTACATCGTGACGAAACATGAATTTTTTTGAAAATTCCTTACTTCCTTCTAGCCGGGCGCCATGCTTTTTAGGGCCAATTACATTTACATAGCTCAGGCTTTCGTCTTCAGAAATCTGATCATGAATACCATTTACCAACGGAGCCTCTGGACCAACAACTACTGTATCAATAGAATTATTTAAAATAAAGTCTTTTAGGTTTTCGAAATTTTCGAAGTCGAAATTTACATTTTTAGCAATTTGTGCAGTTCCGGGGTTTCCAGGGCAAGCATAAAGGTTCTCAACTAATTTGCTTTGAGCGAGCTTCCAGCAGATTGCATGTTCTCTGCCTCCAGAGCCAATAACAAGAATTTTCATAAACGAAATTTAAGTGAAACAAAGGTAATAAAGCACGTGTTTAACTGAATAAATAAACCCCTTATTTAATTACTTAACCCGAATGGTTTTAATGCCTTTATAGGCTTGAGATGGAAATGATAGCCTAGATTAAGCCGAATATAATTGTGGAGGCTACCAACAGGAGCAACTTCATTAATCCAGTTGCTGAGAACATAAGATGTAAGCGAAATACCCCCAAAAAAGTTGCGTGAATTATAGCCAACTTGAAACCGTGTCTCCGCATTAAGACCTAACCGAGTACTTACATCATTTTGAGTGCCATCTTGAAATTTGTAAATTCCATCTAGGTATTGAATGCCAGGCACAAACATGAGACTAGCGTTGAAACGCTCGTGCAAAACAAAAGTGTACGCATAACCAACATTAATACCGATATTAAAGTATTCTATGCCAACAAGGCCATTTGGTGTATCTGATGTGTCGGGAATAATTGGTTTGTCAGAGGGTGTGTTTATCCACTTAAATCCACCAGATAGCCCAATTAAAACTGAGCCAGCACTTTTTGTCTGTTGTTCGTTTTGAAAGATTAGATTTCGGTAAGAAAATCGGTCGTGGTTGACTCCATAATAAATGCTATTGAAAAAAGTTTGTGTCTTCAAACCTGGATATTCTATTTGATCGGTTACATTATTTACTAAGTCCGGATTTATAAGTCTATAGCCTTTGTACTCCTCGTAAAATGTGCTGAAATAGAATCTTCTTAAAGTTGGTCTAAAAGCAATTGAGATACCCTCAGATTCTTCAAAGTTTGTATTCGCAATACTCATTTTCGGTATTGCAAGACTTACCGCAAAATTTAACCATTTATAGGAGCCATTTATGCCATAGGTAGGCTTAGGTAAATTTGACGTGAATTGCAAGAATTCTTGGCCTTCACGAAAAACAGCAATGAAATAATTTTGAAATTCAAATAAAGTCGAAAGTGAAAGGCGTTGCCGGTAGTCTTGAATATAAGTCGTGTCGTAATTTATGGCGTACTGACCTTCCTCTAATTCTTGAGAATAGGAGCTCAAGAAAAAGCAAAGTGAAAACAGCAGAGATACAATGTTTTTGTTCATTTATGCCTAAAGACTAAAAGCCGAATCTTTTCAAATTTAATTTATTCGCTTGTAAGTTTTTTAATGATTGGTAAATCTGCTTCAGCCCAATTCAAAGTGTGCAACTCACCTTTTGGTAACCATTTTAATGCTGAGTGCTCATTCAGAATTAAGCTGCTAAGGTTTACAACATCGCACCGAAGTGCGACTAGTTTTACTCTGCTTGCTTGGTGTAATGATGTTTCAAAAACATCTCCAACCATTACTTCTAAATTTAATTCCTCATGCAGCTCTCTTGCTAACGCAGATGCAAGGCTTTCACCTTTCTCGATCTTGCCTCCAGGGAATTCCCATTGTAAGGGAAGCTTCATTTTTTTCGAACGTTGACAACATAAAAATGTGTTGTCTTTTTCAATAATGGCACAAACGACTGTAGTCCAATTCACGTTTTGGTATGGTTTTTCGTATAGACAATATATACTATCTAAAACTGCTGAAAGCATGAAAAAGTTAATCATCCTAGCGTTTGTCATTTTGAATTGTCAAGCATTTGCAATCGAGAAAAAAGTAGACACTAAAATTGAGAGCGTCACTGTGTTCTTTTCTGGTGCCCAAGTCACTCGGACTTTTAAAGCGCAAATTGGCGTTGGAGAATCAGAACTTGTACTTTCTCAATTAGAAAACACCATCAATGCTAATTCTATTCAGGTAAGAGGAGAAGGTGATTTTGTGATTAAATCATTTTTTACACGCACCAATTATCTGGAACCCAAAGATTACTCCGCTGAGATAAAGGGTTTTGCTGCTCATTTAAACGTCTTGAATTCTAAATTGGAGGAGTTGAATGTTGACCTCACTGTGCTGAAAGATGAAGAAAACCTGATTTTAAGTAATCGCCAATTAGCTGGCCAACAATCTGGACTAAAAACGGAAGAACTTAAAAATGCCGCTGAATTTTACCGGACACGATTAAAAGAAATTCGATTAGAGAAATTAAATATTACGAGAAGTGTAAATAAGAGCAATAAAGAAAAACAAAAGATTCAAAACCAGATGTATCAAATTAGGTCTGTAAGACAAGAATCTGTTGAAGAAATGGTTGTCAAGATTGAAGCCATAGAAAGCGGAGAGGCTAATTTTGTTATTTCATATTTCGTCCCTTCTGCGTCTTGGACGCCTTTTTATGAAGTGAACGTGGAATCTGTGAATAAGCCAATTGATTTGGTTTACAAAGCGAGCGTAACTCAAAATACTGGTGTAAATTGGGATAATGTCGATTTGACTTTGTCTACAACACAACCGAATTTGAGCGGGCAGGTGCCAGTGCTTTCTCCTTGGTATCTCAATTTTGTCCAGCCAAGATCTCAAAGGACCCCAGTTAGAGCAGATCATCAAGGAAAGAGATCTTCAAATTATTTAGGCTCTGGAGTTCTAGGTTTTGTTAGAGGCTCGGTTGTAGATGCTGATACGAGAGAGTCCCTACCGGCAGCTACTGTTATCGCTTTAGATGCAAATGGGAACACAATCTCTGGCGCCTCCGCTGATATAGATGGTAATTTCAAAATCGAACTAAAGCAAAAGGCTTTTACGCTTAAAGTAAACTACATTGGCTATGAGTCTCAATTGTTACCTTTAAATGGAAACCAAATTCAAGTCCAAATGTTTTCTTCAGAAATGATACTAGAAGAAATTGTAGTGTCAGACGATATGGAGATGTCAGAAGATATTGCTTATTCTCAAATGCAGAGTGGATCAATTCAAAGAATTCCTGCTTCAGGTGGCCGAGCAAATGGGTCGAATTCGAGACCGGCAACAAAGACAAAAACATACCAGGCGTCTCAAGTAGCGCAAAAAGCAACGTTCTTCGATTATAAAATTAAAGGTAAAAACACGATTCCTTCAAGTAAATTGGCTGAGGTTGTGCATATCCAGAATATTGAAGTGCCGGCAAAGTATGAGTACCAAACAGTTCCTAAATTGGATAAGGATGTTTTCTTGGTAGCAAGAATTTACGGATGGGAAGATTTTAATCTGTTGAATGGTTCTGCACGCTTATATTTTGAAAAGACTTTTGTTGGAGAATCGTATTTAGATGTGCAGTTCACACAAGATACTTTGGGGCTTTCTTTAGGTCGTGATAAGAATATTGTTGTCTCTAGAGATAAAGTAGCCGAACAAAGTGGTGTAACAAGTATGGGTGGAAATAAAAAAGAAGTCAGAGAATTCAAAATTCAAGTACGCAATAACAAGAGCCAACCTGTTTTATTACGTGTAATCGATCAGGTTCCAGTCTCTACGAATAAAAAAATAACAGTAAAACTTGAGGAGGTTTCAGAAGCCCAAGAAACAGAAACTACAGGAATGTTGAAATGGATGTTGACCTTAGAGCCTTCTATGACTAAGGAGTGCCTAATAAAATACAGCGTTACTTATCCAAATGACAAAATTGTGAACCTAACAGAATAAAAAAAACTAAACTTTTTTTGCGGATACTCTAACATGATGACGCTTATTATAGTGAGGGTAGTAGTTTTACGTAGGTTTTGGTTAAAATCCCGATCGGTTTTCCGGTCGGGATTTTTCATTTTAGAGTATTTCTAAAAATAATGTGCGGACTTTTTCAATTAAGGGCGCTTATATAGTATATGGGTATTTCATATTCATAGGTTTTGGTTTGGTTAGTGAATCCCGGCTAGTTTTCTAGCTGGGATTCTTTTATTTAGACAGGATCCATTTCAGCAAACTCTTTCGCTTCTTAGAGTAGTCTTCTAAAAATCAGATTTCCGGAAAGTGTATATGTTAGGTATGTAACGCTTTCACCCTGAATTATGTTAGGAATGAAAATAGCCACAAATTGCTTTTACGGCACTGTATAACGTCAAGGTTAATTAAGGAAAAAGGCAATAGTTTTTCATAGGTTTTGATGAAAGTCCTCAAGTTTTAAGGGTGCTTTTTACCTAAATAGGGTAATGAATATCGATGCGGTATAACGCTTTAGTTGGTGTCATGTCAGACGCATCTCCCGACTTTACTCGCCATGATTGGCCGGTTATAAATTTTAAATCGGCTGCAACTTTTTCAGCTAACTTTTTTGTTTTGCTGTTGAAATAGAAAATAGTGTTCTTACTTGCTAACCAATTTGGTCTAGTTGAACTCTGTACGCCTATGCCCATTGAAAAGCCCTCTTCAAGCGTGTAAGACTGAATTTCTTGAACAACTTGATTTGATCCGTCTGGCGAGAAAATTTTTATTCTGTACTTGCTTAAATTTGGTTTGGCCGGTTTTTTTATCACTGTTTCTATTGATGTCAGTGTTTCAATTTCTGTAGTAAGGCTATCGTTCTCTTTTTTAAGCGTTGTTATTTGAGAATTTAAATGACCACTTACTGAATCCCGGTTAGCAACGGTTGTCCCCAATGTTGAAATTTCAGCTTTCATTTCATGACGTTCTTCAATGCCAACATTCATAATATATACGAGAGCCCCAACCGAAATAACAAATACAGGAATTAAAATTCTATAGAGAGTTGCAGTCTTATTCATCGCCTTTTTCTTTATTTCCTTTGAGCATTTCAGTAACCTCCGTCATATTAGCACTTTTGACATTTACGTTTCTCAGTACCTTCCATTTCATATACAATATAGCAGAGCCAGATGCCCCACTTGTTGATATTACAGATGAAAACCCTTTCTCTAATATATCATCATGCGAAAACACTCCTTTTACAAAGAGAATAATTATACATGTCATGAACAATACAATAAGAAGTATGCTAAAAAAGGAATCGGTCATCTTGTTGACCGAGATGTTATTAGCGGATATTGAGGTGCTTGCCATAAAAAAATATAACCAAAAGGGTGGGAAGGCAGAAAAAAATAAAATATTTCTGCGGACTTCTTAATGCAATGACGCTTATTATAGTGAGGGTAGTAGTTTTTTTATAGGTTTTGGTTAAAGTCCCGATTGGTTTTCCAGTCGGGACTTTTTTGTTTCTACACTCGTTTAATGCTGCAACCTCTGTTTTGGGTTTCTTTCACTTTAATCTCTTTTCCAGAACCCAGAGATTTCATGGCATCTTCTAAAAAGAATTTCTTTGCTTTCTTTTCACTGCTTTCAAACTTATCATTGATAGCACCTTTGTAAACCAATTTCATATCAGCATCAAACAAATAAATATGAGGAGTAGTGTTTGCGCCAAAAGCATCTGCTAGCTTAGACTTAGGGTCAACCAAATAAGGCATAGTATAGCTTTCTTTAGAAGCATGCTCCGTCATCATTTCCATAGAATCATTGCCATTGCGCTTTGCCTCGTTAGAGTTTATCAAAACAACGCCAATGTCATTTTTCTTTCCTAATTCGTTTAGTGGATTGTATTGGTCTTCCCAAGCAATTACATAAGGACACGTGTTACAAGAGAAAATAACGAGAAGACCATTTTCTGATTTTGCATCGGCAAGGCTCATTTGTTTTCCTGAAATGTCTTTCATTTTTTCTTTTTGCAAGGGTGCAGAATCTCCAATGTTTAAAGAATTCTTATTTCCTGCCGCCATAATTATAATTGCTCCGAAAAGCAAAAGCGCTACTTTTTTCATGTGTGTGTAGTATAGTTTATAATTGTTAAAGAAAGGGTTTTCATTGAATCCTTACAAGGTTTAAAAATTCTTAGGTTTGACCATATTGCTTTTAAGGCGATCTGTTTAAACTCAAATTTTTCGAATTATGCTGCAAACCATCGATTGGATTGTAATAATTAGTTTTCTCGTATTAATTATAGGTGTTGGCATAAGCTTCACACAAAAGGCTGGAGGTAATTTGACCAACTTCTTTTTAGGAGGAAGGAATTTGCCTTGGTACCTCGCGGGTATTTCAATGGTGGCCACAACGTTTGCGGCAGATACGCCTTTGGCAGTAACCGAGTTGGTTGGAGATTATGGTATTTCTGGAAACTGGTTGTGGTGGAATTTATTAGCTGGAGGAATGTTGACCACTTTCTTTTTCGCCAACATGTGGCGAAGGGCAAATATTGTTACCGAAATAGAATTTATCGAAATACGCTATTCAGGTAAACCCGCAGCTTTTTTGCGTGGGTTTAAATCCATTTACATGGGATTGTTTATGAACGTTCTCATAATAGGTTGGGTGAATCTGGCCATGATTACAATCCTCGAAGGCTTCTTTGGTATTCCTAAACTTGAGGCGTTTATCTATACCGGAATTGGAATGGCCTTGGTGGCCGTTTACAGTTCTCTGTCTGGGCTCTTGGGTGTCGTTATTACGGATGTAATTCAATTTGTTATCGCTATTGGCGGAAGTGTGATTTTGGCTTTATTGGTTATTAACTCAGAAGAAGTGGGTGGCATTGAAGGCTTGAAGACAGCCTTGCCTCAAGGTTCATTAGATTTCTTTCCAAGTTTAGAAAGCGATACTTCTCTTACTGAAACATTGACTATTACCGGTGCTCAGTTCTTAGCATTTTTTGGTTTTATCTGGTGGGCAAGTTGGTATCCTGGTGCAGAGCCTGGTGGCGGAGGCTACATAGCGCAGCGAATGATGAGCACTAAAAATGAGAAGCATGCGGTTGGAGCAACGTTGTTTTTTCAAATTGCACATTACTGTGTGCGTCCTTGGCCGTGGATCTTAGTCGGTCTAAGTGCGATTGTTCTGTACAGTTTGCCAAATTTAGATTTCCCTCAAGATTTAGAAAAGAGAATTTCTTTATTGGCGGAAACAAAAGACATTCCCGAAAAGGTTTTTTATATGGATGCCGCTGCATTTGAAGAGTACAAGGTGGAACAAGGTCTATCGGATATGGAGATTGAGCAAACCCATGCATTTGTGATGAGTTGGGTTGGCGATGACGAGCAGCGTAAAGATGCATTGATTTATAAAACAGACAAGCGCTACGGCTACGTTTTTGCGATGAAGCGATTTTTACCACCAGGGTTAATGGGACTTCTATTGGTTAGTTTTTTCGCGGCCTATATGAGTACAATTTCTACTCAACTGAACTGGGGGGCGAGTTATTTGGTAAATGATTTTTATGCCCGATTTATTTACAAGCCAAAAGTAAAAGAGCATTTAGAAGATGGTGTAAGCGTTGAAAAAAATGCACAGAAAAAGTTTGTGGCGGTTTCTCGTTTGGTCACAGTGCTTTTAATGATTGTTGGCCTCATTGTGAGTTGGTACATAAACAGCATTACAGCTGTTTGGCAGTTTATAATGGAGTCTGGCGCAGGCTTGGGAATGGTTTTGATATTGCGCTGGTATTGGTGGCGTATAAATGCGTGGAGTGAGATTGTAGCTACTGTAGCGCCCTTTGTAGGGTATGCTTTAGCGCATTTTGTTTTCGATTTAGAATTTCCGAATAGCTTTTTTGTAACGGTTGGTTTTACAACAGTAAGTTGGATAGTGGCAACATTTATAACCGCTCCAACAAAACTAGAAACACTTAAGTCGTTTTATAAAAAAATTGAACCCGATGGGTTCTGGAATCGTAAAGAAATGCTTGGAGAAGGAAGTGCAGAGCGGAAATCGAATATTTTAAATTTAACGATTTGCTGGTTGTCCGCTGTGGTAATGACCTATGGCTTACTCTTTACTTTGGGTAAATTAATTTTACAGGAATGGCAAAGTGGTTTTGTTTGGATGGCGGTAACAGTGCTGTCGTTTGCAGTGTTTATGCTTTTTATAAAACGAACCAAGATTTTTAATTGATAGTGAGGAAACTTAATTAAATAAAAGAAGCCAGTCTATTTGACTGGCTTCTTTTTTGAAATACAATTTCGACTTAGTTGTAAGTAAGATCAAAACGATCTAGGGTCATTACTTTGTGCCAAGCGTTTACAAAATCCTCTACGAATTTTTCTTTAGCGTCATTGCTCGCATAAACTTCAGCTAAAGCTCTTAGCTCAGAATTCGAACCGAAGATTAAATCTGCCCGTGTGGCGATCCACTTCACTTCTCCAGATGCTCTGTCTTTTCCTTCAAACTCTTCTTTCGTATCCGATGTCGCTTTCCACTTAGTGCCCATGTCTAATAAGTTCACAAAGAAATCGTTGGTTAATTCCTCTTTGCGAGTGGTGAAAACACCATTGTTCGAACCATCGTAGTTTGCATTTAAAGAACGCATGCCACCAACCAACACCGTCATTTCTGGCGCTGTAAGCGATAAGAGTTGTGCTTTGTCTAACAATAATTCCTCTGTGGAAATGGTGTAACGTGTTTTTAGATAATTTCTAAAACCATCGGCCATCGGTTCTAGCAAGGCAACAGATTCAATATCTGTTTGTTCTTGTGTGGCATCCATTCGCCCTGGCGTAAATGGTATCTCTATAGTTTGTCCAGCATTAGCTGCAGCTTTTTCTACACCCGTATTTCCGGCTAGAACAATTAAATCGGCCATAGATACTTTTTTGTTTCCCGCGTTAGCGTTAAAGTCAGTCTGAATATTTTTAAGCGCAGCTAGTACTTTAGCCAATTGCTCAGGATTGTTTACTTCCCAATCTTTTTGAGGGGCCAAGCGAATTCTGGCTCCGTTAGCTCCACCGCGTCTATCCGATTCACGGTACGTAGAAGCAGAGGCCCACGCTGTGGTTACCATTTCACTTATTGTCAACTCAGAATTTAAAATTGAGTTTTTCAATTGTTTAATATCAGCTGCCGTAATCAATTCATGATCTACAGTCGGAATTGGGTCTTGCCAAATGAAATCTTCCATTGGCGCTTCTGGTCCGATATACGTTGAGCGTGGCCCCATGTCTCTGTGCGTCAATTTAAACCAAGCTTTGGCAAAAGCTTCGTTAAAGTATTCTGGATTTTCATAAAACTTTCGTGAAATTTTTTCAAAACCTGGATCCATTCTTAGAGACAAGTCAGTTGTAAGCATGGTGGGCTTATGCATTTTTTCTGAGTCGAAAGCATCTGGAACCATCATTTTTGGTTCACCTTTGGCCACCCATTGATGCGCTCCTGCAGGGCTTTTAGTTAACTCCCATTCGTTTTCAAATAAGTTAAAAAAGAACAAGTGGCTCCATTTTGCTGGCGTAGAGGTCCAGATAACTTCTAATCCAGAAGATATAGCATCGGCACCTTTCCCTGATTTGTAATCGCTTTTCCATCCAAAGCCTTGCTCTTCTATGTCAGCAGCTTCAGGTTCTGTTCCTACGTGCGATGCAGGCCCAGCTCCATGCGTCTTTCCTAAGGTGTGACCGCCTGCAATCAATGCAACGGTTTCTTCATCGTTCATGCCCATTCTGCCGAAGGTCGCGCGAATGTCTTCAGCCGCTAATAGAGGATCGGGATTTCCTTTTGGTCCTTCTGGATTCACATATATCAATCCCATTTGGACAGCGGCTAAAGGGTTTTCTAAATCACGCTCGCCAGAATAACG
>Ga0102887_1000309_pt1 | contig 22805 bp, 22 predicted proteins | sample Colrivmet1550B02_FD_84504 | JGI IMG/M metagenome (GOLD analysis project Ga0102887, IMG submission 84504) | Estuarine microbial communities from the Columbia River estuary - metaG 1550B-02 | ecosystem: Environmental > Aquatic > Marine > Intertidal zone > Estuary | place: USA: Columbia River...
AACTGAACATTAACAGATTCTGAGTGCCCACCCGCAGTAGGAATTCGAACAGCCGTAGCTGTAATTGCGAAGGAGTTATCACCTAATATTTTTTGTGGCTCCTTTGCTAATTTCATTTCTTCTTTAGTATATCCATTTTCAAGGAAAACATCACAGTGAGGAAGTGCATTTCTTCCTATTGGGTAAGGATAGGCCATTTCACCTGCTATACCATTGATTTCGTTTTCTAACTGCTGAACAGCCTTAACGCCTGTTCCTGAAACAGATTGGTAAGTTGACACAACCACGCGTTTCATTTTATATTTATTATGGAGCGGAGATAAAGCCATGACCAATTGTATTGTTGAACAGTTTGGGTTTGCAATAATTTTATCCTCAGCAGTTAAAATAGAAGCGTTAATTTCTGGCACGATTAGTTTTTTTGTGGGGTCCATTCGCCAAGCAGAGGAATTATCAATAACAATTGTTCCAGTTTCAGCAAATTTTGGCGCCCATTCAACTGAAGTATCTCCTCCTGCAGAAAAAATAGCAATATCCACACGCATTTCAACAGCAGTAGCAAGACCAACAATTGTATGGTCAACTCCTTTGTAGCTTATTTTTTTACCAACACTACGCTCCGAAGCAACAGGAATAAGTTCTGTAAGAGGAAACTGACGCTCTTCTAGTAATTTTAACATAACGGCTCCTACCATTCCGGTAGCGCCTACAACTGCAATTTTCATTATTTTTAATCTTTAATTTAGTCTATAAAATTAGTAAATAAACCGATAATATAAGAGGTAAAAAAAAAAAAGAAGAAAGAATAGGTCTGGCTTTATGAATTTCACTAAAAAGACACCATATTTTTGTAAATCCCTAGCTTGTTATATATTAAAATCATACCCAAGCTGAAGGAGTTGTCAATACCTCACGCCTTACACGTTGAGAGATTCCTGTAATGAGTTCATAAGAAATGGTGTTTGCTGCAGCGGCACTCGTTTCTGCTGAGAAATCGGAACCAAAGAATACAACCTCATCCCCCTCTTTACATTCAATATTTGTCACATCTACCATAATCATGTCCATACACACATTGCCGACAATAGGCGCTTTTTTAGAACCTATCGAGACAATGCCCGCTCCGTTACCAAAATGCCTTCCAATTCCATCTGCGTGCCCAATAGGGATCGTTGCAATTTTTGAATCTTCAGGACTTACAAAGGCTCGGTTATAGCCTACACTATTCCCTTTTGCAACAAGGTGAATTTGTGAAATCACGGATTTTAAGGAGGCTATTGGACGGAAATTTTTAGTCTCTTTATCTGTATTGCCATAACCATACAATCCGATGCCACAACGCACCATGTCAAAATGCGCATCAGGATAATTTAGCACTCCCGAGGTGTTGCATAAATGCCTGGTAATTGGATATCCTAACTTTTCAGTAAAGGTCTTGGACAGACGCTCATAAAGAGAAATTTGACTTAAAGTAAATGGCTTTTCTTCTAAATCTTCACTTGCAGCTAAATGAGAAAACATTGATTTTACTTTAATAGCGTTAGTTTTAGCTAACGTCTCTAACACTAAATCGAGCTCATTTGATTCAAATCCGAGACGATTTAGACCCGTGTTAAATTTAATATGAACAGGGTATTTTTTTTGATTAAGTTGACGTGATATCCGCTCAAACTCTTTCAGTATTTTTAAGGTATACAAACTCGGTTCTAAACAATGCTCTATAGCAAGACTTAAATTACTTGCTTGAGGGTGAAGCACCAAGATGGGCGTAGTGATACCCGCTTTTCTCAAGGCGATTCCTTCCTTGATATAAGCCACAGCAAAGTAATCAACCCTCAAATTTTGAAGGAAGTTAGCAATTACAATGGCGTCACTTCCGTAGGCAAAAGCCTTTACGACTGCTAAAAAAAGAGTGTTGTTTTGGAGTTTTGATTTTAGGAATTCATAATTATGTTTTAAATTTCCTAAGTTAATTTCTAAAGTGGTTTCTGTGACTTTAGCCATTGGAACTGTTTTTGGTGACGTCTAGATCTATAGGGTTTACCACATCCATGTCTTGGAGCTTTTCTTTAGTAAGCGCTTTGAAATAGGCTGCTCGACTCAGCGGCTCATACTCATCTGTTTCACCCAAAAGCACAAGGCTATCATTTTTAGATTTACGATGGCTGTACTGTGCTAAATTTCCCGTATGCGTACATACAGCATGAACCTTAGTTACGTATTCTGCGGTTGCCATTAAATTAGGCATAGGTCCAAAAGGATTCCCTTTAAAATCCATATCTAAACCAGCCACAATCACACGAATACCTTTGTTGGCAAGATCATTACAGACATTTACAATTTCATCATCAAAAAACTGTGCTTCATCAATGCCAACGACATCGCATCCATCTGCCAAAAGTGGAATATTTGAAGCAGAAGGCACAGGAGTAGAACGAATTTCATTAGCATCATGAGATACCACCATTTCGTCATCATAACGAACATCAATAGCAGGTTTAAAAATCTCAACTTTTTGCTTGGCAAATTGAGCGCGTTTTAAACGACGAATTAATTCTTCAGTCTTTCCAGAAAACATCGATCCACAGATGACTTCGATCCAACCAAATTGTTCTTTAGAGTTTACTGTATTTTCAAGAAACATTTTGTAATTTTAACACCAAACGAAATTTACTTTCGTTTTCATAAAGGTGACATAAATTTATTAAAAACCAAAAGTATAAATTTAAAAGTTATAAAGTGTCATTAATTCAGAGTTTACAAGCACCAATAGGCGTGTACAAATAAGTTATTACAACACTATGAAAAAAAAATTAGAGTCGGAATTAATAAGTTTAGCCCATAGAATACTAAAACTAACAGGCAGAGAAGATCTTGAAAAAATGCAATCTGAAATTGCATTACTTTATCAAAAAATTACAATCCTAAAGTTTATAGAAAACAATTCGGACGGACAAGTAACAGATTCGGATGTTGCGGACACTTCATTTTTTAACTCCTTAGACGGCGCATTTAATAATAAGATTACAGACTCCGTAGAGGTTGCTGACAAAACATTTGTAAACATAGACAGCCAGGAAGAGGAAGCAATCATGGAACCCGCAATCGAGAAAATAAAAGATATGGTCGCCCAAATGCCAGAAGAAACCGCGGAAGTGGACGCTATAATAGACGCTATAAACGACCCCACTGAAGTTATTGAGCACGACCTAAATGAGCTATCGCCAAGCTATGCACAGCTCCCTATATTTGATGCTATTGAGCCCGAAACAACACAGGCACCATCGAATGATCAATTAAAAACACAAGGCTTTCAAATAGGGTTAAACGATCGACTTGCTTTTGTTAAAAGTTTATTCGAAAACAGAAATGAAGATTATGAGCGAGTCATGTCTCAACTCAGTACTTTAGATTCTTTCGAAGAAGCAACAAACCTTCTAAATTCAATTATCAAACCAGACTACAACAATTGGGAGGGTCAAGAAGAGATTGAAGCTCGATTTTTGGAAATCATAGAAAACAAATTCAAGTAACCTTTGCGTCATCAAAGTTTTGAACGTATTATTTTTAGTACTTTTGAACGCTTAAACACCATTTAAATGTCTTCAGATTTAAAATACGCAGTTTTTGGAAGTGGAAGTTGGGCCACAGCAATTGTGAAAATGCTTTGTGAAAACCAAGCTCAAGTAGGTTGGTATGTACGAAAACAACAAACCATTGATTATATTATTTCTGAAGAACATAACCCCTCCTATTTGAGCTCTGTAGAGTTTGATGCCGATCAACTTCATATGGATGCTGACATTAATAAAATAGCAGAGTATGCAGACGTTTTAATTTTTGCAATTCCATCTGCATTTATTGAAAGTGAACTTAAAAAATTAAAAACAGAGATCTCTTCTAAAATAATTGTGTCTGCAGTCAAGGGAATTATTCCTGAATCAGGTCTTTTGGTTGGCGAACATTTCCATAAAAAACACGCTGTTGATTTAAATAACATTGTTGTTTTAGCGGGACCATGCCATGCAGAGGAGGTTGCATTGGAGCGCCTTTCTTATTTGACGATTGCTTGTGCTAATCTTGACATTGCTGGCACAGTCTCTGAACAGTTTTCGAGCAACTACATAAGGACGAACACTAATGATGATGTGATGGGTGCTGAATATGCTGCCATGTTAAAAAACATTTATGCCATTGCCGCTGGAATGGCTCACGGCTTAGGGTATGGCGACAACTTTCAAAGTGTATTGATGAGTAATGCCACACGAGAGATGAAACGATTCATAAAAAAGGCCCACAAAATGAAACGAAATATCAATGAGACGGTTTATTTAGGAGATTTATTAGTTACGTGTTATTCTTTATTTTCTAGAAACAGAATGTTTGGAAATATGATCGGTAAGGGGTATACTGTAAAATCTGCACAAATGGAAATGAGCATGGTTGCCGAAGGATACTACGCCACAAAAAGTGCTTACCAGATTAATCAAAGCAAAGATAAACCAGCCCAAACACCAATTATAGATACTATTTATGAGATTTTGTATAAGAATAAAGACCCCAAAAAAGCGTTTAAAAAATTAACGGAAAAACTTAGTTAGGCTAAGACCTTAAAACTCCTTTTATATTCATAAGTGGAATTTTTTGAAGTGCCATTTCATTAATTGAATTTTTTCTGAATTCAAAAGATTTTTCAAACAAGCTGTTGTTTTGAAAAAAAGTAAGGTTAAACACATTGTTTATAGACAAAACGTCCTCTAGAAGCATCTCTGTTTTCGCAAAACTTTTAGCAGGAAGGACTTCAATTTTTTTTCTAAAAGTGGCCGTCTTTTTGTCTTCGGAATAACCCTTTGACACAAGAATCACCATTTCTAAGTCTACAGGCTTATCGTTGATAATATAAACATTCCAATCATAAACCTTGTAGGTGTCATTAAACTCATGAACGACTGCCATAGAAACGTCTTTTACTTCTAAAATGTGAATGTCTTTTTTCAAAAAAGTGTTTTATAGCACGCTTTTAAATTGTTCTAGAAAGCGTACGTTATTTTCACTTAACAATCGGATGTCGCTAATTTGATGTAATAGCAATGCAATTCTATCAATCCCCATACCAAAGGCAAAGCCTGAATATTCATTAGAATCGATGCCGCAGTTTTCGAGGACATTAGGATCTACCATGCCACATCCCATTATTTCTAGCCAACCCGTTCCTTTGGTCATCTTATAGTCTGTTTCGGTTTCTAATCCCCAGTACACATCGACCTCAGCACTCGGTTCTGTAAACGGAAAATAAGAAGGTCGTAATCTGATTTTTGATTTTCCAAATAGCTCTGTTGTAAAATACTGTAGCGTTTGTTTTAGGTCTGCAAAACTCACGTTTTTGTCAATATACAAACCTTCTACTTGGTGAAAAAAACAATGTGAACGCGCCGAAATAGCCTCGTTTCTATATACCCTTCCTGGAGAAATGGTACGGATAGGCGGTTGGTTGTTTTCCATGTAACGCACTTGTACCGAACTGGTATGCGTTCGTAATAATATATCTGGATCTGTTTGTATAAAAAACGTATCCTGCATATCTCTTGCAGGGTGGTGCTCTGGTAAGTTTAAAGCTGTAAAATTATGCCAATCATCTTCAATTTCGGGACCTTCACTTACATTAAATCCAATTCGTGAAAAGATATCAATAATTTGGTTTTTTACCAATGAAATGGGATGTCTAGCACCAATGTTAAAAGGCTCACCAGGACGCGACAAATCACCAAAAAGAGTGGTTTCACGTGAAGTGTTTTCCAAAGAAGCCTTTAAAGAGTTTACCTTTTCTTGAGCCACACTCTTTAATTTATTGATGGCTTGTCCAAAATTCTTTTTCTGTTCATTTGGAACCTCTTTAAAACTTGCAAAGAAATCATTCAAAAGCCCTTTTTTTCCAAGAAACTTAATGCGAAAAGCTTCTAGTTCTTCTAAAGATTGTGTCGAAAAAGATTCAGCTTCTTCTATAAGTTTATGGATTTTTTCTATCATGATAAAATTAAATAATGGCCAAATTTAAGAAAACTTAACTAATAAACTCGGCCTCAATAAAATAGTTTACTATTGCATCCTTCATCAGGATGCTCTGTTCTCCAGCCTTTAAATTTGGCAACGCTTCTTTTATAGTATAATGTGGCCAACCTTGTTCATCGAAATAATCAAAAGCATAGTAGCCATAGGGCTCCAAAAGTCGACAAATTGCAATGTGCATCAGGTTGAGTTTTTCATCTTTTTTGAACTTCCGGTGTAACTGCCCAAGCTCTTGTACTCCAATAAGATAGATAATACCATCTAGGTCCAAGGGTTCGCCATCTGTAAATTGAGTGGATAGTTTTTTAACCACCTCTTCCCATCGTTTTTTAAGTTCTTCGTCTCGAGCCATAATTATTTCGTAAATTTAGGGTGTATTAAAATAGAAACGAAACATTTGAGTTGTTAAGTTAGAAATCATTGCTAATTTTAATAAATCAATTAAACACAATACTATGGCAATCATTGATATTATTTTAGGTGCGCTTATTCTTTATGGATTAATTAAAGGATTGTCTAAAGGTTTTTTTGTTGAAGTAACTTCACTACTTGCCTTGTTGGTTGGCGTGTATGGTGCGGTACATTTTAGTAATTACGCTGCTGAATTTTTGTCAAACCGTTTTGAATGGGGTGAAAAAACAATCAATATCACCGCTTTCGCAATTACATTTATAGCCATTGTATTAGTAATTTCTCTCGCAGGGAAAGCATTGACCAAACTTGCCGATTTTGCAACATTAGGGATTTTAAATAAACTATTAGGCGGTCTTTTTGGGAGTCTAAAGATCGCCCTGATTCTCAGTGTTCTTCTATTGATTTTTAACAGCTTAAACAAAACTATTCCTTTCGTCTCTGAAGAAGAGATCGAAACATCTGTACTTTATAGACCTGTAAAGTCCTTGGCTCCAATGATTTTTCCAAATTTTATAAATGAACGAGCGCCATTAGAGCTGCCAAACATTTTGACTTCTCCAGAACATTCCGAATGAATTAGATCTAAGACATTGATTTAATGCAGGCGTCAAAACTATTATAAATATGAGCTTCTGGAATAAAATCTGGAATGATGTCAATACGCTCCATCATATAGCGAGGTTGTTTCAATACATTCACAAACAAAACTTCCACATTTTTGGTTTGTAATTCCTGAATCATATCTTCCATTGCATACAGCCCAGATTGATCCATATATTGCATTCTTCCTAAACGTAAAACCACAGTTGTAGCCGTATCAGGAATTTGTTTATAAAGTTGCTGAAAATCAGAAGTAGACCCAAAAAATAAAGGTCCTTTAATGTGTTTGATAAACACGGACTCTTTCAGGTGTTCTGGAAAGTTTTTTTCATCTGGCCACGATTTTTCTTTTAGGGGTTTTACATCTGAATATTCAGATGTTAGATCACCAATTTTTTTCATAAACATTAAGCAAGAAATAATCAAGCCTATCCCTACAGCGAAAATCAAATCCCAAAATGTAGAGAGCATCAATACAACAAGCATGATTAGGACTTCAGAACTTAGTTTGAAAGGGCCAAACGACAGATCTCTAGGCAATGAAGGTATAGCCTTCAACCCTTTATAATCCATGACTCCAATACCTACAGTTATTAAAATTCCAGAAAGTACAGCAGTAGGAATTTTAGATGCGATTGGACCTAGAGCCAGCAACACAAACAATAGCATTACACCAGCAATCATTCCAGAGAGTTTTGTTTTCCCTCCAGAATTTATATTCACAACAGTTCTGATCGTTGCTCCAGCACCTGGAATTCCACCAAAAAGAGAAGCAACACTGTTTCCAATTCCTTGGCCAATGAGCTCCTTGTTAGGGTTGTGTTTTGTTTTTGTCATATTGTCGGCTACAATACTTGTGAGTAAGGAATCAATTGCTCCTAATAATGCAAGTGTAAACCCAGTGAAAATATAAGGCGTAATGGCTGTTAATTTAAATTTAGTAAAAATTTCGAGCTGAAGAATAGGCAATCCGCTAGGAATTTCCTCGATGGGCTTATAGTTCAGCCCAAACCCGATGGCAATTCCAGACATGACAATTAAAGCGACCAAGGTACTAGGCACCACAGTTGTAATGCGTTTAAATCCATAGATGATGATTATAGTTCCCAAAGCTAAGAGTAACTCTAACCAATTGATGTTTTGAAGCGCTCTTGGTAATAATTTTAATGCGCCAATTGTTCCCGAAGCTTCTTTAGAAGCTAATATTTCAGATTCTTTTTGGATATCGGTTTGCGATATTAATGAAGCACGATCAATGGTTTCTTTAAAATTTTCTAACACCAAGACCCCCTCTCCAGCTTCATCTCTTAAAATATTTTCAAGAATAACCTCTTCTGCTTGTGCTTTGAATTGATTAACGTATTGTAGATCTTCTTTAGGGCTATAACCCAGCGAGGGTAAAACTTGAGTCAATAAAATAATAACCCCTATCGCTGTCATAAATCCAGAAACTACTGGGTATGGGATGTACTTAATATATTTGCCTAGCCCTAAAACACCCAATCCAATTTGAGAGAGTCCTGCGATTAAAAATACAGTTAATATGGCAGGTAGTGCAATTGATAAATCACCATCATTTGCTGCTATAATTCCAGAAATCACGACCATACTAACGGCGGTCATTGGTGCTGTAGGACCTGATATTTGAGTATTGGTGCCACCAAAAAGGGCTGCGAAAAAACTGATAAAAATAGCGCCGTAAAGACCTGCGCTAGGCCCTAGTCCAGAAGAGACTCCAAAGGCTAAAGCGAGTGGTAATGCTACCACTCCTGCGGTGATGCCACCAAAAGCATCTCCTTTTAGGTTTGAAAAAAATTGTTTCATTGTAATTATATTAGATTAAAATTCACAAAGAGAAATACTTTGTCTGTAAATACGTAGAGAAATCTAAATATAATCCGGAGGTGGTGATGTGTTTTTTAGAGGAGTTTCAATAGGGGTTTTACTGTGAAACACAAAAGATAACGTCTGATGAGACCTAAATAAACAAGTATTTAGGGTTTGTATTTTGTCAAAATCAAGTTCGGCAAACTCTTTAATATCCTCGATATCTTTTTTATCAGTTTCTTCCTCCAGAGACATCACAACAGAAGAAGTCTTTTTGTCCGAGTTCAAAAGCACGTTTGCAGGTGCCATCAAAACGAATAGAAAAAAAACAGAAAATACTACAGAAAGATGTTTTACGAATTTCATTTAATTTAAAGTATATATGTAAATATATAATAAAAATTAACACATAAAAATAAACTTTTATTAAATTAGAGAGCTTTTAATTCATAGCGAGACATCCACCCAGTCTCTCCATTAAGCAGTTTTATTTTTGACCAGTCTTTTTTATAATTTTCAATCACCAAAACTTTGGTGCCTTCGTGAAGTGTAAAAGATGTTTCAGATCTTAAGTTTGGCTCAGTTTTCACTTCTGTTTCTTTAGCAAAAATAATAGCCGAGTGTAAGTTTTGATCAATACGGTCTTTTTTAAATAATAAAACTAAAGAGGTAAGTAATAAAATTAAAATAAGATTGCTTGAAACAAAAAATAGTCGTTTTTTGGCTTCTGAATGTGAAAGGTAGTATCCTAAAAATAAAATTACAAAAAGAAATACCAGGCCAACACTTCGGACGGCCCAGCCGTCTACGCTGAGACTGTTGAGTGTTTTATTAAAGAATTTTGAAACACCACTTTCAGGCACTTTTTGTATAACGTCAATGGTCATTTTTTGTGCATATCCTAAGTTATTCAAAATGTCGGAATCTTTTGGGGACAATTGTAGTGCTTTTTCATAATAGAAAATACTGGGTCCGATTTCGCTTAATTTGTAATAACAATTAGCAAGGTTAAAATAGAGTTCAGCAGAATGCTGATTGGATTCTAGTATTGAATCATAACGTTCAATTGCTTTTTTATAGTAACCAGAATTGTAAAGTTCATTGGCCCGCTTGAAGGACTCTGTTGTTTGCGAAACCCCCATTAAACTTATCAACCAGAAAACAAGAAAGTGTTTCATACTTTTAATTTAATTGTTTGTCTAAAGCATTAATTACCTGTGCGGCTTTGACATAATCATTTTGCATGTCAACCGCTGAAAGCGGAGTATATCTTGCTATTTCGCAAGATGTTAAAAGCAAAATAAACCCTTCCAAGGTTTCGCTGCCAATGTTTTTATCTCCTAATAATTCCCGGATTTTTTCTTTATTAAACTCACTAGTTTCTAAATGTAATTTTGATTTTAAATAATTGTGAAGCGCTCGCTCCAGTGCATTATAGAACCGTTCCTTTTGACCTAAGGATTTTTTTGCAGCGCTTAAATACTTTCGAGCCAAACGGTTTGTTTTACGGATTTTATTTCCTGCCACATCTAGCGCACGCGTCATTCGGTTTCTGACCATAAATATAGTAGATGGAATTAATAAAAAAGGGGTCAATAATAAGATCCAAAACAAATAAGATTTAAAAAAAGGCTTGGCTTGAATTGGCTCGAAACTTGTTGTTGTTTTGAATGAACTAAATTGGTTCAAGCTTGAGTTGATAATATTTTCTGCGACGCTTACTGAAGTGTTGTTATTTGAATTGCTTGCGCTTACAGGCCCTTCGTTTACTTCTATAATAAGCCGTTCTGAAGTTAACGTCTTATAGCGTTTTGTTTTTAAGTCAAAGTATGAAAAGGATACGTTTGGGATGGGATAACTCCCTTGATAGTTTGGCACTACCGTATAGGTATCGCTAATAGCTCCTTGCATTCCAGACCCCCTAATTTGTACGTTTTCAGAATGTTCGGGTTCATAAACTTCTAAGGCGCTAGGGAGTACCAGTTTTGGAAGTTGAAACAGTTTTAAGTTTCCTTTTCCTGATACTCTAACTTTTAGTTCAAGCGCTTCAGTGGCTTTCAGAGTTTGTTTATTGGTTGATAGTTTAAAATCAAAATTCCCTACCGCTCCAAAGAAGTCTTCTGGTTTTCCATTTTCTGGAAGTGGCTTCACATTAATGGTTCGATTTCCACTAGAAACGGTTTGATTCACTGTGCTCATAAAACTTCTGCCAAAAACGTCACGCCTCTTAGAAGGAACCTCAACAGTTATATCAAGCGATAACGGCTCAATATTCAACTTACCTGTTTTTTGAGGATATAAAACTGTTTTTCTAAGGATGACAAAGCGGTAATCCTCTCCTTTATAAGTGCCATTTTGAATGTTGTTTATCCCTTTTAGATCAATATTTTGACTCCAAAAATCACTGTACCTTGGATTGTCAATTTCTCTCCAGTTTCTTACTCCAGTGCCTTGAGCTACATAGAGCTTGTAAACGACGGTGATTGCTTCATTTAAATAGGGGTTTGTTTTTGAAACCTCAGCGACCAAGTGAATCTTTTCTGAGGCAATATAATCAGGATCGTTGGGGTCTTTGGGTTTATCAACTGCAGCGGTGACCGTTATTTTTCTCGAAAGGGTTTTATAGATCTCGCCGTTAATTTTAATGGTTGCCTGACCAATAGTAAATTCTCCACGTTTTTTTGGTGCTAAAAAATAACTGTAACTTTTTGAAAAGCAACGTACACCATTTATCCATGAATTGTTGATGGACTGACTAGGGCCTCCAACGACAGTGAAATTCTCAAAACTCGGGGGCTCAAAATCATCACCGTCCGTATTCATTGTAAAATCGACTCGAAGGCGTTCATTGATCCCTAGTTGTTTTTTACTCACTTTGGCATCAAAAGACACCTGAGCCGAAAGCACTCCAGAAATAAAAAAAATAAGTAAGAGTGTTTTTATTTTCATTCTTTACCAGTCTTTTTCTGTTTTAACTTTAACCCCTTTAGTTTTAGACGCATTCATTTTTTCTTGCACCTTCTTTTCTTCATTATTCATCGCTTCAAGTAAGTTTTTTACTTGCTGTGGCGATAGTTTTCCAGGCTGTTGTTTCGGTTGACCTTTATCGTCTTTAGGGTCTTTGTTTTTTTGATCGCCCTTATCATCCTTGGGTTCTCCATCTTCATCTTCTTTGTCATCATCTTCGTTTTTGTCTTCGTCTTCGCCCTCTTTATCTTTGTTTTTTTCGTCTTTATCTTTTTTTTCGTCGCTGTCGTCTTTCTCGTCTTTGTTTTCGTCTTTATCTTTGTCCTTGTCTTCGTCATCGCCATCACCGTCCCCTTGTTCCTTAGCACATTCTTGAGCAAGGGCTAAATTGTATCGACTTTCGTCATCTAAGGGGTTATTTCTTAAAGCATTTTTAAAAGCCGAAACAGCTTCTTTACAGCGTTTTTGTTGCATTAAAATATTTCCGATGTTATGATAAGCTTTGTGTTTTTCAGGTTTTGAACTACTGCTCTCTACTGCTTCTAAATGACGAAGGAGTGCCTCATCGTACAATTCAGAATTATAATATGCGTTACCCAAATTAAAAGACCCTACTGTATTATTTTTTTTTGTAGAAACAGCTAAACGGTATTTTTTTTCGGCCTCTATAAAATCATCTTCTACGAGCGAATTTCCTTCAAACACATAATCGTTGGACTTAGACAATTGAGGGGCTATTTCCTGAGCATAGCCAACAACTATCGACACAAAAAACAATAGAAGGTAGGTGTGAACGCTTCTAACGGGTATTGATTGACGGGTTTCAAACCACCAGTTTTTCAGTATGTTATTTAAAGACATCATAGGTTTTCATTAAATAAATTCAGACGTTTTAACCACGCTGTTTTTCGTTCTAAAAATAAAACATCTAAAATTAAAAAGAACAGTCCCAATCCTAAAAACCATTGAAATTGATCTCTATATTCTGCAAATTCTTTAGCTTCAAATTCTTTTTTGTCCATTTTATTCAAAATATCACGAACCTGCTCCACTACTATTGCGGTCGTATTGCCATCTATATACGTGCCTTTTGCCTCCGATGCTATTAGCTTCAAGGTTTCGGAATTAAGCCTTGTAATAACCGTTTCGTTATTTTTATCCTTTTTGTAATTCATCACCACTCCATTTTTCTTCAGTGGTATTGGCCCTCCTTTTTCACTCCCTACTCCGATGGTATATATTTTGATCCCCTCTTCAGAGGCAGCCTCCGCCACCTCAACGCTGAGGTCGTTATGGTCCTCTCCATCAGAAATGATGACCAATACTCTATTGGTTTGCTCTTCATCATCAAAATAATTTCTAGACAGCTGAATGGCTTCATCTATTGCTGTTCCTTGAGAGGAAAGCATGTCGGTGTTCATGCTTTGTAAAAACATTTTCGCTGTACCATAATCTGTTGTAATCGGCAGTTGAGGAAATGCTTTGCCAGCATATGCAATAATTCCGATCCGATCACTTGCTAAATTATTTATAATTTGGGTTACTAGTTGTTTGGATTTTTCTAGTCGATTAGGCGCCACATCTTCAGCCAGCATACTTTTTGAAACGTCAATAGCAAACACAATATCGACCCCTTCGCGCTTTATGGTCTCAAGTTTTGTGCCAATTTTTGGGTTGACCAAGGCTATCACAAAACTACCGACCGACAGAGATAACACACAAAGCTTAATTACCGATTTAAATACGGATTGATCTGGACTTAGTCTTTTTAGAGAGTTTGTGTTTCCAAACTTTTTCTGAACACGTTTTTTCCAGAGAAGCGTCCACAGAAACACCACTACCATCACAGGGATGATGAGCAGTAGCCAAAACCATATTTTTTCTTCTAATTGATACATCTAAATAAAACTTCTAAATATTGTAAATCGTAATAAAAACTCAAACATCAACAGTATGAGGGCGATCCAAATCAAAGGTCTAAATTTTTCTTCATAATTATAAAACTTGAACTCTTCTACTTCTGTTTTTTCGAGTTTGTCAATTTCTTTGTAGATTTCCTTTAATTTACGATTATTATTTGCTCTAAAGTACTTCCCTCCAGTGACCTCCGCAATTTGTTTTAAGAGTTCTTCATCGATTTCTACTTGAGCTTTTCCATACTGAAACACACCATTTCGAATAGCAATAGGAGATAACGCCATTCCATTGGTTCCCAACCCTATCGTGTAAGTTTTAATGCCGTATTCTACTGCCAATTCACTGGCTGTTTGAGGATCTATAAATCCAGCGTTGTTTACGCCATCTGTTAAAAGTATGATAATTTTACTCTTTGCTTTGCTGTCTTTAATGCGGTTCACGGCTGTTGCAAGCCCCATTCCGATAGCAGTCCCACCCGTGATGACTGTATTGTATTTTATATCCCTCAAAGATTGAAGAACAATACTTTTATCACTTGTGATAGGCGTTTTTGTATAGCTTTCTCCTGCATATTCTACAAGGCCTATTCGGTCGTTGGGACGCCCCTTGATAAAGTCGGCAGCCACATTTTTTAAAGCCTCAAGTCGATTCGGCTTTAAATCTTTCGCCAACATACTTGCAGAAACATCAATAGCCATAACGATATCTATCCCTCGAGTTGTTTTTGTTTTGGAAGACACATCAACTGTTTGAGGTCGTGCAAGTGCCAAAACCACCAGGATGACGGCCATTAATCTTATACCAATTAAAGAATGTTTTAGGGCACTCCAAATAGCATTTTCCTGAAAGCCTTGTACACTAGAAATACTTAATTGTGCCGTCTGTTTTTTGTGTTTCAACACATACCAAAACGCCAGGACAGGAACCAATAGCAATAGCCATAAAAATTCTTTTTGAGTAAAATCAATTCCGTTAAACATTATTTTTCGTCTTCTGTTAGTTTGATAAGTTCAATTGAATTTAGAACCCGCTCGATAATTTGATCGGCATATATATCTCCTTTCCTCCAGGTTAAAATAACTTGTTGCAATAAATTGGCTGTCGAAAATCCTAAAATGATATATTCACCTTTTGTTAGCATGTCATTTATAAGAAAATCTCCTGTTCCAAACGTTTTGACACCTTCTTGTCCATTGGGGGTTATAAACTGTTCATTTCGGGTTGTGATGTTTTTTGTGCCATTTTTTTCAAAACTGTCCAAAACGCCTTCTGCTACTTTTAGGACATCAATAGGGGTTTCTTTCTCTTTTTCATTTTCATCAGATTCTGCAGCATATTTTGAACTGTTAATAACAATATCAAATGGCGTATCAATTCCAGCGAAGGTAAAGGTGATCATTTGAACTTTATCCTTCATTTCTTCAGGAAGTTCAACAATTTGACGCTCTAGAACCTCGGGTGTTGAAATGGTGATTCCGGGAGCACCATACTCGCTTGTTACCCAATATTTTTTTTCTAATAATAGTTTACTAGGATTCCTAAGCACTGTGTCTTTAACTTCTGTAAGTCCTGTTCGGATTACAAGTGCTGTAATTGTGATCAAAAAGACACCGACAACAGAGGCTACAATTTGTTTAATTCTTTTTCGCTTTTGTTGTCGCGCTAGTGCTTCACGGTACTCTAAATCTTTCAGTAACTCTTCTTCGGTTGGCTCAGGAAGCCCATCTTTTACATGATCGATTTCTAATTCGATGGTGCTTTTATCAAGTTTTGCAAGGTGAAAATCTGGTTTGGATTTGGCGAATTTCACTAAATCAGCTCTTTTTAAAATGGTTTCAATATTCCGAATGGTGTCTTTACTTAGCGTGATTTGATTGGCAGCTTCTAGAGTTTTTAAACGAGACACTAATTCGTCGGTTGTACTTTCCAAAGATTGTTCGTAGACTTTTTCATCTAAATATTGCCTCAGAATCAATGTCAAATCCGAATAGTAAGTTTTAACCTCTTCATTTTTGAAATACCGTTCTTCATCTAACTTTTCAAGAGCTAGCTTGGCACGTTCATACGGAGGCAATGCTGCAATTTTTTCGGCTTCTGACAAGGGTTTTTTGTACCAAACAAACCAGTATAATGCGCCCCCTAAAACTAATAAGACGATTAAAAAAACCACAAATTCTCCCCAAAAACTAGAAACACTTTTTTTAACTTGGGTAAGTGGTTTGATGTCAAAAAGCTTTTGCTTAGTGGTATCTACTTTGACAGGGTTTACTAGAACTTGTAAGGAATCTGTGAAAAAGACATTGTCACCAACAGTGATTTTTTGTTTTGGAATGGTATAAATTCCTGAGTCAAACTGGGTCAGCCCATAGGTTTTAGTCAGTTGATAATACCCTTCTTTTTTGGTGGTGTCAATAGGATAGCTGTTAATCATTTCGAGCGGCAGAAATGTTTGTCCTTCTGAAAACACGACTGCTGAAGTAGTATCCGCCTTTACTTGTATTTTGTAAAATAATTCAGCTCCAATTTTTATGGCGGTCGAATCGACACTTGAAGATACTTGACCATATCCTACAAGAGAAACAAGCATACAGCAAAGGTTTAAAAGGAATTTTTGTTGCGAACGGTGTTTTATGGCTCTATATGTCTTCATGTATTGTTTATCCACGTTGTTTAAAATAGCCTAATAATTTTTTCACATAACTTTCATCAACTCTACAATCAAGTGTACCAGCACCAGATTTTTTAAAGCTATCAGAGAAATACTGAAGTTTGGTTTGATAATTTGCCTGATAATTTTTACGTACGGTTCTTGAGGCGGTATTTACTAAAAATGAGGCACCAGTTTCTTGATCTTCCATTTGTACCATTCCTAAATTTGGAATTTCAGCTTCGTATTTGTCATAAACACGGATTCCAGTAATGTCATGTTTTCCAGACGCAATTTTTAGATTGTGTTGATATTCTTCTGTCATGAAATCAGAAAGTAAAAACACAATGGCTTTCTTTTTCATCACATTAGATAAAAATTTTAGCGCCTCTGCAACATTTGTAAGCTTACTTTTAGGTTCAAATTCAATCAATTCTCTAATAATTCTTAAGACGTGAGAACGCCCTTTTTTTGGCGGGATGTACAATTCTATTGTATCCGAAAATAAAATGAGACCAATTTTATCATTGTTTTGTGTGGCCGAGAACGCAAGTGTTGCGGCAATTTCGGTTACAATTTCATTTTTAAATTGTGCTTCTGTTCCAAAAAGTTTGGATCCCGAAACATCGACCATTAGCATCATTGTGAGCTCGCGCTCTTCTTCAAACACTTTGATATGTGGTTCGTTGCAGCGCGCTGTTACGTTCCAGTCAATATTTCGCACATCATCTCCGTACTGATATGGTCTCACTTCAGAAAAAGTCATTCCACGACCTTTAAAGGTCGAGTGGTACTCACCTCCGAAAACATGGTCGGACAACCGCCGTGTTTTGATCTCTATTTTTCTAACTTTTTTAAGTAATTCCTTGGTATCCATTTGATAAGTGTACTGTTAGGGGTGTGTGATTTATAAACCTCACAAAAAGCCACTACGAATTAAGGCACCTCAATGACATTGACAATTTTACTAATAATATCTTCTGATGTTACGTTTTCAGCTTCTGCTTCATACGTAATTCCGATACGGTGGCGTAATACATCATAGACCACCGCGCGTACGTCTTCGGGAATGACATAGCCACGTCGTTTGATGAAGGCATAACATTTTGCTGCGGTTGCAAGGTTGATACTTCCTCTTGGAGACGCTCCAAAAGAGATTAAAGGTTTGAGTTCTGCTAAGCGGTATTTTTCTGGGTAACGGGTTGCAAATATGATGTCAAGAATGTACTTTTCAATTTTTTCATCCATATAAACCTCTCTAACGGCAGCTTGTGCGCTCAAAATTTGTTTGACGGTTACAACCGGTTTAATTTTTTCAAATGCGCCTTTTAAATTTGCTCGAACAATTTGCTGTTCGTCTTCAATTTTTGGATAATCAATGATTGTTTTTAGCATAAAACGATCCACCTGTGCTTCAGGAAGCGGGTAGGTTCCTTCTTGTTCCACAGGGTTTTGTGTGGCCATGACAAGAAAGGGTTTGTCCAAAACAAAAGTTTCATCACCAATGGTGACTTGTTTTTCTTGCATTGCCTCTAGGAGTGCAGATTGCACTTTAGCTGGCGCACGATTAATTTCATCTGCAAGAACAAAGTTGGCGAAAACAGGCCCTTTTTTTATGGTAAAATCATTGGCCTTTATATTGTAAATCATAGTTCCAACGACATCTGCAGGCAAGAGGTCTGGCGTGAATTGAATCCGACTAAAACTCCCAGCAACTGCTTGAGACAAGGTGTTAATGGCAAGTGTCTTTGCAAGCCCTGGAACACCCTCCAAAAGAATGTGACCCTGGCCTAATAACCCAATAAGTAACCGTTCAACCATGTGTTTTTGTCCCACGATTACCTTGCCCATTTCTAGCGTAAGCAAGTCTACAAAAGCACTTTCTTTTTCAATTTTTTTATTTATTGACGCGATGTCAACAGTGTTGTTATTTTCTTCCATTCTGATAATTTAAATAATTGTTTTTGGGCAAAAATTATTGGTTACGCAATTTGTTAAAATATTTTCGTTCTTCTTGTTAATAATTGGTTAAAACTTAAGAGTGTTTTATAGGATAATGAAATATTGTTTGTTAATTTTAGAAACTGGCCCACAAAAAGGAAGAACTAAAAAAATGATTAATAAGCGACTTCTTATCAAAAACCTCCTTGCACACAATGACGAGTGCAGTTTTTATGATAAAAAGTTAAAAATTAATATCGGAAGTAAAGAGGGCAAAGCAAAGTTTTTAAAACACATTTGTGCGTTATCCAATAGCAACCCGAACAATAATTCGTACATCGTGATTGGGGTAGATGATCAATACAGCCATATTGTTGGCGTTGATTTTTTTGATGACAGTAAAATCCAAAACTTGATTAATGCTTATTTGAGTCATCCGCCGGTGATCCAATATGAAAACATTCCGTTTCCGCATCTTGACGATGATAAGGTAGTGGGGTTGGTAACGATTCGTCCGAAAGGCCCTCAAGAAATTACATCGCTTCGTAAAAATATTTGGAAGTACTACGGTGGAAATGTGTTTTTTAGAGAAGGTAGTATGAGTATGCCGAAGGTGTTTGATATTGAATTGACAGACTCCAACTCTGAAATTGTGGCCTCTATTGAGGCGCACTCCCGAAACAATATTGAGTATACTTTAGATGGGGTTTTTGATTTTATGGCAGAACGGAAGGATTACGAACCAAAATATAAGGTTTTTAAAGAGTATTTTGTGATGTGTTGGTCTGGACACAAAAAGAGCATTAATAATCAAACGTTTTATTCGCGGGTGGACATTGCGTTGATTAATGAGCAAGTGCGTTTGTTTTACTCGACCTTGGATGCTGTTGAGATTTCCTTTAACAATGATTCTTTTAAAATTATTGAGTACGTAAATCTTGGCTTAAACGGTAAAAACACCTATTATGAGTTAGAAGAAACAACGATTACTTTTGGAAACAATGCGATTTACAACATCGATTCTCAATTGCTTTTTAAGCCACCCCAATACAATAAAAAAATTCTGCATCATATTTTTAATGCGAATAACGCGCTTATGGATCGATTAAATCAGGGGCTTGAATTGACACCCGCACAGCTCAAAGATTTGAAAAATGTTTCAGCGACGTATTTAATTTGCTATTTTAATGGCTTTGAAGCAGCACTAACACAACTTCAAGCCGCAAAGCCACTGTTATATAAACACAGCGACGAAGTGTATGCGCTTTACAAAGAAAGTATGCGAATTTTAAGGAAGGCGAAGTATAGTTAGGGGGTATCTAGTTTCCATGTTTTATCTACGTAAAATTTCATCTAATTTACAACCTTTTACTAATTCATCAATCAGCATTTCTATGCGTCTGTATTGTTTATACAATTCAATTCATCATCTATTTCTTCAATTCAATATCCACAAACAATCCCTTTGATTAAGTGAGTATTTTGATGCATTTTAGCTTTTTATCAATAAGTGCTTGCAAAACAACTTGATCAAAACTAGAGAACCATTCAATTAACAGGTTGATCTTTTCTTCCGTCTTCCCATTTTCATCCAATCTATTCAAGTAAATCGGATAAGTGGATGCAAAGATCATGTTGGCAACCTTTTAATTTTTAAAATTTAATGTTCACAATTAATATTTTCAAAACCGACATCTTTTAAGTGCAATTTAAATTGTAAACCTCTACCCTAAAACCTTTTAAATTAAAGCTTTTTTCTGTTTCAGATGAACAAAATATAGATCTTTTGGCTTGAGTATAATTGGATGTAGTAATTATTAATAGAAAAAATAAATAAATATTAAAGACGGTGTTCGTGTGCTGCTTCACGCTAGAAATATAATTTAAAGTGATTCACAATTAACTACAACGGTCTGGTAAATAAAAAGGAACAAACTTTTGTGCGCTACCTTTAAATAAATAGTCCCCTCCCATTCGTTTAAGAGTTAAAACTACTGTTTTTTCTAGCGCTATATAGTTACTTACAAGTCGAATTTAATTCCTTGCGCCAGCGGCAACTCATCAGAATAATTAATGGTATTTGTTTGTCGGCGCATGTATACTTTCCAAGCATCAGAACCAGACTCACGTCCACCTCCAGTTTCTTTTTCACCACCAAAAGCACCTCCAATTTCGGCACCAGAAGTTCCAATATTCACATTGGCAATCCCACAGTCAGAACCGGCATAAGACAAGAATTTTTCAGCTTCTTTTAATTCATTGGTCATAATCGCAGAAGACAAGCCTTGTGCAACACCGTTTTGTTTATAGATCGCATTTTCTACGTCACCAGAATATTTCATTAAATATAAGATCGGTGCAAACGTTTCATGTTGTACAATCTCAAAGTGATTTTCAGCTTCAATAATTGCAGGCTTAACGTAACAACCACTTTCATAGCCTTGACCCTCTAAAACACCTCCATCAACCAACACTGTGCCACCCTCTGCTTTTGCTTTTTCAATCGCAGCTAAATAAGTGTTTACAGAATCATGATCGATCAAGGGCCCAATATGGTTTTTTTCATCCAATGGATTTCCAATTGTCAACTGTCCATAAGCTCCCACAATAGCATCTCTCACTTTATCATAAACAGACTCGTGAATAATCAGTCTGCGTGTCGAAGTACAACGTTGTCCGCAAGTGCCTACGGCACCAAAAATAGCGCCAGGTACTACGACTTTTAAATCTGCTGTTGGGGTAATAATAATGGCATTGTTTCCGCCCAATTCTAACAAAGATTTTCCAAAACGCTGAGCAACTGTTGCGCCAACAATTCTTCCCATTCTGGTAGAGCCAGTTGCAGATACTAAAGGTACTCTGGTATCTCTCGTCATCATTTCTCCAACGGTATAATCGCCATTGATAATTGAAGAAATTCCTTCAGGTAAGTTATTTTCTTTTAATATTTCGGCAATAATATTTTGACAGGCAATAGAGCATAAAGGTGCTTTTTCAGAACCTTTCCATACACATACATCGCCACAAATCCAAGCCAAAGCCGTATTCCAAGCCCAAACAGCGACTGGAAAATTAAACGCAGAGATGATACCTACCACGCCAATCGGGTGCCATTGCTCTCGCATCACATGGCCAGGACGTTCAGAAGGAATGGTTTGTCCGTTTAATTGTCGAGACAATCCAACTGCAAAATCACAAATATCAATCATTTCTTGAACCTCTCCATACCCTTCTTGCAGGGATTTCCCCATTTCGTAAGAAACTAATTTTCCGAGAGGCTCTTTTAAATCTCTTAGCTTATTTCCAAACTGACGTACAATTTCGCCACGCTGGGGCGCAGGCATTGTTCTCCACTCTGTAAATGCAGCCGTAGCTGCCGTTATTACGTGCTCATAATCTTCTTGAGAAGTGCAAACAACACTTCCAATTTTTTCACCATCTACAGGAGAAAAACTATCGATACTAGGTCCGTTAGCAAAACTATTTGCGCCTGTTGACGTTCCTAAATTTATAGCTTTTACTCCAAGAGCATCTAGTGCTTCTTGGATTTTAAAATCAGTTGAGATTGTGTTCATTTGTATTGTTTTAATAATCGTTTCAAGTTGCGAATATAATAATTTTACACCCACTTTAATGATAATTACACAATCATTTCCAGTCGCAAAAGGGAGTCTTGCTGAGGTAAGAATTATAATATTTTAGGTCGCCAGTGACTTCATGCCCGAGCCAATCGGGTTTGGAGAACTTTTCGTCTTCAGAACTAATCTCAATCTCTGCCACAACCAGGCCTTTGTTGGCCCCTAAAAATTCGTCGACTTCAAAGAGATGATTTCCTACAGACACCTCATACCGTATTTTGCTAACAACAATGTTTTCACACAATTTTAAAAGTGCTTCTGCGTCTGTTTTAGAAATTTCTTTTTCCCATTCAAACCGGCTAAGACCACTAGCATTACTTTTCCCTTTGACAGTGATAAATCCAACCTGGTCTTTAAGCCGAATCCGAACAGTTCGTTCGGGATCAGAATTTAGATACCCTTGGGTAATAGAGGACTTTTTGGAAGCCTCTTTACGGTAGTCATTATGGGTGACCAAAAATTTACGTTCAATTTCAATCATAAAACAGAAGTTAGAAGCTCTAAATTTACACTATGTCAAGCGAATTATCAATACAAAACATAAAACAACTTTTTTTAACAGCAATATAGTGCAGGACTGCTAGAAAATGTGAAAGGATTCTTCGAGTTTGCTAAGATTTTGACTAGAGAACACAACCAATATTTGAATATTCGCAAAAATAGTAGTTTTATAGATGTGTATTGGCTAGGCTTTAGTAATTTTGGAAGCACTAAAATGTAAACAATCAATGTCGACACAGCCAAAAATCACGAGGTTCAATCAAAATGTATTATCAAAATACCAAATA
>Ga0102887_1000312_pt1 | contig 22748 bp, 20 predicted proteins | sample Colrivmet1550B02_FD_84504 | JGI IMG/M metagenome (GOLD analysis project Ga0102887, IMG submission 84504) | Estuarine microbial communities from the Columbia River estuary - metaG 1550B-02 | ecosystem: Environmental > Aquatic > Marine > Intertidal zone > Estuary | place: USA: Columbia River...
AAATCTTCAGATTCAGCAGAAAGCAAAAAAAGAAGAACTGAATTTCTTTCGATATGCCTAAGAAAATGATGTCCAAGTCCTCTGCCCTCAGACGCTCCTTCAATTATTCCAGGAATATCGGCCATTACAAACGATCTGTAATCTCTATATTGAACAATTCCTAAATTTGGTTTAAGAGTAGTAAACTCATAATTCCCTATTTTCGGTTTTGCAGATGTAATAGTTTTTAAAAGTGTCGATTTACCAACATTTGGGAATCCAACTAAACCAACATCAGCTAACAGTTTTAATTCTAATGTTAATTGTCGTTCTTTTCCTTTAATTCCAGGTTGAGAATATCTTGGAGCTTGATTAGTAGAAGATCTAAAATTCCAATTCCCTAAACCTCCTTTTCCACCGTCTAAAATGATTTTATGATCACCATCCTCAATAGTTTCATATATGATTTTATTAGTTTCCGTATCTCTAATAACAGTACCTACAGGTACTCTAATAAGAGCGTCAGCACCATCTGCACCTGTACTCCTACTTCCACTTCCATCTCCACCATGACCACATTTAAAATGTTTTTGAAATCTAAAGTGATGTAATGTCCACAAAGATTTGTCAGTTACAAAAACAACATGTCCACCTCTTCCACCGTCTCCTCCGTCAGGCCCTCCTTTGGTAATGTATTTTTCACGTCTAAAATGAGCAGATCCTTTTCCTCCGTTTCCAGAAAATACATTAATCTTTACATAATCAACAAAATTACCTTCTGTCATTATATTTTATTATCAATAGTGTTAAAAATTCTAGCACTTATTTCATTAATATCTCCCACCCCATTTACTTCAAAAAATTTATTTTGATTTTTATAATAATTAATAAGTGGATAAGTCTTGTTATTATACTCCTCAAATCTATTCTGAATTTTAGATCTATCTTGATCATCTGCTCTTCCGCTATCTTTTCCTCTGTTAATTAATCTGTCAATTAGTAAATTTTCATCAACTTCTAAAGCAATTGTCATAGAGATACTCAATTTTAATGTACTTAAAAACTGGTCTAATATTTCAGCCTGAATTGTTGTTCTTGGGAAGCCATCAAAGATGAACCCATTTGCATTTAGATGTTTATTAACTTCTTCTTCCAACATTTTAATAGTTACTTCATCAGGAACTAGATCCCCTTTGTCCATATAAGATTTTGCCAATAACCCTAAGTCTGTATTATTTGAAATGTTATTTCTAAATAAGTCTCCAGTAGATATATGAACCAAATCATATTTTCTTTTTACAAACTCAGCTTGAGTTCCTTTGCCAGATCCTGGCTTTCCAAATAATATTAAATTAACCATAGTCATTAAAAATATAAGAAAACAAATATAACCCCAAAATCAATAGTTAAATAATTTTATACCAAATAACATTTTAATGTATTTTTGCAAAACAATCTTTTTAAAATGAATTATTCTACGACAGATTTTACATTAGGAATTTTAGGAGGTGGTCAACTAGGTAAAATGTTATTACAAGTGACATCCAGATTAAGTATAAAAACTAATGTTTTAGATCCGAGTGATGATTCGCCTTGTAAAGAAATGTGCTCTGAATTCACAAAAGGGCAATTAATGGATTTTGATGCAGTATACAATTTCGGGAAAAAATGTGATGTTGTTACTTATGAAATTGAACATGTTAATGTTGATGCACTAGAAAAATTAGAGAGAAATGGTGTAAATGTATATCCTGATTCTAAAACATTAAAAATCATTCAGGACAAATCTACTCAAAAAGATTTTTTTTTAAAAAACAATATTCCGACTGCAAATCATAAGTACTTTAAATCATTGAAAGATTTAGAAAATATTAAATATCCTTGTGTTTGGAAAAAAACGAAATTTGGATACGACGGATATGGTGTAAAGATTTTAAAATCAAAAGAAGATTTTAAAAATTTACCAGAAACTGAATTTATTATTGAAGATCTAATACCTTTCAAAAAGGAATTAGCTACAACTGTAGCAAGAAATAAAAGTGGGCAAATAGAAATTTTTCCCATAGTTGAAATGATGTTCAATGAAACTTCAAATCAAGTTGAATATGTACTTTGTCCTGCACAAATAAGTCCTGAATTAAATGAAAGAGCAAAAAAAATAGCTTTAAAAGTTTCTGAATCATTTAAACAAGTTGGATTATTAGCAGTAGAAATGTTTTTAACTCATGATAATAAAATTTTAATAAATGAAGTGGCTCCTAGACCACATAACAGCGCACATTATTCAATTGAAAGCTGTTTTAATTCACAGTTTGATCAGCATATTAATTCTATACTAGACTTACCGCTTGGATCATCAAAATCTAATTCTTTAGCAATTATGATTAACTTAGTAGGTGAATTTGGTCACCAGGGTAAAGTAGTATATGATGGAGTTAAAGAAGCTATGTTGCTTGACAATGTTAAAGTACATTTATATGGGAAAAGCACAACAAAACCCAATAGAAAAATGGGACATGCTACCGTATTAGATTCTAATTTAGAAAATGCATTGAAAAAAGCTAAAAAAATTAAAGAATTAGTTAAAGTTAAAACATAATTATTATGGCAAAAGTTGGTATTATAATGGGAAGCAAATCTGATCTTCCAGTTATGCAAGAAGCAATTGATATTTTAAATGAATTTGGTATTCAAAATGACGCTGATATTGTATCAGCTCACAGAACACCTGAAAAAATGATGAAATATGGTGAAAATGCTCATAAAAACGGATATTCAGTAATTATAGCAGGTGCTGGAGGTGCAGCACATCTTCCTGGAATGATGGCCTCAATAACACCTCTTCCTGTAATAGGGGTTCCAATTAAATCCAGAAACTCAATTGACGGTTGGGATTCAATTCTATCTATACTTCAAATGCCTAGTGGAGTACCTGTTGGTACAGTAGCTTTAAATGGAGGAAAAAATGCTGGAATATTGGCTGCTGAAATTATTGGGAGCAGTAATAATGAGATTTTAGAAAAACTATTGAAGTTTAAAGAAAATCTAAAGAAAAAGGTCTTAAACGATTCTATTAAATAAAATAAATTGAATAATTAGCCAATATATAGGTAAAGATTCAACCCAAAAACTTGAAAAATACTTTCCCTGATTTTCCTTTGTTAAGTAGATGATAAATACTAACACAAAAGATATTAATAAATCAGAAATTAAATCAATACTTGTTCCGTTACTAATAAAGGAAATAGAAAAAAAAATAAAAATAAGTACATAACTGATATACTTCGAATTGTTTGTTCCATAAATTTGAGGTATTGTTTTTAAATCATTCGAATCATATTTTAAATCTCTTATTTCGAATGGCACAGTACAAACTATTACAAATAAAAAAAACTGAACAAATAACAACATAGAATCACCATAATTTATATTATTTGATTCTATAAAAGGAAATATCACGGTTGAACCAGACCAACAAATTGCTACTAAAAAAATTTTAATCTTACTCCTATTTCTAAAATTAGAAATAGAATGATTTATTGGAAAAACATATAAAACACAAATTAAAAAAAGAAAAAATCCGAAAAACAATGCTTCAACGCTTAAAAAAAATAAAGAATACAAAAGAAAAAATCCGAAAAAAAAACTTACTATTTGAATTTTTTTTATTGGAGCATTTTGTACAAAAAAATAATATGGTAATGTTGAAGCATATTTTATAAAATTATATACAACAATAGTTGAAGAAAAAAGACAAGTTAGAATATAATAATTTAAATCTATTTGAAGTTTATAAATCGATATTATATAAAGAGAAACCACACATACTCCAAGGTGAAAACTTGACTTTATATAAAAATCAAAAAGTTTTTTTATGAACAACATTTAACTGATTTTTTAATAATAATTTTTAGTTAATTAATAAGTTAAAAACTTTTCTTACTTAGAGCTAAATTTATGTATTAATTATAACGATATTAATTATTTTTACACTATAAATTTATATAATATATGTACAGCTTTTCTGACAGACACATTGGAATTAATAATTTGGACAAAACTAACATGCTTGATTACGTTGGTTCTAAAAATATTGAAGAATTAATTTCTGAAACAATACCTAAAAATATAAGATTAAAAAAAGAAATGAATCTTAAACCAGCTCTGTCTGAACAAGAATATCTATCTCATATTGAAAAACTAGGAAAAAAAAACAAAATTTATAAATCTTATATTGGATTAGGTTATAACCAAGCTATAGTTCCATCTGTAATAAAAAGAAATATTTTAGAAAACCCAAGCTGGTACACGGCTTATACTCCTTATCAAGCAGAAATTGCTCAAGGAAGAATGGAAGCACTTTTAAATTATCAAACTATAATATGTGACTTAACAGGGATGCAATTAGCTAATGCTTCATTATTAGATGAAAGTACTGCTGCAGCAGAAGCAATGACTATGTTATATAGCTTAAGAAATAGAGAACAAAAAAAGAATAATGTTTGTAATTTTTTTGTCTCAAAAAGCACTCTTCCACAAACAATTAGTTTATTAGAAACCAGAGCAGAACCTTTAGGTATTCAAATACAAATTGGTGATTTTGAACAGTTTCAGTATGATTCTAGTTTTTATGGATGCTTAATGCAATATCCTGGTGTTTTTGGAGATATTAAGGATATTGAAAAACACTGTTCTAATGCAAAAAATAACAATATTAAAATTGTAGTTGCTGCAGATTTGTTTTCACTTTGTTTATTAAAAAAACCTTCTCAGTTTGGAGCTGATGTAGTGGTTGGAACCTCGCAAAGGTTTGGAATTCCACTTGGTTATGGTGGCCCCCATGCAGCATATTTTGCTACTAAAGATGAATACAAAAGATCTGTTCCTGGAAGGATAATTGGACTTACAAAAGATTCTGATGATGATCCTGCTCTAAGAATGGCCCTTCAAACAAGAGAACAACACATAAAAAGAGATAGAGCAACTTCAAACATATGTACTTCACAAGTACTATTAGCAGTTATGGCTGGTATGTATGGCGTTTTTCATGGACCAAAAGGTTTAAAAGAAATTGCTGCCAGTATCCATAAAAAAACAGCAATTCTTGAAAGGAATTTAACCAAAATAGGGGTAAAACAACATAATAAATATTTTTTTGATACTTTACTTTTAGATGGTCCTACTAAAAAAATAAAAAAAATTGCAGAACTAAATAAAATTAACTTCAATTACATTAATGAAAAACACTTTTCTATTTCATTAAACGAAACAACCTCTATCAAAGATGTTCAAAAGATTGTTGATACAATTGCAAAGGCATTAAATATTGATCTTTTCGAAATAGATTTAAATGATATTACAAATAGATTTCCCGACAAACTAAAAAGAGAATCTAAATTTATGGATTCTGAAGTTTTTAATAAATATCATTCAGAAACAGCACTAATGAGATATATTAAAAATCTCGAAAGAAAAGATTTGTCATTAACACATTCTATGATTTCACTTGGATCTTGCACAATGAAATTAAACGCGGCTTCTGAAATGCTTCCGATTAGTTGGGCAAAATGGAATAATATTCATCCATTTGTACCGTTAAATCAAGCAAGAGGATATCAAAAACTTATAAAAAAACTTGAAAATCAATTAAATGAAATAACTGGTTTCAGCGGAACATCATTACAACCAAATTCAGGTGCACAGGGAGAATATGCTGGCTTGATGGTAATAAGGGCTTACTTAAAAAGTATTTCACAAGAACACAGAAATATTTGTTTGATTCCTTCATCAGCTCATGGAACTAATCCTGCTTCTGCTGTAATGGCGGGCATGAAGGTTGTAGTTGTAGGGACTGATAAACATGGTAATATTAACGTTGACGAATTAAAAGAAAAAGCATATCATCACAAAGATAATTTAGCAGCTTTAATGATCACCTACCCTTCAACTCATGGAGTTTTTGAGTCATCAATTCAAGAAATTACTAAAACTATCCACTCAAATGGTGGTCAAGTCTATATGGATGGTGCGAATATGAATGCTCAGGTTGGACTTACAAATCCCTTTATAATTGGCGCAGATGTTTGTCATTTAAACTTACACAAAACATTTGCTATTCCGCATGGTGGAGGAGGACCAGGAGTTGGGCCTATTTGTGTTGCTAAGCATCTTGTACCATTTTTACCAAATAATGCTGTAATTAATATAAGCTCCAAAGAAAGTGTTAAATCAATTTCTGGAGCACCCTGGGGATCAGCATTAGCCTGTGTTATTTCTTATGGATATATTTCAATGCTCGGAGCAAGAGGATTAAGATTGTCCACTGAATTTGCCATTTTGAACGCAAACTATATTAAAAATAGAATTGAAAATCATTATGATATCCTTTACACAGGAGAAAAAGGAAGGGCAGCTCATGAATTAATTATCGATTGTAGACCTTTTAAATCTAATGGCATTGAAGTAATGGACATTGCAAAAAGATTAATTGATTATGGATTCCATGCTCCAACTGTATCCTTTCCAGTTCCTGGAACTATGATGATAGAGCCAACTGAAAGTGAAAATATTGAGGAGATTAACAGATTTTGTGATGCTATGATTCTTATAAGAAAAGAAATAGATGAATGTGAAGAAAATGAGACAAATAATTTATTAAAAAATGCTCCTCACACAATGAAAATGATAATACAAGAAAATTGGGATTACCCCTATTCAAGACAAAAAGCAGCATTTCCAACATCATACGTTTTAGAAAATAAGTTTTGGCCCTCTGTTAGAAGAGTTGACGATGCCTTTGGTGATAGGAATTTGATTTGTACATGTGAACCAATTGAATCTTATCAATGACTTTATTAACTTAGTGTATAATATATAATATATGTCCATTAAAATTACTGGAACTGGGTCTTACATTCCTTTATTAACAAAAAAAAATTCTGATTTTTTAAATACTAATTTTTTAAATGCTGATGGTACGGCTTTTAAAGTCAGTAATGAAGTAATTATAAAAAAATTTAAATCAATAACTGGTATTGAAGAAAGAAGATATGCTAAAAATCATCACAATACTTCAGATTTAGCATTTTTTGCCGCTGAAAAAGCTATAAAAGATGCTGAAATTGATCAAGAAACAATTGATTATATAATAGTAGCTCATAATTTCGGAGATATTAAACACGAGACAAAACAATCAGACAGTCTACCAAGCTTAGCCAGTAGAGTGAAATTTAATTTAGGAATTAAAAATCCAAATTGTGTTTGTTACGATATAATTTTTGGATGTCCCGGCTGGATAGAAGGTGTTATTCAAGCCTATGCTTTCATCAAAGCTGGAATAGCAAAAAAATGTTTAGTAATTGGAGCAGAAACACTTTCTAGAACTTATGATGTTAGGGACAGAGATTCTATGATCTATGCTGATGGAGCTGGTGCGTCAATAGTTGAATTTAAAAATGAAGTAAAGAATAGTGGAATTTTATCTCACAAATCTTGTACGTTTACAGACAAAGAAACTTTCTATTTATTTTTTGGAAAATCTTATGATTTAAAATCTAATTCAAAAACTAAATACATCAAAATGCATGGGAGAAAAGTATATGAATTTGCAATAGTTCAAGTTCCTCAAGCTTTAAAAGAATGTCTTGAACTAAGTAATCACTCTATTCAAGATGTTAAAAAAGTTTTTCTTCACCAAGCAAATGAAAAAATGGATGAGGCTATAGTTGATAGATTCTACAAATTATATGATTTAGAAACTCCTAGAGGGGTTCTACCTATGTCTATTAACAAATTAGGCAATAGTTCGGTAGCAACTATACCTACACTTTTCGATCTTGTGAAAAAACTAAAATTAAAAGATCACTCATTAAAGAAGGGTGATATAATTATGTTCGGCAGTGTTGGAGCAGGAATGAACATAAACGCAATTACATATAAAATCTAATAAATAATTGATTATTTTGATTTTAATATTTTTATCTTTAGATATATAATTTATTCATGCTATACATTGATGATATTGGAAGGTATTTTTTAATGATAAAAATGTCATTCTTTAAACCCAGCAAATGGAAAGTTCAAAGAAAATTAATTTTTAAAGAAATTAATGATCTTATAATTGAATCTATACCGATTGTAGCTATTTTGTCATTTTTTATAGGTGGAGTTGTAGCAATCCAAACTGCATTAAATTTAAGTAGTCCATTTTTATCAAAATCCTTAATTGGATTTGCAACTAGACAGTCAGTTATTCTTGAATTTGCTCCTACTTTTATGTCTATAATTATGGCTGGTAAAGTTGGTTCATATATTACTTCCAGTATTGGAACAATGAGAGTAACTGAACAAATAGATGCATTAGAAGTTATGGGAATTAATCCATTAAACTATTTAGTTTTTCCAAAAATTATAGCTCTACTATTTTATCCTTTTGTTATTACTGTCGCAATGTTTGTAGCAATTTTTGGTGGATTTGTAGCAATGACATTTGCAGGAGTTCCAAGTGAAGCTTTTATATCAGGCATTCAGATGGATTTCGATCCCTTTCACGTTAGTTATGCTTATTTAAAAACAATTTTATTTGCTTTTATATTAGCTACAGTACCATCATATCACGGGTTTTATATGAAAGGTGGGGCGCTTGAAGTTGGAAAAGCAAGTACATTATCCTTTGTCTGGACTTCAATTATAATTATTATAGTAAATTTCATTATTACACAACTATTATTAAGCTAATGATAGAAGTTAAAAACATAATAAAATCATTTGACGGAAGTAAAATTCTTAAAAACATATCTACAACCTTTGAAAAAGGTAAAACTAATTTAATAATTGGACAAAGCGGGTCAGGAAAAACAGTACTATTAAAATGCTTATTAGGACTTCACCAACCTGACAGTGGTGAAATTATTTATGATGGTATTTCTAACACAAACATGAATGAAAGTGATAAAACTTTACTCAGAAGAGAAATGGGGATGGTTTTTCAAGGAAGTGCCTTATTTGATTCAATGTCAGTATTAGAAAACGTAATGTTTCCACTCAATATGTTGACTAACAAAAATGAAGAAGAAATAAGAGAAAAAGCAAAACTGGTAATAGAGAGAGTAGAACTAAATAATGCGATTAATAAACTTCCATCTGAAATATCTGGCGGAATGCAAAAAAGAGTAGCTATTGCAAGAGCTATTGTAATGAATCCAAAATATTTATTTTGTGACGAACCAAACTCTGGCTTAGACCCAAAAACTGCTATTGTAATTGACAAATTAATTCATGAGATTACCAAAGAATATAATATCACAACAATTATAAATTCTCATGATATGAATTCGGTTTTTGAAATAGGAGAGAAAATTATATTTCTTTTAAGTGGAGAAAAAAATTGGGAAGGAACTAATACTGAGATTTTAAAAACAAACGTAAAGTCTGTTAAAAACTTTGTTTATTCTTCTGAGCTTCTTAAAAAAGTAAAAAAGTATTTATAACTATTAAAATCTAATTATTTCGAAAGTTTGATCTTTTAATTTAAATTTCAACCAATTTTTGATTTTTTGCTCTTGATTATTTATAATCTCATCAGAAATTTTTTCACTCCATTTTATGTAAAAAATTAAAGTTGAGTTTTTATCTTTTTGATTAATATCCAATAAATTTTGAAGATTAAAATCTACAATTTGATCATAATTTAGTTTTACATCCTCTATAAGAGTTTTGTATAAAATATTTTTAGATTCAATTTTTTCTAAGCTGTTCAGCCTTTTTTTTAAAAGTTCAATTTCTTTTGTTTTATTCGAAAGCTCTAACGAATCTCTGCGTCTAAGCTCTCCTAAAAAACGTTTTTGTTCTTTAAAATCATTTTCTACTTTTTGCTGATTGAAACTAATTGAAGTCTTGGAAAGGTGAGGGTATTTTTTAATTTTAGCCTTTAATAAAACAATTATATCCTCAGAAATTGGATCTAATCCAAAACTATTAAATGTTAGTTTAGAAATTTTGTCTTTCCAGGGAAAAATATAATTGGAATCATCAATATAATATTCAGTTTTCGAATTTACTATTAAAAAATCTTTGTTGGCAATTCCATCCAATTCAAAATCTAAAAATTGTGTTATTGAATTATTAAACTTATTCTCATATAATATTCCAACAAAAGTATAAAATGCTGGAATTAACATTAGAACTGAACTCAAAGTAACCAATCTTGAAACAAGCCTTCTTCTTTTAGAATTTACATAATCTATTAAAGGAAAACGAAGTAATTTAATTATTAAGTATGTTGCTAAAACTATATATAACGTATTAATCATAAATAAATACATGGCACCACTAGCAAAATCAAATTTTCCAATTGCTAATCCATATCCAACTGTACATAAAGGAGGCATTAATGCAGTAGCTATTGCGACACCATAAATCACAGTCGATATAGTTCCTTTTTTTGTTTTAGCAATAATAAGAGCCAAACCTCCAAAAAAAGCAATTAAAACATCTCTAATGTCAGGATTAGTTCTTGATAATAGTTCTGAAGATTCTTCTCTAAGTGGGAAAAATGAAAAAAACAAATATGCGGTAAGAACACTTAAAACAACCATTACTGAGAAGTTGAGAACCGATTTTTTAAGAGTTTCTAAATCATTAATAGCAATAGACAAACCAAACCCTAAAATAGGGCCCATTAGAGGAGAGATAAGCATTGCTCCAATAACTACAGGAATTGAATTTGCATTTAAACCAACAGATGCAACAAATATTGAACATATTAAAATCCAAGCTGTAGGGCCTTTAATTGAAATATCATTTTTAATAGAATGTAGAGTAGCAGCTTTATCTGTTTCATTTCTAAAATCTAAAATTTCTTTAAAAAATGACAACATTGACGAAAACAAACCTTTTGCATTGCCAGAAATTGAGTTATCAGAATTTTTTAGCGACGAATTTTCGTCAGAAAAATTAAATTTATTTTCCATAAATTAAATTTGTTTTAAACCAGTCAAATCAGATGAACTACGAATTTTATCTCCAAGCCCATCTGTCATTTGTATATTGTATTTTTCACAAATCTTAGACTCAGGTACCTCACCAACAGACCTATCTCCACCATTAGCAAAAATATTGGGTTTGATGGCTTCTAAAGAAGCACATACAGATTTATCTTTATCAATAGACAAGAATACTTCATCTACCATTTTTAATGATTTTACAATCTCTAATCTATCTTTTTCGTCCATAAAGGGTTTTCCTTTTTTCAAAACACATTGATGATTATTGTTAACAATAACAACAAGTTTGTCACCTAGTTTTTTTGACATTTTTAAATATTCCAAATGACCTACATGAATAGGATCAAAATATCCACTAACAGCTACAACTTTCATTTATTTTAATTTTAATTTAACTCTAGCAACTGGTGAAAACAAAAACTTTCTTCCAGTCAAGATGTTTTTACAAATATATCGTTTTCTTCGTTTATGTAATTTGAGGAAGCTTTTATTTTCTTGAAATACAAATGAATCTTTAAATGGAACTTGAAAAAGAAAAATTTTATTGTCCTCATTTAGTTCATATTTGTGTAGGGCAATTACAAGATCAGTGTCGGAATCAGTTGTTGCTGGAGGATTAATCATATGCAAAGCCAAAAACTTTAAAATATCATCAGGAAAAATTCTATTATTTAAAAATGGCAGCATTAAAAATTTATAATTTTTTTTCCACTCAAATCCATGAGGACTAACTCTGTACTTATAGGATTGACTCACTTTAAAATGAGCTAGCTCGTGTATAAGAGTTATTAAAAATCTAAATTTATTATCAATATGATTTAAAGTAATTTGAAATTTACCCCCTCTTAAAGATCTAAAATCTCCATGTTTAGTTTTTCTAGATTTAACAATTTTAATTGATAAATTTTCATTCTTAATCAACTCGGATAATAATTCTGTAGAATTATCAGGAACTAAATCAAATAAGCTAATCACCTTAAGGGTTTGAAATTGATACAGGTAGTATTTTACCATTGTAATACTTATGACCTTTTATAGAAAAATCATAAATATAATTCGCCATTTCAAAAGAAGATAATGGAGCTTTATAACCAGGAAAAGCTGCCTCAAGCATTTCAGTTTGAACAGCACCTAAAGCAAGAGTATTAATAATTGGACCTGATGTTTTAAACTCTTCATATAACATTTCAGTCAATACGTTTAAAGCTGCTTTACTACTTGAATATGCAGATAAACCAGAAAACTTACTAGAGCCTGCAATGCCTCCAATACTACTAATATTAATTATATGTGATGTAGTACTAAAAGAGGGCAATAATAGTCTTACCAACTCTGCAAGTCCAAAAACATTTACACTATAAACTGAAATAAAATCTTGTGTAGTTGTTTCAACAAAAGGTTTGTTTATTAATTTTCCGGCATTATTAATTAAAATATCAACAGAACTGAATTTATTATTAATAAATTTAACAGCTTTATTTATTGATCTAGAATCTGAGAGATCAGTACTAAAAGCAGAAACATTGTTGAGGTTTAATTTTGAGATTGAAGAAGCATTTCTAGAAAGAGCAATAACATTATAATTGTTTTTATTAAATAAATTGACCAATTCAAATCCTATCCCTCTACTTGAGCCCGTAATGATAACATTTTTCATTAAATAATTTTTTAAACTAACATTGTAACAGGATTTTCTACAAAACCTTTTAAGGTTTGTAAAAACAAAGAACCTGTTACTCCATCTACAGTTCTGTGATCACATGCTAAAGTAAGTTTCATTGTATGACCAATAGTTATTTTATCTTCTTTAACAACTGGCTTTTTTACAATACTTCCAACAGATAAAATAGCAGAATTTGGCTGGTTAATAATTGAAGTAAACTCTTCTATTCCAAACATTCCTAAATTAGAAACCGTAAATGTACTTCCCTGCATTTCGTCAGGAGATAATTTTTTATCTCTTGCTTTTGAAGCATAATTTTTAACTAAACTTCCTATTTCAGGAATTGATTTTTCATCTGCAAAGCGAATAACTGGTACCACGAGTCCATCTGGAACACCTACGGCAACACCTACATGGACGTGATTATTCAATCTCATTTTATCTTCAAACCATTGAGAATTTACTCTTGGGTGTTGTTTAAGAGATATAGCACAAGCTTTTACAACAATATCATTGAATGATATTTTAGTTTCTGGAAGTGAATTGTATTGGTTTCTAAAAGCAATAGCATTATCCATTTCGAATTCTACACTCAAATAGTAATGAGGCGCAGAGAACTTAGATTCTTTAAGTCTTCTTGCAATAGCTTTTCTCATTTGAGAATTTTCTATCTCTTCAAAACTTTCGATTCCTGATTCAGATATTTTTAAATCTGTATTGTTTTCAATAGTAGTAGTTGCTGAAGGTTTAAAGTTTTCAACGTCCTCTTTAACAATTCTTCCGTTATCACCAGACCCTTTAACTAAATTTATATCTATATTTTTTTCTTTTGCAATTTTCTTAGCCAGTGGGGATGCTAAAACTCTTGAATTTTCATTATTTGGAGATGGCTCTGTAACTAACTCGGATTTTATATCAGTTGTTTTAGAAATTAAATCAGGAACATCAGTTTTTTCAATTTTATCACTTGGCACTTGATTTACTCCAAAATTATCAACAGCTATTTGAAAATCAGAATTAGCATCTCCAATTACTGCCAACAAACTATCTACTTTTGCAGTTTCTCCAACATTTATTCCGATATATAATAAGGTTCCCTCATGAAATGATTCAAATTCCATAGTGGCCTTATCAGTTTCGATTTCAGCAAGAATATCACCTTCTTTTACTATATCGCCAACATTAACAAGCCAAGATGACACTGTTCCTTCTTCCATTGTATCACTCAGCCTAGGCATTGTAATTATTTCAAATGAATCATTTAAAGCAGAGTTACTTGTCTTTAAAGTTGGTTCTTCTTCAATATTTGAAGTTAGATTTTCGGATTCATTTATCTGATCGACTAAATCTAATTGTCCTGAATTAGCGGTTGGATTTAATAATCCAGAAATATCTTCATTCTTTTCTCCTACAATTGCTAAAAGAGTGTCAACAGCTGCAGTTTCACCTTCATTAATTCCAACATGAAGTAAAACTCCATCATGAAAAGATTCAAATTCCATAGTGGCCTTATCAGTTTCAATTTCAGCAAGTATATCTCCCTCTTTTACAGTGTCTCCTACATTTACTAGCCACTTAGCAACTACTCCCTCCTCCATTGTATCGCTTAAACGCGGCATGTTTATTATTTCAGCCATTTATTTTAATTTATGAGATATAAAATTATAATTTTCTTGTTCGTAAACTGCATCATACATAACCGATTTTTCAGGATATGGAGAATCTTCTGCAAATTTTTGACAATCAAGAACTCTATTTTTTATACTAGAATCAATAGACAATATTTCTTCTTCTGAAGCAAAATCGTTTTCTAAAATTACTTTTTTTACTTGAGAGATAGGGTCAATTTTCCTGTACTCGTTAACTTCTTCTTTAGTTCTATATTTTTGTGCGTCAGACATTGAGTGCCCTCTATATCTGTATGTTTTCATTTCTAAAAAACTAGGTCCATCACCATTTCTAGCTCTTGAAATAGCTTCATGAAGAGCTTCAGCAACCTTCACAGGATTCATACCGTCAACTGGTCCACAAGGCATTTCATATCCTAAACCTAATTTCCAAATATCAGAATGGTTCGCTGTTCTTTCAACAGACGTACCCATTGCATATCCGTTATTTTCAACAATAAATACAACCGGAAGTTTCCAAAGCATTGCTAAATTTAAAGTTTCGTGTAATGATCCTTGTCTAACCGCTCCATCTCCCATATAACATAAAGTGACAGCTCCTCTATTAAAATATTTATCTCCAAAAGCCATACCAGCTCCAAGTGGAATTTGACCTCCTACAATTCCATGACCTCCGTGAAATCTATGTTCTTTCGAGAAAATATGCATAGATCCTCCTAAACCCATAGAGGTTCCTGTTGATTTTCCATACAACTCTGCCATAACTCGTTTTGGATCAACTCCCATTCCAATTGGCATTACATGATTTCTGTAAGCAGTAATCATTCTGTCTTTTTCATGATCAATTACATGTAAAGCTCCTGCTAAGACTGCCTCTTGCCCGTTGTATAGATGTAGAAATCCTCTGACTTTTTGCTGAATGTAAACAGCAGCTAATTTATCTTCAAACTTTCTCCAAAACAGCATGTCCTCATACCATTTCAAATAAGTTTCCTTCGTTATTTCTTTCATTTAATAAATTCTATTTTATAATTCTTACTTATACTTCGAATTATTTATTTTTTTGTAAAGTTAATGTATCTAATTAATAGATTATAAATAAAATTAAAAATATTGATTTACTTAAAATTATATGTAAAAGAGAATCTCAGCGTGTTTTCTAACGGACTTATCACATTAGAGGTAGACAAAAGATAAGATAAATCTAAATTAATATCCTCTAATTTAAAACCAGTTCCAAACGTTACATACTTTCTAGCCCCCTTGTTTTCATTTTCTCCAAAATAACCAATTCTAAGAGCAAAAGAATCATCATAAGTGTATTCAAGACCCAAAGCAAGAGTTATTTCCTTTAATTCTTCGCTAAAACCATCTGGCGCATCTCCAAATGATTTAAATAAACCGGATAAAAAATTTACATCGGCCTGATTGTAACCAATTATTTGATTATTGGAGTTTAATATTGGGATACTAGGAGAAGGGACTAAAAGTTTATTAAACTCAAGATTTATTGAAAGTTTATTAGACGAATCAAAAATAAAATCAAATGCAGAACCTAGCTTTAAATTTGTAGGAATAAAATTTTCCTTACCGAGTTCTTCATATTTCATTTTGGGCCCTAAATTGGAAATGTTAAATCCAAATCTCCATAATCCATTAAAATTTTCATAAGCTCTTTCTTCAGATTGATAAAATCCTGAAATATCAACTGCAAATGAGTTTGCAGAGCTTGAATCTGAGCTGACGCTTTGTAATTTTACGTCTGACATTAAAAACCTTCCAGTTACACCCATTGAAAAATAGTCACTCAATTTTAATATATATGAAGCATCTAAAGTAAACTCATTTGGATTTTCTAAATAAGGAATATCCTGAGGGTTTTGAAGAATATCAATATCTCCTAAACTAAAATATTTAAAACTAGTTGACCAAGAACTTCTATCGTCAATGATATTGTAGTAGTTAATATTTGCTAAAAAAACATCACTAACTAATTTACTTAAGTAAGGTGTGTAACTAACCCCGACCCCAGACTTATTATCTAAAAAAACATATTTAGCAGGATTCCAATGCTGAGAAAAAGCATCAGGAGATGTTGCGACACCTTGTTCACCAAGTCCTGAAGCTCTTGCATCGGCAGAAATCATCAAGAATGGCACGGCTGTTGTAATAACCCTTCTATCCTGTGAGTACAGGTTTGAATTAAATAAAATTACTAAAATAAAAATACTGTAACCCTTGAAATTGTGCATACAATACAAATATAAATAATGATTATTAATGAATAATTATTTTTTTAAACAATTTACTATCTTGCACAAAAAAGTATATCATATGAAATTTAACATAGTCTTAAAATCTTTTTTACTTTTTATTCTTATTTCAATAATAGGTTGTAATAACAATCCTTTTAAAAATAACAGAAATATATCTAGTGCAACCGGTTGGAAAATCAGTACTAAGGACGGTGGATACAAAAGCAATAAATCATTTAAAGGTCAGCAAACTGGCCCTGGATTAGTTTTTGTTGAAGGAGGAACATTTACAAAAGGTAATGTAAAAGACAACGTAATGCACGATTGGAACAATAGTCCAACTCAACAATATGTAAGATCCTTTTTTATTGATGAAACTGAAGTTACAAATTCAATGTATGTTGAATATTTATTTTGGATGAATAAAGTTTTTGCAAAAGATTACCCTAATATATATAAAGCTGCTCTTCCGGACACCTTAGTATGGAGAAATCCACTTGGTTTCAATGAAGATATGGTAAATAATTATTTAAGACATCCAGCATTTGAAAATCATCCTGTAGTTGGTGTAAGTTGGAAACAAGCTACTAATTTTGCTAAATGGAGAACAGATAGAGTTAATGAAAGAATTTTAGTTGAAAATGGCTATCTAAGACCTGAATCAATACATCCTGATAGTTTAGCTAATGGATATTCTTTTAATACCAAAGCTTATTTTTTAAACCCTGGGGAATCTTTTGGAGGAAAAATATATGAAATGGCTGACAGTAAACAGACTGAAACCAATGAAAATGGAGAAACAGTTTATAATAATGTCAAAAGAGAAAGTGGATTATTACTTCCTGAGTATAGACTTCCAACCGAAACAGAGTGGGAATATGCTGCCCTCGCTTTAAGTGAAATTTCAGAAATGAATTTATACCGAGGAAAAAAGAAATTTCCATGGAGTGGAGAGTATACTAGATCTGGTAAGAGAAAAAATCAAGGTGATCAACTAGCAAATTTTAAATTATCAGACGGTGATTACGGAGGTATTGCAGGTTGGTCCGAATCAGGTTCTGGAATCACATCATCAGTTAAATCATATCCTGCAAATGATTTTGGAATTTATGGGATGGCTGGAAATGTTGCAGAATGGGTTGCTGACGTATATAGACCTATAATTGACGAAGAAATGAATGACATTAGTTATTACAGAGGAAATCAATATTTTAATCCAAGTATTGGAGAAGATGGGAAAGTATTAATTACAAAAAATACAGATTCAATCTCTACACAAAATTTACCTGGATCGATACAATATGGAGATTCTAATTCAGTTGATTTAAGAAATTTTAATGATGGTGACTTAAAATCAACAAGAGAGTTTCTTAGTTCATCAGGAATATCCCAAATGTATAATTCTCCTGATTTAAATGATCCTAACAGCGAAAGTACAACGCTAATTAGTGATAAAGCAAGAGTTTACAAAGGTGGTTCTTGGTTGGACAGAGCTTATTACCTTGATCCTGCACAAAGAAGATATCAGCTAGAATCTATGACTTCAAACTTTATTGGATTTAGATGTGCAATGTCATATTTAGGTGAAGTAAGAAATACTAAAAAATCAAGAAAAAGATAAAATAAATACTCATACCTTTTCTTTTGTATTTTATTATATTTAACTGATGCTTACGTCAGAACTTTATAAATATTTTAAAGAATCAAGTTCAGTTTCTACTGACACTAGATTAATTAAAAAAGGTTCAATCTTTTTTGCTTTAAAAGGAGAAAATTTCGATGGAAACAAATTTGCTGAAGAAGCAATCAATAACGGAGCAAGTTATGCTATTATTGATGATCACTCATTAAACAATCCAAAATTTATTAAAGTCAAAAATGCATTAAAATCTTTACAGGATTTATCTAACTTTCACAGATCTAAATTTTTAAAAACTAAAATAATTGCTCTAACAGGAAGTAATGGTAAAACAACTACCAAAGAATTAATAAGTGAAGTATTAAAAAAGAAATACAGAATCATTTCAACAATTGGAAATTTAAACAACCACATTGGAGTTCCGCTAACATTATTAAGAATTAAGTCTGATACAGAAATTGCTATTGTTGAAATGGGAGCAAATCATCTCAACGAAATTAAATTTCTAACAGAGTTAATAAATCCAGATTTTGGATTAATAACTAATTTTGGCAAAGCCCATTTAGAAGGATTTGGTAGTATTGAAGGAGTAATAAAAGGGAAAAGCGAGTTATTTGATTTTCTAATTAACAACAATAAAAAAGCATTTATAAATAATGATGATCCCGTACAAAATCAATTTGTTGGCAATAAAATAAGTTTTAGTAGTGAAGGTAAATCAAATTACATATTCAAAGAAGTTAAAGAAACTGATTATGCTGGTCTCAATTATAAAAACTTTGTAGTAGATTCAAAACTTACAGGAAATTATAATTACCTCAATATAGCATTTGCTACATCGATAGGACTTTATTTCAATATTTCAATAGAAAAAATAAAAGAAGCAATATCTAATTATACACCTTCAAACAACAGGTCTCAAATAATAGAAAAAAACAATAAATCAATCATACTTGACGCTTATAACGCTAATCCTAGTAGTATGATTTCTGCTCTAAATTCTTTAATTAAAAAACAGGGAAAGAAATCAATTATTTTAGGAGATATGTTTGAACTAGGAAATCAATCTGAAAAAGAACACCATGATTTGATTGATTTTTGCGTAAAAAATAATTTTGAAAATATTTTTCTAATAGGAAATGAATTTTTTAAACAAAAAGACAAATTTCAAATTCCTTTTTTTTATAAAACTAAGGATGAATTAAATAATCATATTAAAAAGTTTCCAATTACTTCAAAATATATTCTTATTAAAGGCTCAAGAGGAATGAAAATGGAAGACTTAGTAAATTATATTTGATAATAATGAAGAAAACAATTTTATTTTTTTTTATTTCTGTACTCATAGGGTGTAATAACCCAGTTCCGTGGAAAAATTATGATGAATCTATTGAAATTGAGAAAAGCAAAAGTCATTCCAACAAAAGAATGCAATTCAAACTAATTCAATCTAAATATGAATTTAAAAATGATTGGTTTAAGAACATAAATAAAGAGTTAAATCAGTTTAGTGAAAAAGAATACAATTTTCTTAAACCATTGGTAATTGAAAAAAGTATTCCTGAAATTCAAACAAGTATATTAGATGGAAAACTTACATATGAAAAATTGGTATTGTTCTATTTATACAGAATAAAATCTATTGAGTATGATAAAAATCAGTATTTAAATTCAATCATAAGTATTAATCAGAATATAGTAAAAGAGGCTAGAGAAAAAGATAAAAGAAAACCTGAATCCATTTACTCGCTACATGGTATTCCGGTTCTTTTAAAAGACAATATAAATTTTGAAGGTTTAGCAACTACAGCAGGATCATATGCTTTAAATAACAATACATCTAAAAATGCTTTTGTTGTAGACAAATTGAAAGAAAATGGAGCTCTAATACTTGGTAAAACTAACCTTAGTGAATGGGCATACTATTTCTGTAATAACTGTCCTTCGGGTTATAGTGCTTTAGGTGGACAAACTCTAAATCCTTACGGTAGAAAGATATTTGATTCTGGCGGATCAAGTTCAGGAAGCGGAGTTGCTATTTCTGCAAATTTTTCTAGTGTTTCACTAGGTTCTGAAACTTCAGGGTCTATACTATCTCCATCATCAGCAAGTTCAATTGTAGGTCTAAAACCAACTGTTGGTATTGTAAGTCGGTCAGGAATAGTACCAATATCTTCCACGCTAGATACGTCTGGTCCTATGACAAAAAACGTAATTGACAATGCTATAGTTTTAAAAGCTATTTCAAGCTATGATCAAAATGATTCTATGTCAGTAAATAGTAAAGACATTGATTTAGAATCCATATTGGATTCCTCTTTGAAAGGAAAACGATTTGGAGTATTCAATGAGTTTTTAAATGATTCCCTTTATTCGAATGCAATTAACAAAATTGAAAAACTAGGTGGAATAATTATAAAATTCAATCCGCCCCAAATTAATTTTAATGGTTTTAGGAAGATTCTTGACTATGACATGAAAAATGATCTTCCCATATATTTTAAAAACAATAATATTTCTTTTAAAAGTATAAAAGATATTGTTGAATTTAATAAAAAAGACTCATTGAATAGAGCACCATACGGACAAGGAATTTTTAAATCTATTATTAGTGATTCTACTAAATTTAATGAAATATCCTCAATCAAAACCAGAATTAAAACCGAGGGAAAGAAATATTTTAATACAGCAATTAAAAAACATAAATTAGATGCTATTATTTCTATAAATAATTACCACGCAGGTTACGCCGCCGGAGCCTATTATCCCTGCCTTACTATTCCAATGGGTTATAATAAAAATGGTAAACCTTTTAACTTAACATTTATTTCAGAATCTTATACTGAAAACAAACTTTTACAGATCGGATATGCTTTTGAAAAAGAAACCGGATTAAGAGTTAAGCCATTTTAATTAAATCGTTGATAATAAGTAGAATATCTTATTTTCAAAGTAGATCTAATTTCAAATAATTCTAAATCAGAACTAGCCTTAAAATTAAATTTAGATTCTTTATCAATTTTAATAAAAGTACCCTCATTTAGGTTTTTATTTTCATGCAAAAGATTTCCTTGTTTTATAAAAAAAGAATAAATCTTCTTAGAATCTAAATTAATTTCATGAAGCCCATCATCATATTTAATTTCATAAATTTCTATTCCTTCTGAATCCATTTGAAAAGGAGAATCATTCCCTTTGATAGTTGTAATACTTATTTTTTCTTTTTTTAATATTGGAAAAGAAGCATGTTTATAATCACTATAAGTTGCAGGTTGTGTAATTGTTTTGGAAATATTTGGGTCAAACCAAATTTGAAACATTCGAGAATTATCTAAAATTTCTTCTGCATGAGATATTCCATTTCCAGATCTAATAATCTGAGCATCTCCTTTTTTTAATTCAATCCATTTGTTCTGTTGTGAATCAAAATGTTTTATACTTCCCTCAATAACAAAACTACATATCTCAAATCCTTGATGAGGATGTAAACCTATTGTGCTTCTAAATGAGGGAGTCCATGCATCTGCCCAATAAAATAAATTTGAATATGGCTTTAATTCTCCACCATCTTGAGGGAATCCAATGGGTTTTTTTTCCAAAATCTCACCATTATTAAAATTTCCTGAAGCCTGGTCTTGCTTACTAAAAATTAAAACTGACATATTAAATTTTTTTACATCTACAATATTACTAAAATTGGTTGTATAAATTAACTTGTTACCTTTAAGTAACTATTAAATTCTAGAAACTTTTAGATTACTAAAACAGTATTATGAAAGTAACTAATATTTATTTTTATTTGTTGTTTTTTAAATAATCTAATGCTAGAGTTGTCATTGATTTTAATCCTGTAATCATAGCTGAATCGTCAACATAAAAATCAGGTGTATGATGAGGAGCCGCCTTAAGAGGATCTGTACCTTTTTTAGCTCCACCAATAAAGAAATAAATTCCCGGAATTTTTTCTTGAAAAAAAGAAAAATCTTCTGCACCAGTAATAGCATTCATTGAATTAACATTTTCAGAGCCATTTATTCTTTTAAGGGATGGTAACATTTGTTCATACAAATCTGGATCATTATATGTTATAGGATAAGTAACTTGATATGTTATTTTTGCTTTAGCATTATTAGCTTCAGCAATATTTTTAACAATTTCTTCAAGCCTTTGTAATAAAACTTCCTTCATTTTATTATCAAGTGTTCTTATAGTTCCTAACATATACAAACTTTCGGGAATAATATTGCTTCTTACTCCTCCATGAATACTTCCAATGGTAACAACGGCAGCAGCTTCAGTTAAAGGCATGTTTCTACTTACAATAGTTTGTATGGAGTTTATCATTTGAGATGCAGTAACAATTGGATCTACTCATGTCCAAGGTGTTGACCCATGAGTTTGAACACCTTCAATATCTATTCTAAATTCATTTACTGCAGCCATTATACCTTTAGGTCTAACGTAAACCTGTCCAGCGCTAATTTGAGACCAAATATGAAGACCAAAGATTGCATCAACATCAGGATTTTTTAAAACACCCTCCTTAACCATTAACTCAGCTCCCCCTTCCTCCCCAGCCGG
>Ga0102887_1000315_pt1 | contig 22726 bp, 56 predicted proteins | sample Colrivmet1550B02_FD_84504 | JGI IMG/M metagenome (GOLD analysis project Ga0102887, IMG submission 84504) | Estuarine microbial communities from the Columbia River estuary - metaG 1550B-02 | ecosystem: Environmental > Aquatic > Marine > Intertidal zone > Estuary | place: USA: Columbia River...
ACAGGAACAAAAGAAGAAAGAGATAATAAAGTTAAATTAGCTCTAGCTATAGCTGCTGTTTCTGCACTTGTTTTCGTATATAGGAGATAGTTATATCATGAATAAGATAAAAAGTATTGTATTCATGTTTATAATTTTAATAAATGGTGGGGCAGCGACAGTTGCCCTTTCACAAAACAATGAAAAAGAGACTTATTGTTTAGCTCAAAATATATTTTTTGAAGCTAGAGGGGAGTCAACTAAAGGTCAATTAATGGTAGCAGCCGTTACTATTAATAGAGCAAATCACAAAAGCTTTCCTAATACTATTTGTGGTGCAGTATGGCAACGTAAACAATTTAGTTGGACTCATGATGGAAAGCATGATAACCCAGAAAGAATGGGTAAAACAGACAGATTAGAGTGGGCAAAAATAAAACACCTAGCAGACCTTGTTTTAAATCAACCTAATCATGTGTTACCTAAAACACAAGCGCTTTATTATCACGCAGATTATGTAAAGCCCTTTTGGATAAAACATAAAGCTTACTTAGGAAAAGTAGGTACGCATTTGTTTTATAAAAACAAGGAGAGATAATATGTATATACAAATGTGTATACTTGTTGGCTTACTCTTCTTTTCTGCAGCTATGATTGTCTATATGATATCTACAGATGAAAAAATAAAAAGCTTAATAAAAACAGTTATTAAAGCTGTTTAATTCAACGGGCTTCGGATAGCTCATAACAATATGGAGAACAAAATGGAACTAGTTTTATTTGGTTTTATACTAATAGCACCAGTAATGGCTTTTATTGCTGATTACATACTTCCTCTAATTATTAAGGAGGAATAATGTACACCTTTTATAAAGATGAACTAGTAATGTCTGTTAACAAAACTAACTCAGATGAGGCACTGAGATTTGCTGACAGAATGATCTTACGTACACAGGACGGTTATTGGAAGCCTTGCAGTGTTGACTGTAAATCTTTTGAATGGACTCACATAATTCCTGTAGATGAAATTGTTTATAAAAAGGAACAAGCCAATAATGAAAACAATCGAGTTAGTGGTGCACATAACAACAGAATCACTTCGACACAATGCTAATATACAACAGGCTAGTATTGTAGAAAGTGCAGACACCTATGAAGCGGCTCTTGAAAAGTGCTATGATGTCGCTTTTAGAAAGTATGGTGTCACATCTGAAGATGTTTATAAAGTAAGGAGACTCTAAATGGTAATGTATAATATTAAATACTATGATGGGTCTGGATTTATGTTTGCAAACAAACTTTATGATAATCTTCAAAAAGCTCAGAAAGAGCTTAAGTTAATGACTTCTAAGATTGAGAAACTTGGAGGTTGTTTATCTATGGAAAGATATGTTTCTCCCGATCTAACCATAGAAAAGAAGGGGGCATAATGCCAAAAAGCAAAATGTCACCTGAAGAAGAGCAGGTATACCTCGAATCAATTAGCTTTAGTAATCTTGTAAAAGCTATTGATGAAAAATGGTCACATACCTACTTAGATGTACCAGAACAAGACTCATTTGAGTCTGAGGAAGAAACTTCCTGTTAATCTTAAATAATGGCCTTCTACTTTCTTTTTTTACAGTAGGAGGTCATTTATTTATATCGAAGCAGATAATAAATAAGGATATCACTTATGCGTAAATATAAATTAGAAAAAACAATAAATGGCAGAGCTTATACAAATGAGCTACGTCAATTTATCGCAAATCAAGTGGACTTAGAACTTAATCGTTCTAATAAGAATATTATGTCTATATGGGAATCGTTAGGGTCTCAATATAACCTATCGTGGACTACTATACGTAATTATCATAATGCATTGGGCAATTCTCCTAGTGCTAGAAAAAGACAAGCTAATAAAGCAAACGTGTTTCCTATATCTATTGGCAAATACTCAGAAGAACTTCGTGGTGAAGTTATGAGATATGCAATGAGATTTGGAGTTCCGATAGCTTCAAATAAATTTAAGATTTCTAGTTCCAGTATTTATGACTGGTTAAAATCTTATGGTTTAAGTACGGCATATTTTAACCGTTAATAAATCTACCTTCTACTTCCTTCGGGGGGTGGAAGGTTATAAAACTTTTTTTTTGTTTTAATTATAAAAAGGGTATTTATGAAATTAAAAATTAGCCTGTTAGTTTTAAGCATATGCTTAGAAATTTTAAAAATTCACAATAATAAAAACTTTGAAAAAACACAAAGGTAATTATATTGGAAAACAAAAACATTCTAGACAATTTAACCAAAGATCTGGAATACAGACAATCTCTTTTAGATAAAAGACAAGCAGCAAGCTTTTTAGAAAGGATGGAAGCAAGAGAAATAATAGAATTTTCTTACCCCCATATATTAAAAGGATTAGAACGGAAAGCTACATTAGTTGAAGTGGCAAGTAATATCGGTAGACGTCTTAGACAAAAATTAAGACAAAAGCAAAATAGTGTACTTGATGTGCAAGGAGGCTGGTTTGTAATTATTAGCTATATTGAATTAAATATACTAGGTTACAGGAAAAAGCACACTTATCGAAACGGTAAAAAAGATAAACACAGATCATATTTTTTGTTTGCTAAAGATTGGAATGCTATCAAAGAGCTTATGGAATTAGTAGATACAGAAAAATGTGATATGTTTCCTGTAAACACACCACCTGTAAATTGGACAAATTCAGCTTATCATGAATCAACTGGTATAGGTATTATCAAAAAAGGCTATGAAACTGCTTTAAAATACTTTGAGTCTAATGATATGTCTTATCTTATTAATACATTAAATAAACTTAATAACACTGGATGGAGAATCAATGAATCAGTGTTTGAAGTATATAAAGAATGTATGCATACAAAGATTAATCCCTTTAAATTTACAAAGGAAATTGATCCAATTAAAAGAGCTTCTTTAATAATCGAAGCAGAAGCAATACAGCGATTAGCTGAAAAAAACTTAAACAAAACGTTTTATCATCTATACAACTTCGATTTTAGAGGACGTATATATCCTAACACAGCTTTTTTACATGAACAATCTAGTGACAACGCTAAAGGTATCTTAATGTTAGACGAAGCTGTTTTACTAGGTTCTAATGGCTTGTATTGGTTGTGTGTCCATACTGCTAATGTATGGGGCAATGATAAGATAACACTAGATGATAGAGTTAGTTGGGTTGAAGATAATTGGAGTTGGATTATTAACCAAGCAGAGAATCCTTTTGGAACCTGTGACTGGATGAAAGCTGACAAGCCTTTTAGTTTTTTAGCAGCTTGTAATGAAATAAAGATGTTAGCCCAATGGACAAGAGAAGGGAATTCAGAAGAAAGTTTTCCTTCATGTTTGCCTGTTTACATTGATGGTTCAAACAATGGTGTTCAGCATTTAGTAGCTATGTCTCAAGACGATGAAGTAGCACCTTTAGTAAATCTTGTTCCAAGTGAGCTTCCAGGTGATGTTTACATGTTTATTGCTGACAAAGTATGGGAACGTTTAAATACAAAAGTACAAGAATTAGATATAGAAACTAAGAACAAGTTTAAAGAGATTTTTGATACTTCTATATCTCTACAGAGGGCATATGAAAATGCTCCTGAAAAATCTGAAAGGAAATCTTTAGCTTTTCAAGAAGCTCAAAAGTGGCGAAATCAGAATCGTGACTTAAGAGAAAAGTTGTTTGCTGTTTATTGGCACAACATTCAAGATAAAAAGATCCAACGTAAAACTGTCAAGCGTAATGTAATGACTTTAGGCTATGGCGGTACGTCTTACGGTATGGGCCAACAGGTGATAGAAGACACAAGGGATATCTCGCCTTACCTAAGAGACAAAGAACATCTCTGGGGTGCACTCCTTGGCTCTCTTGTACATACTACTTGCTACGAAGAGCTTAAAGGTCCAGCTAAAATGTTAAGACTCTTTCAGACAGTAGCTGAACGAGCTAATCAAAGAAAAGAGCATATGAAATGGATTTCTCCTATAACAAATTTTCCTGTAACACAAGCGTATAGAAAGCCAACTAATAAGCGAACAGAGCTAAAGTATGGCGATGAGATACTCAAAGTGCAGTTGCAAGTATGGGAGGAAACAACCGTAAATGAAACAAAACAGAAGACAGGCGCTGCACCTAACATTGTGCACAGCCTCGATGCTGTTCATTTAACAATGTGTATACATGATACAAATTATCCTGTTACTGTAGTACATGATTCTTTCGGGTCTCATGCAGGTAATATGAATAATATGTTTTATAATGTAAGAGAAAAATTCATAGAGTTATACGAAAGTATGCCTCTAGAAAACGTACTAGAACAATTAAAGTCAAGTGACTTAATCCCCAAGAAAGGGAACTTAGATGTCAGAGAAGTATACAAATCCAATTTTGCATTCGCTTAAAGAAGGTGATCGCATTGCTGTTTCAGGTTATGAAGATCACAAAACAGAAGAAGGTCATGTCCAAATTATAGGAGAAGGGTGGGTTGGTGCTCTTATGAATATAGACGGAGAAGAAACTTATGCAGAGTTTTATGAAGACGATATTGCCTATAATATTGAAGTTATAGGCTAAATAATACCTGACGTTAAAGAACATTTGTTCAAGATAATTTTAACATATATCCAAGAGGAAGTATAAAATATGGCTATACTCAAAAACGTAGAACTATTCTTTGCTAAACTAGATCCAAAAAAACCTAATGCAACTTTTGATGTTAATAATCCTACATGGGAAGTACAAATTCGTACTAGAGACAAAAAAGTAGCTAAACAATGGAAAGATCTAAATATCAATGTCAAAACAGATGATGATGATGATGGAGTGTTCTATAAAGCCAACTTGAAGAAAAAGACAAAGAAAGCAAATGGAGACCCTCAAAACCCTGTTAAGCTTATGGGTGGCGACTTATCTGATATTGATCCTAATATCTTAGGTAATGGGTCTATTGGTAATGTAAGAATTTATCAATATGAATATAAGGTAGGTACTCGCGAAGGTATAGCTTCTATGCTTATGGCAGTACAAGTTACTACTTTAAAAGAGTACACACCTAAACCAAGAGAAGATGACTTTGAAATGACTGAAATGAAAGTCGTTAAAGTTGCTGATAATCAAGACTTATCTGAAGAAGTATCGGATAAGCAATTAGATGATGAATTGACGTTCTAATTAAAATAAAAACAATTCAATGGGAGACTGTAATGGTCTCCCTTTTTTATTAAGGAATATAAATGTTTTATAGAAAGGTAGACGGTCAAGGTCTTATTTCAATTAAGTATGGAGAAAATAATAAAGACATTACTTGGGGTAGAACTCTTAATGTTAATTTAGAAACTTTAGACATGGTTATCTCAATAATAAACCATCACATCCAAGAGGAAAGTAAAAATGAAAAAGATGATAACAGTCTTTGAAGATAAATCACCTAGTTTAGAAGAAGTTCAAGGTATTATAGGTGGTTATGTGGAGCGTATCGTAATACAAGATTCAAAAGATCAAATGTATGTTGATGAAGAAGGTCTTTATAAAGATTTAGAATTTAATATAGAAGCCTCTAATTTAGCAAATAGACCGATTGTAGGTCATGCAGTTATATTAAAAGGTGACGCTATATGGAAATGAGATTGTGTAAAGGTGTTTACTTAGCAGGTCCAATGGCAGGATTAAGACCTACAGTTATGAAGGGTTGGAGAGAAATAGCTAAGCTAGATTTAGAAGCTGCACAAATACCTGTTTTAGACCCTACTCGTAGAATTACTTATCATGAACAAACTCTTAATGACAAAGGATTAAATCATAATGCAGCCAACAGAATCTTTAAACAAGATTTAAGAGATATTGCAAGATGTGAGGTTTTACTCGTTGATATGAGAGATCATCATAATGCTAAATCTCAAGGTACAGCAGCAGAGATGATGTTTGCACACATGAAAAATAAAATAATAATTGTGTGGAAAGATAAAAATGATAGTCTTAATCCGTTTATAACAGCTATGGCAACTGAAGTGTATAATACATTATCAGATGCTATTGATGCTGCTATAGACTACGCTTCATAGGAGGTTAGTATGGGATTTAGCCCTAGAATATATGAAGTGCATCTCTGGATGCAAGATAAAGAAGGTGATTGGTGGTGGGAACCCGAAGGGGGTGCTTACGAAGATTACGAAACAGCTTTAGGTTGGTACAATAAATTTAAAGCAGGTGGCTATAATGTAAAAATAGTTGAAACTAAAGTTGTAAGACTTTGGGAAGATAACAAGGAGTATACATAATGGAAAACCACAAGCAAATTCTTTTTCCTATTAACAAAGAAGAATCTGTTTCTATTGTAGAATGGAATGGAAAAAGAGAAGCAGCAATAGTCATATCAGATAGTACAGGATCACCTCTTGATGTACAAATGTTAAATAGTGGATATGATCTTTATAAATATTTACATAAATATTATGGTACAGGAGGGGTATTGTGAAAGCACAAGTACACTGGCATTTAAACAAGAAATTGTTTTGTATAACGTCTCGAGAGAAAAAAACTTATGGCTTAGTCGTAGCACGTAAGGAATCTGTAGTAGTAGGACTACCAAAATTTATCGTAAGAAAGTCTGGACGCGATAAAGTAAGACAAACAAAACATAAAAATGTCCATGCATTTATTAGAGGCAATGTTGAGTATGATACGTTTTTTAATCTTGGAAAAGGTAGATTAATAATGTATGATCCTTATAAATATGATACTTTTGTAATGGCTGACACTAAAGAACCATTACATGAAGGTACACTAGTCCAATGCAGAATTATAAATAATCACCCAATAATGGAGTTATATTAATGCCTTCAGCGCAAGTAGTAGTAACTTACGAGTTAGACTTTAAAGGTGAAGATATAAAAGATGCTAAGTACCAAGGTTTATATGACATAGCAGTATCAACACCTTGGACTGCTGATTTAGCAATTTCGGCAGATATTTACATCTATGATGATAATTATAATCCCATAACAGAAGATACAGAAGCATTGTTTGATGAATTTTTTGAAGGGGTTTCTAGTAATGAATGAAGTGTGGAAAATATGCACAATAGAAGACTTTAAAGGCTCTAACTGGTTTCAAATAGAAGTATATGGAGAAGTCCAAGAAGGCGGTTCTAATTCATATACTTCAGATGAGCCTCCTTGGAGAGAAGTAACTCTTACTGATATATGGAATATAAAAAGACGTAAATATGTATCTAATAAGGTTAAGAGGGCAATATTAGAAAAACATGGTGATGACTTGATAGAGGAATTGTCAGATGAATACGACAGGTGGTAAAAAAGATTGGGAAATACTAGACGATGTCTATGAAGAACGTGCAGCTATCTTAGAGTATGATGCAGGTTATACTAGACACGAAGCAGAACAAATGGCTGCTCAAATGCAAGGCTATAATAATAAATCTGCGCTTAAAAGACACATACAGGAACTAAAAGCAAACGGAACACATCAATGAAGTATATGTATCATGTTGAAGTAAATAAGGTTGAAGTGTTAGTAACATCTAATTGGCAAAAAGCTTTAGACTCTTGGTCTAACCTCTGTTGGGAAAACAGCGCTAAAGTTATTGTAGTTAAAAAAGAAGAAAAAATAGCAATGTATATTAAAGATCTTACTGATGCTAAAAATTGGTCTAAGGTCTTAATAGAAAACAGTGATAACAATCGGGTAAAAAAGAGAATAATGAAAGAAATGGTAGACCAAGAACACGATGGTATGAAACTTTTAGAAACAAAAGAAACAGGAAATTTCGGATACAGTGCTTATTTAGAAAAAGAGGCAGAAGAACAGTATCAAGCCCTTATTGCAGAGTCTAATTATGATTTAACAAGAGATGTAGACTTTCACGGTGACTTTGAAGCTATGAGTAGTAAAAAGCAAAATGAAATTATTAATCCTAAACATTATAAAATGATTCCCCCTGAAGCATATAAAAAATTCCCAGAAGGGTTAGAGTATATGCATTTAATGGAGTATATTTTAAATCATCATAAGGGTGTAGAATCACATTTATTAGGTCAAATATTTAAGTATGCTTGCCGATTAGGTAAAAAAGATTCTAAATTACAAGATGCAAAAAAAATATCATGGTATGCAGAAAGATTAGTAAAGGTAATCGAAGATGATAACTGAAGAAATTATTTATAAAACAAATCAAGAAAGAGAATTTCTTAAAATTAAAAATGATATAAAGAAAGCTATACACTCTATTGATTCAGCTATCCATTATCTACAAGAAACTTGTAACTATGATTCAGATGTGTTAGATATTGCAGTAGACGAATTAACTGATGTAAAAGAAAGACTAAAGCTCTTAGTGGAGGAATAGTATGGAAAAGAAGACAGAAATGATTGCCTTAGAGTATCTAAAGTGTTATCTAGCAGATTTAATTTACCAGTTTAAAACAGGTAGTATTAGCTACGTTAATTATAATTCTGCAGGTACTCAATATTTTGAAACTGAAGAAGACTGTGGGAAATATATAGAAGCACTAGAAAAATACATCACAAAGAGGTCAAAAATTATTGAAAAAGTTTGAACAGCTATATATAAGACGAATGGCTCGTATGTATCGAAAATATCATATAAGTTTAACAATACGTCAGGCCGTATTAAAAGCTTACGAAGCTTATGAAATATACAGAGAAGCAGAATTGGAAATGATGTATGAAGAACAAACCGACAAGCGGATTAGATGATTTAAAGTTTGATTTAAAAGGAGGTAGCTATGAAGAATTAGCAAATTCTTTAGAATATTGGGCTGAAGGCTTTTATTTAGAAACTCTACATGATGCTTACGGAGACTGTCTAGCTTACCTTTTATACAATATATCTAAGGAAATGAGACAAGTGTCAATAGCAGAGGAAGAAAATGCGACTAGTATTTGATATCGAAGCAGATAATCTGCTACCTAAAATATCCAAGTTTCATTGTGCAGGTGCTATAAATGTTGATACTGGAGAAGAGCATTGGTTCTTCTCTAATCAACTTAATGAGTTTTTATCTTTGTTAGACAAGGCTGATGTTATTGTTGCTCATAATGCCTATGGCTATGATATCGCTGCTTTAAATAAGCTAACAGGATGGAAACCTAAAGCTACTGTACAATGTACTAAAATAATGAGTCAAGTCTTAAATTATCGAAGATTTGGATTCGGTCACGCCTTAAAACAATGGGGTGAATTTTTTAATGACCATAAAGGAGACTATACTGGAGGCTTTGAAGAATTTAACAATGATATGTTTGTTTACATGCAACAAGATGTAAGACTTGGTGTTAAAGTTTACAAGTATTTGCTTAAAGAGCTTCAAGCTTATATTAATAAACATAATTCTAAAAATATTCTACGGGCATTGCGGTCTGAAATGGAATTAGATAGAATTATGACAGAACAGTGTGAGAATGGTTGGCAGTTTGATAAATTAGCTGCTGAAACTTTAGTTAGTAATATAGATAAAAAGATGGAGGAAATCTCTACTTATATCAATCCTTTACTTCCAGCTAAAGTAAATGTTGTAGATCCTAATACTATTGGTGTTTACAAACATTCTGTCACTAATGATGAAGGGGAGTATGACAACAAACGCATACCTCTTCCTGTGCTTGACAAGAATAGCGTAAAACCAGAAGATGTTCAGGAGTACGAGCCAGAAACAGGAAAACGCTATGCAATCACAAAAAGTCCGACTTACACGAAAGCAGGAAAGTTATCTTCCCACATTATCAAGTGGTTTGGGCCTAACATGGGCAGCACTATTGATGATTCCAAAATCTTTGGAGATTACTCTAGGGTTGATTATACTATTGGTGATATTGGTAATACTGATACGGTTAAGTCTTATCTGGGAACAATTGGGTGGAAACCTAATGAATGGAACTGGAAAAAAATTAATGGACAGTTCGTTAAAGTCTCAGCAAAACTCACCGACAGTTCCTTGGAGCCACTAGGGGATGTAGGCAAAGCTTTAATGGAGTATTATACTTTAAGATCACGACAATCAATTTTGAAAGGGTGGTTCGAATATATCGATGAAAATTCAAGATTACATGGAGATGTTTTTAACGTAGGTACTCCAACGTTTAGGCAGACTCATAAAATCATCGCCAACTTACCTTCAGGAAAAGCAACGCTCGGAAAAGAAATAAGAAGTCTTTTTGTTACTCCTAAAGGTTATAAACTTGTTAGTGCTGATAGTGCAGCCTGTCAATTAAGATTATTAGCTCATTATATGAATGATCCTGATTTTACTAAACAAGTACTAGAGGGTGATATTCATCAAATGAATGCTGATATTATTGGCTGCACAAGAAATGAAGCTAAACGATTTATATTTGCTTATCTTTATGGGGCAGGTGCTCAAAAGCTTAGTGGTTATATTAATCAATCAGTAGAGAAAACTAGAAAATCTGTTGCTAGATACAAAAAAGCATTACCAAAATTAGTTCAATTAATTAATAAATGTAATGCAGCAGTATCAAGCAGAGGTTATATTCTTGGTTTAGATAATAGACCTATAAAGCTATCAAGAGACGAAACACATAAGGCACTTAATTATTTGATACAAGGTGCTGAAGCTGTTGTTATGAAATATACTGTTCAAATGATTGATAAAAGATTAAGAGAAGCTAATATTGATTTTAAGCACTTATTATTTTATCATGATGAACATACTGTTGAAGTAAAAGAAGAACAAGCCGAACAAGCTAAAGATATTATAATTGATTGTTTTGCTGAAGCACCTAAAGCAGTAGGTATTAATATAATGACCTGTGGGGATTGTAAAATAGGAGATGACTACTATGACGTCCATTAACAAAGAACAAACACTAACAATTCGTCCAATGACAGATGAAGAAAGAAACAGAGCTAAAGAAAAAGCAAATGTTAATAGGTACAACCCCTTAAGCAATTTTCCTAAAGAATCTTTAGAAGCTAGGGTAGAGGCTATTGAAGAATTTATGAAAGTATTACTAGAGGAAAAAGAAAAAAAATGAGTATTACTACATCTATGGAAGTTATGATTCAAAATCATTTTAATAAGTTTTTTGAAGAGCTTAAATTTCAAGGAATTGATTTGAATCGAGACTTAATAAAAGATATTGAAGACTTAGAATATAATTGTATTGAAGTAACTAAAAGCCAAAACAGTACAGAGCAAGAGGAGTGGCACGACAAAGGTTTTGATACTGGACTTGATACTGGAAAAGAAATAGGTTATTGCAAGGGTTATGATGAAGGGTATCAAGCAGGTTTAGAGTTAGAGGAATGTAAATGTACACAGTAGAGTTTGAAAAAGATAGCTGTGTAGTAACAGTGCTCTCTGATAAAGATGAGTTTGAAGATATTGAAATGATTATAGGAGAAACTGGAAATGTTTTTCTTAGACAATATCAAGAATATAAAGATGAATATGATGTAATTGCAATAGGTTATGACCAATTGTTAGATATTGTATCTTCTGTTAATAGCCCTGAAGGAATGTTTCGAATAGTTAGGAAAGATACTATATGAATAGTGAATTATATGAATATTTAGCGATGCAATTTTATCATGATAATAAAGATCATCGTCATTATAATTATTTGTCTCATGGTCTTAAAGAAGAAGTTGATGAAGTTATTAATGCAACTACTGATGATGAAACTATTGAAGAATTAGGAGACGTATTATGGTATGTAACTGCGATTGCTCACAAAATGGGAGTTAGTCTAGAAACTCTTATGAAAGAAAATTATTATAAGTTAGAAAGACGTCAACTTGTTGGAAAAAAACAATAAAAAATACTTGACGTTAAAGAACAATTAAAGGAGCTATTATGATAGCACTTATTGATGGTGATGTATTATTTTATATGGCTATGTGGGGAGCAGAATCTAAAGAACATGCTAAAGAGAATTTTGATAGTTTGTTCACATCTATAACAGAATCATTATTTGTAGATGACTATGCTATGGCAATTGGAAACAATGAGGGTAGTAACTTCAGATACGATATTTATAGTTTATATAAAGCAAATCGTGCTAAATCAAAATCAGAAAGACCAGAATGGTTCTTCGATTTGAAGTCAGACATTGTTAATGATTATGAAGGGTGTATATTTGCTGATAATTGCGAAGCAGATGATATGCTAAGAATTTGGGCTAATCAAATTGAAAAATCTAATAATTTTAAAGACTATATTGTAGTTAGTGTAGATAAAGATTTAGATTGTATAAGGGGGAAACATTATAACCCTAGAAAGGATCTTGTGTACACTGTACAAGAAGAAGATGCTAATTATCACTATTGGAAACAAATAATTATGGGTGACTCTACAGATAATATTCCTGGAGTGCCTGGAATTGGTCCAAAGAAAGCTGAGAAGCTTCTTTTAGAAGAACCTCCTGCTGTAGCAGCTTGCAAAGCCTATGAAAAGTATTATGGCGAAGAAGGATATAATTACTTGCTAGCGAATGGGAAATTAATACATATATTAAGAACTCCTACAGATTACTTTCATTTCTCAAGGACACAATATGATCAAGCAATATGTGGATGATTTTGGCCATTGGGAGTGGTCTGGTGGTAAGTTTCAATCTGCTGATTACTTTGGCTTTGTCTATTGTATAGAAAACATTAAAGACAAAACTTTTTATATAGGTAAAAAACAATTTTATCATCATGGTAAGAAAAAGTCTAGAACCTATGGTAAAGAAATGAGTTGGAGAAGCTATGTAGGCTCTTCTAAATATTTAAAAGAAGATATTAAAAAGTACGGAAAAAAACATTTTAGATTTGACATGATAGATCTTTATAGCTCAAGGGGTGGATTGTATTATGCAGAAGCATATTTACAAATGGCAACAGGTTGTATGATAGATTATAAACAAGAGAGCACAGGAAAAGCTAGATATTATAATCAACAAATTGCAGCCATTAGATTTAGACCTAATGAATACCCTACAAAAAGAACAATAGATTATGTCAGCAAGATAAAAAAGAGGTATTAAATGAAAGTTTCTCCGATAGCTCCAGCAATGTGGCTAGCCGCAATGTTTTCCTTATTATTAGGATTATTTGACTATGCACTAGGTTATAAAGCTTTTGATCCTATTATTGCTGTTATTTTTTATTTGTTTTTTCAAGAATCAAGTAAGTTTATAGCTGAGTTAACAATGGAAGATGATAATGGGAAGAATAATAAGCCGTAATCAACCTTGTGAGAAATGTGGAAGCAGTGATGCTAAACAAATATACGAAGATAAATCTGCTTTTTGTTTTTCATGTAGACAGAATTTTTTAGCCCCAAAAGAGGGTACAATAATGCCAGATAATACAGACTGGAATAAATATAATTTTAATAAACTGCAAGAAGTAGAAAATGATTATTCTACTCGTGGTTTCAAAGAGCGCAACATATATAAAGAGGTGGCTAAGCATTATGGTGTCAAAATTTCTTACGATCTTGACGGTAATATTGATAGTCATTATTACCCTTACTACTCTGGCACACAACTTGTCGGATACAAGGTCAGAAAATTACCCAAAGACTTTACCTCTATTGGAAAAATTAACGGTGGAATCTTTGGACAGCAATTATATTCATCAGGAAAAAGAATAGTTATAACAGAAGGCGAATTAGATGCTATGGCAGTTCAATCTGCATGGTATAAAAAATATAAGACCTTTTATCCTGTTGTAAGCTTAAGAAGTGCTAGTTCGGTAAAAGATTTAATTGAATGCAGAGACTATTTAAGAAACTTTAATGAAATAATATTATGGTTTGATAAAGACGAGGCAGGTCAAATTGCCACAAAAGAAGCAGCGCGTATTATTGGTTATGACAAAATAAAAATAGTCACATCCGAAGAAAAAGATGCTAGTGACTTGTGGATTAGATCGCCTGACGAAGTCTTAAAATGTATTTATAATGCAACAGAATATACACCTGCAGGTATTCTTACTAAAGATCAATTGTGGGATCAATTAGAAAAATATAACGAAATAGAATCAGTACCTTATCCACCTTTTATGGATGGGTTAAATGATAAACTAAAAGGAATGCGTTTTGGCGAAATTACCTTATGGACTTCGGGAACAGGGAGTGGGAAATCTACACTCCTTCGTGAAATTGCAGTACATCTTCTTGAAAATACAAAAGATAAAATTGGCATTATTTCGCTTGAAGAGTCTCCAGCTGAAACTGCCAGAAAAATGGCAGGAATGGCTATTTCAAGAAACCCCGCTAATGAAGAAATACCTATCGAGGAACTTAAGGTTGGTTTTGATTCAATTTTCGGGGATAATAGGGTTATGGTACTTGATCATCAAGGCTCAATCTCAGATGGATCTATCATGGATTTTCTGGAGTACATGTGCCTTAGCGGTTGTAAGTACCTGTTCGTTGATCACATTACTATTTTGGCTTCAGAAGGAACCGAAGGACTAACTGGAAATGAAGCAATAGATAAGATTATGAATGACTTATTAAGATTAGTTAAAAAACATGATGTATGGATTGGCCTTATTAGTCATCTTCGTAAAACAGATAATAAAGGTAAAAGCTTCGAAGAAGGCAAATTACCCTCAATGGATGATATTCGAGGTTCAGGTTCTATTAAACAAATCTCTATGGATATTATCGCATTTGCGAGAGATGTTGGATCAGATAGGGAAGAAGAACGTAACACTATTAAAACAAAAGTTCTTAAGTGTCGATATACAGGATTAACTGGTCCATCTGGAACCCTCTATTATAACTTTGAAGCAGGAAGATTAAAAAAGGGATCTGATGAATTCGAAAAACAAGATGAAATCACAATTTAAAATGGATGAACAACACTTAGTTCAACTCTCAATAATATGTCAGCTTCTAGACTCAGGGGCTGACATTTCTCAACTTAATCCAAATATACAAAAATATTTACAAGGTATGGCAGATGATTTAAATGAAGAAGATGATGATACATTTGACTCTCTTTATTATTATGCTGACACCTTCTTTAATATTGCTAACAAAAATGAAAGGATGCTACATTGAAGGCAGAATTCGACAGGCTAAAAGCCAAAGGATATACTAATGAGGCTTTCCACAAGTATATAAACAATGCTAATACTAAGAAAATATTTACATCTAATGAATTAAAAATACTACATAGTATGTGGTGTGGAGATCACTCTGAAGGTGAAGAAATTAATATATCCATTGATGATGATACAGTTACTATGACTTCTGAAATTAATTTAGAAGATATGGATAAAAATGAATTAGATGAATATGCTATTAATACTTGGGGTATTGATTTAGATAAAAGATTTAAAAAAGAAACAATGCTTGAAGAACTTCAAGATGAATTAAAAAAACAAAACGAAGAATAATTGAACTACCATTTATTATGAAGGGAAAATAACATGGACCCATACCAAAGCTTTATCCATCTGTCTCGTTATTCACGTTATCTAGATGATTGGAATCGTCGTGAAACGTGGGATGAAACAGTAGATCGACTTATTGGTTTTTGGCAAGAGCAAGTTGGAGATAACACTTTAACTAAAGACGAATTTAATAATATAAAAAACTCAGTGTATAATCACGAAGTAATGCCTTCAATGAGATCTATGTGGTCAGCAGGTAAAGCATTAGCACAAAATCATTTTAGAGGTTATAATTGTAGTTTTGCAGCTATAAACCATCCAAGAGCATTTGATGAAATACTTTTCATATTAATGGCAGGTACTGGTGTTGGTTTTAGTGCCGAAGCTAAATACGTCAATAAACTTCCTATAATTAATGATGCTTTTGTTAAAACTGAAAGAGTTATTCAAGTAGAAGACTCTGCTGAAGGTTGGGCTAAAGCTTTGAGAAAACTAATAGCAGATTTATATTTAGGAAATATACATGAATGGGATTATAGTAAAGTACGTCCAGAGGGCGCACGACTTAAAACTATGGGTGGACGCGCTTCTGGTCCGCAACCACTTGTGGATCTTTTTAACTTTGTAACTAAAACATTTAAGAATGCAGCAGGACGAAAATTACGTCCAATTGAAGTACACGATATCGTTTGTAAAATAGCAGAAATAGTTGTAGTAGGGGGTGTTAGGCGTTCAGCACTTATTTCAATGTCAGACCTTGGAGATCCTGAAATTAGAGATTCTAAATCTGGTCGTTGGTGGGAAACAGAAGAACAACGAGCGTTAGCTAATAACTCTGCAGTATATGACCAAAAACCTTCTATGAATGTGTTTATGGAAGAATGGGTTTCTTTAATGAAATCAGGGTCAGGTGAACGAGGTATATTTAGCCGTTATGGTGCTCAAAAACAAAACAATAAAGGGCGTAGAGAATCTTCTTTAATTGAAGGCTCTAATCCTTGTGCTGAGATACTTTTACGGTCAAATCAATTATGTAATTTATCAGAAGTAATCTGTAGAGAAAACGATACAGAAGAAGATCTTGCAGATAAAATTAAAGTTGCCACTATATTAGGTACATTGCAGTCAATGTTAACTGATTTTAAATATGTACGAAAAGTATGGCAAAGAAATTGTGAAGATGAGAGATTATTAGGAGTTTCTTTAACAGGTATTCAAGATTGTAGAGTACTAAGAAACCCAGATCCTGCAATGCTACGTAGATTAAAGCAAGTTGCAGTAGATACAAATAAAGAATATGCTGAGAAACTTGGAATAAAGCCTTCTACAGCAATAACAACAGTTAAACCAAGCGGTACAGTTTCACAGCTAGTAGATAGCAGCAGTGGTATACATGGTAGATTTTCACCTTATTATATTAGGGCAGTAAGACAATCTAACAATGATCCATTAACTGAAATGTTAAAAGATCAAGGTGTACCCAATGAAGCTGATTTAATGAATCCTTTAAAGACAACGGTGTTCTATTTTCCAGTAAAGTCACCATCAGGTGCTACATTAGCTAACGAACAAACAGCTATACAACAACTTGAAAATTGGCTTAAATTTCAAGAAAACTGGTCAGAACACTCTGTGTCAGTAACTATTTATGTTAAAGAAGACGAGTGGATGCAAGTTGGTGATTGGGTATATAAACACTTTGATCAAATAACAGGTATTAGTTTCTTGCCTTATTCAGAACATACTTATCAGCAAGCACCTTATACTGCTTGTTCTGAGCAAGATTGGATTAAAGCCGTTAAAGCTATGCCTTTAGTAGATTATTCGTTACTTCCTAATTATGAATTAGAGGACAATACAGAAGGTGCTCAAACATTAGCTTGTGGTGCAGGAGGTTGTGAGATATGATAGCTTATTTAAAATGGTGGAAAAATATTTATGATAACCAAGATAGAAGCAAACATCGTATTTATACTGGTAAATACGAAGATTTATGTATGTAATAAACTATGCTAGATATTGGCGGTTTAGTTTGGTGGCAATGGTGGCTGTTATTAATGGTCACCATTAACACAAGTCTAAATACTATTACTTTTTTTAAACATAGAAAGACTAGTAGACAAGGGAAAGCAATACTTGACGTTAAAGAACAATAAGGAGTAACAAATGAGTAGTCCGAGAGAATTAGCAGAAGTAGAAGCAAAGAAAACGTTTGAAGGTTTTATTAAATGGAGTAAAGTTTCATTTTATTGGATTATGGCAATATTAGTTATATTAGCTTTTTTTGATTTTGGTGCTGATAAAAAGACAGGTAGTCAATACAATGGTGCAGTATATGAACCAAAAAATATAGGGAAAGATTAATGTGGGCTTTAGTATGGTTACAGTTAGTAGTTAATGATGGTGGTGGTATTAATTATTACCATTTAGGCACTTACGGTAATATAAATGTATGTGAAAAAGAACTGGAAAGAGCACGTATTATAATAGAAAATCCTAATGAGGCAATTGCTTGTTTAGAATTATTAAGGAGTAATAAATGATAGCTGTTCAAAGAAAATCTATATTATCAGGCGAGTATAATACTATGCAATTAGATGTTACTGAAGAACAATTGCAAAGACATCGTAACGGAGAACTAATACAAGATGTTTTTCCGCATTTACCTGCTGAAGAACGTGAATTTATAATGTCGGGTATTACCCCTAAAGAATGGGAAAAGATTTATGGCGAAAGTGATAGGCTTTAAAAAAATAAAGTTTAGTAAACCTAAGAAAACATCGATAGGTAATAAAAACTTAAAAACATCATCAATGAATAAACACAAGCGTAGAAACAAAGGAATGTCTCATGTCGGATCAACCTAAAACTTTATTAGAATCTTTAGGTAGACTATTAGGCTCAGCAATGGGGTTTACTATTGCAAGCGTATGTATTACTTGGGTAGGTCTTTATGTATTAAATTATTTAAATTGGCTTCCTTTGTAATGACCAACGTAATTGATATAAATAAAAAACTTCAACAAAAAAAGGAAGAAGATTTTGAGGAAAAATATTTTGATGCACATTCCTTTGTATTAGATTCCTGTGAAGAGGTTTTTACTTACGGTGCTATTGTAATAGAAATTACAGAAGATAAATCCGTTAATATATCATCTACAGGAGATTTATCTGCCGACATTATGATTGATGCTCTCGTTTCTGCCGCTTTTAAAATAAAAAGCGAAAGTGAAAATTAATGTATATAATAATATTTATGTTATTTTTAGATTCTCAAACATTTAAAATTTCTTCTAATCAAGTAATTTATCCAGATTTAAATACTTGTAAAACATCTGAAAAAATTATAAACGAATCTTTAGAAAAACAAAAACCTACAAAGAATTCATTTGTCATTTCTAAATGTGTACAAATGACTAATAAAGGAGTATCAATATAATGATTAGATTTTGGAAATATATTATTCGATGGAGATCTCATCGTAATGTTATAAAAGAATTAAACCAATTATCTGATAGAGAATTATTGGATATTGGATTTAGCAGATCACAAATTAATAATTTGATTTGGAGAGAAGAAGATATTAAGAAACGTGGTGAAAAAACTCGTAGAGGACCAGATAAACTATTATGAATGATGAGATGTATGAGATGATAGACGAAATGTATCAAGACTATATAAAAGATGGATTTGATTTTAATACAAGCGATACTTTCGATGAAATATTTAAAAGAATTTTTACAGACGCAGTTACTTTAACTTTAAAGGTATTAGATGAAGAGGATAATTAATGTATTATATCATAGGTAAAAATAATTGTATATGGTGTGATAGAGCTAAGTCCTTTTTAGATAAAAAGAAAGTACCTTATGTGTACAAAAATTTAGATGAAATTACAAAAACTAATAGAGAAAAATGGTTAAACTTAATTACAGATGACTTTACAATGAAAACAGTACCAGTAGTTATTAAGTTAGTTGGTACAGCCGTAGATTTAGAGGAAGAGTTTAATGATGACTGAAGAAGTCGTTAAAAAGAAAAGAGGCAGAAAGCCTGGAGTTAAAATGACTCCTAAAATAAAACTAAAGCATAGCCCTAAAACTGCTAGAGAAGACTTCCTCAAAAAATATAAAGATATTGCAGAAATTGGTATATACGGTATGGACAAATATGCGTATGAGATTATTAATTATCTGTGGGAAGATCCAGAAAAATGTTTTTTTGTTACCGACAGTAATCGATCAAGATTAGATAATGCTAATAGGTACTACGGACAAAGAAGTTTTTCTATGTACAGGTGGGAAATCTGTTCAGAATCAGGATTTATTGAAACACCCAGAGTAGATGTAATACTAGTCTCTAAGGATTGTTTTGATAATGTTAAAGATCGTCCAAATCCTTATAATGTTGAAATAGTAATAGTAGAGGAAATATGACAGAACATTTTATACCTTATGATCAAACTAAAGAAATGATCCCTGTTAGGGCTGTTTGGCATCCTAACAATCAATTTCATTACGTCAAGACTTACGATAATGATACTTTTTACCCCCTCGAATGGAATAATCAGTATAAATATTACAGTGGTATGGTTAATGGTGAAAAGGGTTATGTAGCCCATTAAGAGAGGAAATGAAATGGAAATGATGAAAAATTTAAAGTTAGCAATTATGGCTAATAAAAAGGTACTTGTAGTAGGAGTTATTATTGGTCTTGCTATAGCCCAAATTGCACCTATGTAATTTTACTATGCAGGGGTAAAGTGTTACGGTAGCACAAGAGATTCCAAATCTTTTAGAGTGGGTTCAATTCCTACTACCCCTGCCAATTCTTAAAACGATCTCTTAGCTCAGCTGGATAGAGCAAGTGCCTTCTAAGCACTAGGTCGCAGGTTCGAATCCTGCAGAGATCGCCACTATAAAGGAATAATAATGTTTGAACCTAAATGCACTTACTCAGTCTTTGCATTGTGTGAAGAAGACCTTAATACTACTTATCAGGAAAGTTGTAACTATGAATGTTTTCAATCTGCACAAGAAGAAGTAGAAAGATTAAGTAATCTAGGCTATCTAGTAAAAACTTATATTTTTAAACCAGTTTTAGTTGATACTACTCAACCTGTTGAAAAAGAAGATGAGTTTGAAGAAAAGGACAACTATGAACAACAAGAGTGGGATGACCTTTATCCTCCTAATGATGACTATTTTTATTAAAGGGAATTAGCAATGAAAGTTAAACGTATTGTAAATCCTGTTGCTAAAGCATTAATGACGCCTAAGTTCAGGCCTAAAGTAATTCCTAACAAAAAGAAAAAGATTAAACCTAAACATAAAAAACTAGAGATCCCCTCAAAGTATCTTTCGTTGTCCTTAACTGGATGATGAAGGATACTTTGAGGGGATCTCCCCTATTTTTTTTTTTTATCACACAACACACAAAGGAAAATATTATGGAAAAATATACTAAAAACCCTTATCAAATTCGTTATGACGTTCTTTCTATGGCAAAGGACATGATGGATCAGACTTATAGTTCTAACATGATTATGGCAGAAAAAGCTATGGAGCTTTACAAAGATAATACTGAAGAAGCTCTTAAAGCTTGGGATAAATATGTGCCTGTTATGTACACTCCTAATGAAATAAAAAAGAATGCTGAAACTCTTTATGAGTTTGTAATGAATAATAGTAATGACAAATAAATTATCTTTTATTAAAAAAATTGGCTGGTTAGCTATACTATTTTTCACTATTAAAGGATTTTTTTGGTTAGCTGCAATGTACTATGCAGGATCTTTTATAGCGTTTTTAAATACCTGACGTTTAAGAATAACTTTGCTAAGGTTCTACCGAAGTGATACTTTGGACTCTCTTATTGGTACTTGAAAAGAGATGTTCTTTATGCCCCCCGATAGTACCCACTGAGTGTACTCTTATACCTCTTTTCGGGGGGTTATTAAGTATCACTTTGGTATCCTTAATGTAGTTATTATTTTACTGTCTTTAATTAACAGCTTTTTAATGTTTTCATATAATTAATTATTTATTTTTTTAATTATTTAAAAGCGTTAAAAAAAATTTCAATTGAAAAAGAATCTATAAAAGAAAAGAGAAGCAAAATGGAAATTCCGAAAGCCCCTGAGAACGCACCTGTTCCTAACTTACCTCCTGACAATGCTCCTCTACCTATCACATAAAGGAAAAAATTATGGCAAATCCTCATCCGACTAAACCTCAGATGGGCGGTCGCAGAGAAGGTGCTGGACGTCCTAAAGGATCTAAGAACATTAACTCTATGTCCTCTGTAAAAAAGCTTGAAGAATTAGGCTTTGATCCTATTGAAATGATGGTTGAGAAATATAACGATATACAGACTAAGCTAGACTATTTAGAAACTATTGGCAAACATACTTCTGGCGCTTATGCTCAGATGACAGCCACTCAAGGTACACTCATAAATAACTTAATGGCTTATGGCTATAAGAAGATCCCTGACAAGATTGAGCAAGAAGTTACTGAAAAGAAACCTATCTCAATACTACTTACTGATAATAAAAAGGAAGATAAAGATGAATGATGAAGAATCATGGCATCTCTCCAAGAGCGTACCTGTAACATTTATTTTAGCTATTTTATTACAGACGGTAGCTCTTGTATGGTATGTGTCTAGTTTAGATAATGCTATTGAAAATAACACAAGAGATTTAATGAGGCAAGAAGGCCGATTAGACTCTTTAGAGACTATAGTCCAAACCCAAGCGTTAACTTTAGTACGTATGGATGAAAATATAAAAGCCATTAGGCTTATGATGGAAAAAGACCGACAGATTAGATAACAGATATATCCCTGATAGCAAAATTAACAGCTAGGGGAATACTATGATAGATCCAATTACTGCTATTGCTGGAGCCTCCGCTGCGTTTAACGCTATCAAAAAGGGCATTCAAGTAGGCAAAGATTTACAAGACATGGGTGGACAATTATCTCAATGGGCTGGAGCTATGGCTGATATAGACTTTGCTCAGAGACAAAGCGATAACCCTCCTTGGTATAAAGCATTAGGTGGCGGTACTGAAGCTCAAGCCATGGAAATATTTGCTGCACAAAAGAAAAGAGATTCAATGCGTGCAGAATTAAAAGAGTTTATTTGTTTACTTTATGGGCCATCACATTGGGAAGAACTTCTAAGTATTGAAGCAAAGATTCGTAAACAAAAAAAAGACCATGAATTTCGTAAGATGGAAATCAAGCAATCTATAATTGAGTGGAGCGCAGGTATATTTCTTTTAATTCTCTTAGGAAGCTGTTTAGCAGGTTTCGTATGGCTA
>Ga0102887_1000323_pt1 | contig 22244 bp, 23 predicted proteins | sample Colrivmet1550B02_FD_84504 | JGI IMG/M metagenome (GOLD analysis project Ga0102887, IMG submission 84504) | Estuarine microbial communities from the Columbia River estuary - metaG 1550B-02 | ecosystem: Environmental > Aquatic > Marine > Intertidal zone > Estuary | place: USA: Columbia River...
ACCCAAAATCCCAGTTTTCACGCCATAGTCAGCGGCGATCTCGTAATCAGGATCGTCGTCGCTATCAATCATCAAGTGACCTGCCTTGGACAACAGCATGTGGCAATCACGGCTGAGGTGGCGCAGTTGAATACGCTTGCCCGCAGCTTCATATTTGCCCGACACGGCCTCGATGGCTTGCAGTGCAGATTGGTCCGCAACGCGGCTCCCTGCAAAGTCGATGATGACCAAATCAGGGTCGGTGTCGATCTCGAACAGCTCCCCGAAACCATCAGATGAGCCAAAGAACAGCGGCCCGTTGATCTTATAAATCTTGGACCCATCAAGCAGCTCTGTGTTCGCATAAATCCGCTTTGCGTTGCTCCAAGAATAGGCCAGCGCAGAGACGATCACACCGACGACCACAGCCGTTGCAAGGTCGGTCATCACGGTCACGATGGTCACAAGGATCGTCACGAATGCGTCCATCGGCGGCACTTTCGCGAGGATTGTGAGCGAGTTCCAAGCGAAGGTCCCGATCACCACCATGAACATCACACCCACCAAGGCGGCCAGCGGAATTTGCTCAATCAAACCAGAGGCAAACAAGATGAAGCTCAGCAAGAATAGCGCGGCGACAACACCCGCAACACGCGTACGTCCGCCTGATTTCACGTTGATCATCGATTGCCCGATCATCGCACACCCGCCCATGCCGCCAAAGACGCCAGTGACCGTATTCGCGATACCTTGCGCCACACATTCTTGGGACGCACCGCCACGCTTGTTGGTCATTTCACCCACAAGGTTCAGCGTCAAAAGGCTCTCGATCAACCCAATCGCCGACAGGATGAGCGAGTATGGCAGGATGATCATGAACGTCTCCCACGTGAACGGCACAGCAGGAATATGGAACGGCGGCAAACCACCCTCGATGGACGCCAGATCGCCAACGCGTGGCACATCAAGGCCAAAACCAATCACAATCGCGGCCACAATCCCGATCCCTGCAAGTGGTGCAGGAATAATCGCCGTGATCCGTGGCATGACCCAAATGATAAACATCGTCAGCGCCACAAGTGCGAGCATCAGATACAACGGCGCACCCGAGAGCCAAGCCCCGTTAGCAAGCCCATGCCCGCCCGATTCCGCCGTACCCGGCACCTGAAACTGGCTCATCTGTGCAAGGAAGATCACAATCGCAAGACCGTTCACAAAGCCGAGCATGACAGGATGCGGCACAAGGCGGATAAACTTTCCCCAACGCATGATGCCGACAAAAATCTGGATCAGGCCCATCAGAACCACGGTGGCAAACAGATACTCAACGCCGTGCTGTGCAACCAAAGAAACCATGACGACGGCCAAAGCCCCCGTCGCACCCGAAATCATACCAGGACGGCCCCCAATCAACGCCGTGATCAGACCCACGATAAAGGCGGCATAAAGGCCCACAAGCGGGTGAACCCCAGCCACAAAAGCAAAAGCAACAGCCTCTGGGACCAGCGCCAAAGCAACGGTCAAGCCCGACAGCGCCTCAATACGGAGCCGCGTTGGCGTCAACGGCGCGTCGGGGTCGCTAAATGATAGATTATCTGCGGCATAGGCCAAAAGTCTGCGGGGCATAGTGTGAACCTGTCTCTTCAATCACGTCAGTTGGGCAGCCCCTACCAAGGCACCCTCCAAATGTCACCCCTACACGTCGGAACCATCCCGTATTGCACCCAAAATGCACTCTAGTGGGAGATCGGTGCAATCGGCTTGCACCCGCGCGGTGCATCAATCAGATTGTAATTGGTCAACCACAGGCTGCGCATCGGAGGCACGCCCATGCAAACATATCTCGGAATCATCGGTGGATCAGGGCTTTACGATATGCTCGGGCTGGACAACCCCAAATGGGTCGAGGTCAAAAGTCCTTGGGGCACACCCTCGGACGCGGTTCTCACTGGTACACTGCATGGCCTGCCCATAGCGTTCTTGCCACGTCACGGACGCGGGCACGTCTATTCACCCACAACCGTCCCCTACCGCGCCAATATCGACGCGCTGAAGCGGCTTGGCGTGACTGATGTGGTCTCAATGAGCGCATGCGGCTCGTTCCATGAAGAGCTTGCGCCCGGTGACTTTGTCGTCGTCGACCAATTCATCGACCGCACATTTGCACGCGAAAAATCCTTCTTTGGGACAGGCTGCGTCGCCCATGTCAGCGTCGCCCATCCGACCTGTCCGCGACTGTCCAAAGCAGCCCTAGAAGCAGGAAAATCTGCGGGCGTGACCATGCACGACGGCGGCACATATCTCGCGATGGAAGGCCCGCAATTCTCATCCCAAGCCGAAAGCCATATGTACCGCTCTTGGGGCTGCGACGTGATTGGCATGACGAATATGCCAGAGGCAAAACTCGCCCGTGAAGCCGAGCTTTGTTATGCCTCCGTCGCCATGATCACCGATTATGACAGCTGGCACCCAGACCACGGTGCCGTTGATGTGAGCGACGTGATCAAAACGCTGCAAGGCAACGGGACCAAAGCCCGCGATCTTGTGATTGCGCTTGCACAATCCATGGCGCAAAGCCGTGAGCTTTGCGCAGCGGGCTGTGATACAGCCCTGACCCACGCCATCATGACCGCCCCCGACAAACGCGACCCCGCGCTGCTTGCAAAACTCGACGCCATCGCTGGCCGCGTCCTTTAACAAAGCAGCACCCATGCAAGATATTCTCTCCTTCCTCGGCGGCATGTTCGGAACACGCGCCATTGAGCTGATCGCCGCAACTTGCGGCTTTGCCAACGTCGTGCTGATCATTCGGCGCTCGCTTTGGAACTACCCCTTCGGGATCGTGATGGTGATCCTCTACGCTTATATGTTCTATGATTATAAGCTTTATAGCGACGCAATCTTGCAGGTCTTTTTCCTTCTGATCCAGATCTTTGGCCTGTTCTGGTGGCTGAAACGGACAGATGACACAGGCCGCGTCGTTGTGCGCAGCCTGTCATCTCGTGACCTTTCACTCACGCTTGGCGCGGGGGTCTTGGGCACATTGATCCTTGGCACGCTTATGGCGCAGCTGACCGACGCGAGCCTGCCTTACCCTGACGCCACCACAACGGTCTTTAGCGTCGCGGCCCAAGTGCTACTTGCGCGCCGCTACATTCAAAACTGGCTCATCTGGATCGGTGTTGATGTGCTGGCGATCGGCATTTACGCCTATAAGGGGCTTTATCCAACTGCCGTTCTTTATGCGACCTTCCTCGGCCTCACGATCCAAGGCTGGTGGGTCTGGAAACGGGCCTATGCTAACGGCGGCACGTTGCCTGCATGAAACGGGGCTTTTATCTGGGCAAATACATGCCACCCCATCGGGGGCATCTGTTCGTTTGTGAAACCGCCATGCAACTGGTTGACGAACTGACGGTGCTGGTCTGCGCCTTGCCCGACGATCCGATTGCAGGACCGTTGCGGTTCGCATGGATGAAAGAAATGCTGCCCCGCGCGCGGGTGCTTTATCACGATGCGGTCGTGCCGCAGACCCCTGCCGAGCATCCCGACTTCTGGCGCATTTGGACCGACATCTGCAAAACCGCGCACCCCGAACCGATTGACGAAGTCTTTGGCTCGGAACCCTATATCGCGAAACTCGCCACAGTCCTTGACGCACGCCCGAATATCATCGACCCCGAACGCATCGCGTTTCCAACATCAGCGACCGCCATCCGGTCAGACCCCTACGGAAACTGGCCGATGATCCCTGCGCCCGTACAACGCCACTATCAAAAGCGCGTGGTGCTGATGGGGGCGGAAAGCACAGGAAAAACAACGCTCGCGCAAGCGCTTGCCAAAACCTTCGCCACCCGCTGCGTGCCAGAATACGGGTGCAACTATGACGCGGTGCAACGGCATATCGGCTGGCAATCCGATGATTTTGACCGCATCGCCACAACCCACCGCGCGACGAGCCTTGCCACTGCTCCCCATGCTGGCCCTGTTCTGATCGAGGACACCGATCCGCTGCAAACACGGGTCTGGCAAAAGCACCTGCTGGACTTGACAGAGCTGACGCCAAACACCGCGCAAACCGCTGATCTGTACCTGCTGCTCGCCCCCGATACGCCTTGGATCAATGACGGCACACGCTACCAAGAGACAACAGCCAAACGCATGGGCTTTCATACCGATTGCCTGTCGATACTCCGCCAGTCAGGTGTGGGCTTTTGCGAAATTTCGGGCGACTGGCAGTCCCGTCAAACCGCTGCCAAAGCCGCCATCACCGATCTGCTTACCTTCAAAGGACCCCAGACATGAAAACCGTCAAAGACTACATCCGTACCATCCCCGACTTTCCGCATGAAGGGATTATGTTCCGCGATGTCACAACGCTTTTCGCTGATCCGCGCGGGTTCCGGATCGCGATTGATCAATTGCTCGCGCCCTACGCAGGTCAACCGATTGACAAGGTTGTTGGTCTTGAAGCCCGCGGGTTTATCCTCGGCGGCGCGATTGCGCATCAATTGGACAAGGGCTTCATTCCGATTTGCAAAAAAGGCAAATTGCCTGGCCGTACGATCGAGCAAGCCTATACCCTTGAATACGGCAAAGCCGTCGTGGAAATCCATGACGATGCTCTCATGGCGGGCGAACGTGTGCTGATGGTGGATGATTTGCTTGCCACAGGCGGGACCGCCGAGGCTGGCATTAAGCTGATCGAACGCATGGGCGCTGTGGTTTCGGGCTGCGCCTTTGTTATCGTCTTGCCCGATCTTGGCGGGCGCAAACGCATTGAGGCTATGGGCATGGACGTACACGCGCTCTGTGAGTTTGAGGGTGAATAGGGCCGTTGCCCCTCGGCCCTTTGGGCTTCACCCCAGAATATTTTTGGACATAGAAAATTTGGTGGCAAGTGCGCGCCGCCGGCCGCCTACTGAAAGGACGGACCCGTTTAAGGTCACCGGCTTTGCGACTTTCCACGTCACGGTCATCGGCGCTCCCGCCTGTACCGCGCCTTTAGTTTAACTCTATGTGGTTGAAAAACAGTAAACGCGCCTGATTTTCTATGTACTTTCAAACTCCCGCCGGAGGCAGCACCGCGCCCGGGTTCATGATACCTTGCGGATCTAGCGCGTCTTTCACTGCGCGCATCATCGTAAGCTTCACAGGATCGCCGTAGTGTTGCAGGTCATTGACCTTCAACCGCCCGATGCCATGTTCGGCGCTGACTGATCCCTCAAGCTCATGTGCCAGATCATGTACAATGGCTTTCACATCGCTGCGCAAATGCTCGTAATCCGCGCGGGTTTTGCCGGTCGGTGGAAAGACGTTATAGTGCAAGTTTCCGTCGCCCAAATGCCCAAAGCAGTTGATCCGAAAGTCGCCTAGCGCCGCAAGCGCCGTCTTTCCTCGTGCAATAAATTCGGGGATCACGCTCAGCGGCACGGAAATATCATGTGAGCTCACCGACCCTATCCTGCGGTTCGCCTCGGGGATACTTTCGCGGATCATCCAGAGCGCCCTACGCTGCGCTTCCGATTGCGCAATCACACCGTCTGTTACCAGATCGGCCTCCACGGCCACCTCGAACAATGTCGTCAAAACCGCCAGAGGATCTTGGCCCTCCGCCAGCCCAAGATCAATCAGGACCGACCATTCGGGCACCGCATCAAACGGCATTTTCACCTCTGGTCCGACCTCGGCCAAGAATTTAAACCCTTGTCCGCCCAACAGTTCAAATGCGCTGACGCCGTCCCCCGCGACCTTGCCAGCAAGTGCCAGTAAATCGAGAGCAGCCGCGGGCGATTTTACCACCATCACGGCCGTTCCAGACTTTGCTGGTCTTGGAGCCAGTTTCAACGCCGCCCCCGTGATGATCCCCAGCGTGCCTTCTGCGCCGATGAACAAATCACGCAGGTCGTAACCGGTGTTATCTTTGCGCAATCGGCTCAGGCCCTGCCAGATCGTCCCGTCCGGGCGCACCACCTCTAGCCCCAAACATTGCGCCCGTGCATTGCCGTAGCGCAGCACATTCACCCCGCCCGCATTGGTCGAGAGCAACCCACCGATCCGCGCGGAGCCCTCGGACGCCAGCGACAGGGCAAACAAGCGGTCAACGTCTTCTGCCGCCTTTTGCACATCCGCCAGAATCGTGCCCGCATCACAAACCAGCACATTCTCGGAGGGGTAAACCGCCCTGACCCGCGACATGCGATCTAGCGACAAGACAACAGGGATAGGCCCGTCCGGCATGATCTGTCCGCCGACCAACCCCGTACCACCGCTAAAAGGCACGATACCTACGCCCGCCTGCGCACAGGCTTTCACAACCGCCGCGACCTCTTCTGTCGACGAAGGTGCCACCACAAGGCCCTGCCCTGTCCAGCGCCCGCGCGGCTCTGACAAATAGGGTGCGGGATCTTTGAACGCAGCTTGGGGCAAAATCCCGCGGAGCTGTGCTTCAAAATTAGGCGTGACGGGGTTTAACATGATCGGTCTCCAGACTGGGGTAATCTTGGGTCATTTTCGGGCTGGGTCCAATCGAAAAATCATCACTTTCAGGCGGAACCCTCGCTCCAGTGGGTCAACTCGCCCCTAGCCCTGCCACAACCTGAGCGATATGCTCGAACAAACGCTTAAGGGGATGGCCATTTATGTTACGCACTTTCATCGCAGCTATTTCTCTCACGCTGCTTGGCACGCCGCTTTTTGCGCTTTGCGGTGGCGAAAGCTACCTGGAGCGCCTTTCCCCCGACCAATACCAGCAATTGCAGCAAGATGCCGCGGCCATTCGCTACGGTAAAGGCACCGCATGGACCGCGACCAAAGGTAGCAAGGTGATTACGCTCGTCGGCACCATGCACATCAACGATGCGCGGCTGACCGCGACGATGCGCCCGCTGATCACCGTGATCCAAACCGCCGAATTGATCCTGCTCGAAGCGACCCCTGCTGAGGAAGCCGCGTTAGAAGCCGAAATGATGAAGCACCCCGAAATCTTTATGAACGCAACAGGCCCGACATTGCCCGAAGTGCTGCCAGAGGAAACGTGGAACGCCCTCACAGAGGCCCTGCGTGCCCGCCAAATCCCCGCCTTTCTCGCCGCGAAATTCCAGCCTTGGTATCTGATGATGACGCTCTCTATCCCGCCTTGTGGGATGGGTGATATCTTGGCGAAAAAACGCGGCCTTGATCATATGATCATGGATGAGGCAACCGCATCGGGCATTCCCATGCAGGCGTTAGAGCCCTTTGATACGCTCTTTGACATCATGCAATCTGACACGGCTGAAGAGCAAATCGAGATGCTGACCCTCTCGGTTGGCATGGATATAGATCAACAGTCCATGTTCGTGGCCATGCTCGACAGCTACTTTGACGGCGAGGTTGGCAGGTTGATCGCGATGAGCAGACTGATCTCGCAGAACCTACCCAATATGGACCCCGCCAAAGGCCTCGCCCTTACCCTTGAAGCCGAACAAGAGCTGATCATCGACCGTAACCTTGCGTGGATGCCTGTGATTAGCGCCGCTGTGGCCGCGCACGATAATATCATGATCGCCGTCGGTGCCGCACATCTGCCAGATGAAAACGGGCTTGTGGCCCTGCTTGCGGCCGACGGCTGGGCGATCACGCCGTTCTAGACGTCACCCCAGTCGGCAATCCCCTTGCGGCCCACATCGGTTAGTCCGTAGACACCGCGACTGACCCGTATGAACCAGCCATAGTGATCGGCGGCCATGATCTTCGTCGCCGCTGGCACCTCGGCCCATGCCTTGACCTTCGCGCCCGTGCTGGGTCCATGCACCGCCAGAAACCGCGCACATAATAGCGCATCTTGGCGGTAGCCCGTTACAATGCCGTGGCGCGTGGCCCCGCCCTCATTCGGATCTCCCCTGAGGCGGTCAAAAGCCTTGAGCAACCGCTTGGCCGCTTTCGGCTGCTTGCGCGGCACATAGCCACCGGGATCGGCCTGTGCTGTCACATGACCATCACGCAACCTTACCGTCAGCACGCCCAAACCCACGCGGCGGGCCAGTTTCACATTGTCTTTCAACGCCTTTTGCGCGGCCCGACCGTCCTTCTCTGGGACAGCGACATAGACCAAATCGGACACACTCAGCCGATCAATCCCCTGATGAAACAACGCCAGTGTGAACCCGAGTTTCAGCTCGACCAGCAGCGGCGGCTCTTTGTCGCGCAACGCCATCACGTCAACCGCGCCAACCTCGCCCTTCACCTTATAGCCTTGTGTCTCCAAGAACCGTTTGACCGGCCCATAAAGATCAGCCTCGCGTGGTTTCACCATAACACATACCTGCCATGGGCAATCAGCAACGTGACAGCCGTAGCATTCCCTTCTATAAGCCGCCCAAATTCTCCCAGATTTAAGGCAAAATGACAATGACAACACTGATCTTTGGACATAAAGCACCTGACACTGATTCCCTTGGCTCCGCGCTGATCTGGGAATGGTTCATGAACCACACTGGCACGAAGGCTGAAGCGCGCCTTTTGGGCACACCAAACACCGAGGCCGCATTTGTAGCTTCCCGCTGGGGCTTCGATCTGCCAAAAATCATCGCAGACGTGGCAGACGGCCAGTCTTGTGTAATCGTTGACACCAACAACCCTGCGGAATTGCCAGCCAACATCAACGGCGCAAACGTCACCGCGATCATCGACCACCACAAGTTGGTCGGCGGTCTGGAAACAGCTGGGCCAATCGACATCACGATCCGCCCGCTTGCTTGCACCGCGACAATCATGCACGACCTGATGGGCGAGCACGCAAGCCACATGCCAGACAACGTCAAAGGCTTGGTTCTGTCCTGCATCATCTCCGACACGCTTGAATTCCGCTCGCCAACAACCACAGCCGTGGACAAGGCATTGGCCGAAGAACTCGCTGTTGATTTAGGCATCGACCTGAACGCCTACGCGACTGAAATGTTCGAAGCGAAATCCGACATCTCGTCCTTCTTCGACGCAGAACTGCTGCGCATGGACAGCAAAGAATACAGCATCGGCGACACCAAATTCCGCGTATCGGTTCTAGAAACCACAGCGCCAAAGATCGTCATCGACCGCAAAGCCTCCATCATGGAAACGATGACAACCGTGGCTGCCGAAGACGGCGTTGACCAAGTGCTGCTCTTCGTCGTCGACATCCTGCGTGAAGAAGCGACGATGATGATCCCGAACGCCCTGTCCAAAATAGTGGCCGAGGCATCATTCGGCGCGACAGTCACAGGCGACACCGTGGTCCTTCCGGGCATCATGAGCCGGAAAAAGCAGATCATCCCAAATCTGAAGACTTCCTAAAATATCTGAAAAGGGGCGCGCATGACGCGCCCCTTTTCTTTGGTGCACGCGCAGTGCACACTCGGTGCACGCTCGGTGCACGTAAATCACACCCCAAAACCCCCGACATCAAAGGCCGCCAAATGACCCAGATCATCACATCTTTCGACGAAATTTCCGACCAATATGACGTCGCATTTGTTGATCTTTGGGGCTGCATGCACAACGGAATCGTGCCTTTCGCCGACGCCGTGAAAGCCATGCAAACTTACCGCGCAAAAGGCGGCGTTGTGGTCCTTGTCACCAACTCTCCTCGCCCACGGTTTTCGGTCAAAACCCAACTGGATGAGATCGGTGTTGCCGCTAATTCCTACGACACCATCGCCACCTCGGGCGACAGTGCGCGTGCCGCAATGTTCCAAGGTGTCGTTGGCAATAAAGTCTATTTCATGGGCGACAATGAGCGTGACGCCGACTTCTTTAAGCCTTTGGAAATCATCAAAAATCCTGTAGAAATCGAACGCGTCAAACTGACCGAGGCCGAAGGCATCGTTTGCTGCGGCCCCTTTGACACTCAGGCCGATCCTGACATCAATCGCCCCGAATTTCTCTATGCCCGCGAGAAGGGTATGAAGCTCTTATGCGCCAACCCCGACATCATCGTGGACCGCGGCGAAGAGCGCCAATGGTGCGCCGGTGCGCTTGCTGCGCTCTACACCGAAATGGGCGGGACGAGCCTCTATTTCGGCAAGCCGCACGGCCCCATCTACGACCTCGCCCGCCGCCGCTACGCCGCATTAAGCGTCGCGAAAGATGACCCGCGTATCATCTGCATCGGCGACGGGATTCGCACGGATGTTTTGGGCGGCATGCAAGAGGACCTCGACACCCTTTTTATCACAGGCGGTCTTGCGGCGATTGAGACAAAAACCGACACACAACCCGATGCGGACGCCCTAAACGCTTATATCCAAACGGAAATGTTGTCTCCCAGCTTTGCTATCGGCTTTCTGCGCTAATCCCACTTAGGGGTTGATTTTTCTGCATCTGCAAAGTAATAAAGTTACAAATTAGACACTCGACGGGGTGTTTTATTACTTAGCGGAGACGGGAATGTTGGACAACGCACCACGCGGTACCATCTGTATCGAAGACATCGAAATCGGCATGATCCGGTCAATCCAAAAGGTCGTGACCGATCAAGACATTGAAATGTTTGCGGAAATCTCCACCGATCACAACCCCGTGCACCTCGACGAAGAGTATGCCCAAGAGACCATCTTTGGCGGGCGCATCGCCCACGGCATGCTGACCGCGGGCCTGATCTCTGCCGTCATCGGCGAACAACTCCCCGGCCATGGTACTGTTTATCTTGGACAAACTCTGAAATTCCTCGCTCCCGTTCGCCCAGGCGATATGGTTCTGGCTGAGGTTGAGGTCACCGATATCGACCATTCCAAACGCCGCGTGACCATGAACACCCGCTGCCTTGTCGCGGGTAAAAAGGTACTCGTTGGTGACGCAACCGTGTTGGCACCTAGCCGGAAATTCGACTGATACTTGCACCCCCGCGCAACCCGCGCTACCCACGCATATGCGCATCATTCGTGACCCTTATTTCATCGACCCAACCGACCGCGGCGCAGCCGTGGCCATCGGGAATTTCGACGGCGTCCACCTTGGGCATCAGGCCGTCATCGACGTGGCCCGCAAGGCCGCAGCCGACAAAGGCGTGCCTTTAGGCATCCTCACGTTCGAGCCGCACCCGCGCGCGTTTTTCTCGAAAGATAACAACCCCTTCCGCCTGATGAACGCAGAAGCAAAGGCCAATCGCCTCGCAAAACTTGGCGTTGAAAAGCTCTATGAAATGCCGTTCAACGCGGGCCTGTCTGGCCTCACGGACCGCGAATTTGCACAGACCGTGATTACCGATCAATTGGGTCTGACCCATGTCGTTGTGGGCGCTGATTTCTGCTTTGGCAAAGGTCGCAAGGGCACCGTCGAATCTCTCACCGCGTACGGCGCGGAAATGGGCTTCGGCGTCACCATCGCCCCGCTCTTGTCCATCGGCTCCGAAGAAGTCTCTTCCACCGCGATCCGCACCGCCTTGACCGAGGGCCGCCCGCAAGATGCAGCCTTAATGCTTGGCCACTGGCACCGCTTGGAAAATCAAGTGATTCGCGGCGAACAGCGCGGCCGCATCCTCGGCTACCCCACCGCCAACATGTCGATCGACGACCTGCACCCGCCAAAATTCGGCGTCTATGCAGTCAAAGTCACCGTTCTCGACGGCACTCACGCGGGCCGCTACGACGGGGCTGCCTCCATCGGCATCCGCCCGATGTTTGGCGAAAACAAACCGAACTGCGAAAGCTTTCTCTTTGATTTCAAAGGAGATCTTTACGGTGCCACCCTCTCCGTCGCGCTCGTCGAATACCTGCGTCCAGAGCTGAAATTCGACGGGTTAGACGCACTCATCACCCAAATGGACGCCGACTGCGCCCGCGCAAGGGAAATACTCGCCGATGTCTGAAATTCCCCGCAATGACCTGCGCCCAGAGTTCTGGAAAACCGTCCCGATGGACGATTTCACCAAGCCCGAATGGGAAGCGGTATGCGACGGCTGCGGCAAATGCTGCCTGAACAAACTCGAAGACGAAGACACAGGCGAGGTCGATTTGACCCGTGTGTCCTGTCGCCTTCTAGACGGCTCCACATGCCTATGCAGCAAATACGCCCTGCGCCGCCAATACGTGCCAGAATGCATTCAACTGACACCTAAGACGCTGGAAGATAACATGTATTGGCTGCCTAAAACCTGCGGCTACCGCCTTGTGTCCGAGGGTCGCGACCTGTTCGACTGGCACCCGCTGATCTCTGGCAATGCCGAATCCGTGCATGCGGCTGGTGTCTCCATGCGCGGCCGTGTGGTCAACGAAAAAGACGTCAATGAAGACGACTGGGACGACTATATCATCGAGGAGCCAACCTAAATGTATTTCGCATCCGACAACGCAGGCCCCGCCCACCCGAAGGTTCTAGAGGCGCTTGTCGCCGCGAACACTGGCTACGCCATGGGCTACGGCGCCGACCCGATCATGGAAGAGGTGCGCCAGATGGTGCGCGACATGTTTGAAGCCCCAGACGCCGCCGTTTACCTGACCGCGACGGGTACCGCTGCAAACGCTATCCTCTTGGCAACGCTTGCAAATCCGTGGGACACGATCTTTTGCGCGCCAATGGCACACATCCAAGAAGACGAGTGCAACGCGCCGGAGTTCTACTCAAATGCCAAGCTGACGTTGGTCCCCGCTGTAGACGCAAAAATGACACCTGACGCCCTGCGCGCGGCCATGCTGGCCGAGCAGACACGCGGCGTTCATGGACCTCAGCGCGGCCCCGTTTCCATCACGCAAGTGACCGAAAAAGGTACGATCCACACGGTCGATGAAATCCGCGCCCTGTCTGACGTCGCCCGCGAGTTCGGCTCAAAGGTCCACCTCGACGGCGCTCGCTTCTGCAACGCTCTCGTGGCGCTTGGCTGCACGGCGGCGGAAATGACATGGAAAGCGGGCGTTGATGTGGTCAGCTTCGGCGGCACGAAAAACGGCCTGATGGGCGTGGAAGCTTGCGTCATCTTCGATCCTAAACTCGCATGGGAATTTGAGCTGCGGCGCAAGCGCGGCGGGCATCTGTTCTCCAAACACCGCTTCTTGTCCGCACAAATGAAAGCCTACCTCACAGGCGATCTCTGGCGAGAGATGGCCATATCGGCAAACGCATCTTGCACGCGCCTTGCCGAGGGCCTGCGCGGTCACAACACCGCCGAGCTCCTCTATGAGCCACAAGCCAATATGATCTTCGTCAACCTGCCCCGCCGCGACCACCAACGGCTGATGGCGGCAGGTGCCGTCTATTACACAATGGGCGGCGATCCCGCGACGGGTGATCCCGACGAGATGATCCCCGCCCGCCTTGTCACCGATTGGTCAATGACGAATGAGGGCGTGGACCAGTTCCTGCAAATCCTGCGCGCTTAGCGCTTCTTCTGATCCCAAATACCTCGGGGGGCAGCTTTGCTGCGGGGGCAGCGCCCCTCAGAGTTTCCCACTCAAAACGGCTTCAAGATCGTCCAAACGGTCTTGGCCCCACAGGCGTTCGCCCTTGTCGGTGATAAAGAATGGTGCCCCAAAGACACCGCGCGACACTGCCTCCTCAAGGTTGCTCGCAAAGGTCTCTGCGCCGGTCAAAAGACCGCTATCAGCCAGTCCAGCGTCGAAACCGGCGCCCTCCAGACACGCGCGGATCACCTCATCAGTCGCGATATCCTCATCCTTGGCCCAGCAGGTCGCGCCAAAGGAATGGACCAATTTGCCCAAATCACCGCCTCCCGCATTCTGTGCCGCAATGATCGCATAGCCAGACGGTGCGCCATTGGTTGGCCAATAAGCGGGCTTTAAATTCAACGGAAAACCCGCCAAGGCCGCTCGTCGGCGCATGTCTTGCAGGCGATATTCCTGACGGTTCGGGTGGCGATCTTTCGGCGGCAGGCCGCCCGTGCGGGCAAACAGCGCCATAATATCCATCGGTTTATAGGTGATCGTCGCGCCATTCTTCGCAGCGATCTCTTCGACACGGGTGCCGTTAAGGTAGGTGAACGGCGATAATGTTGAAAAGAAATAGTCGATATGTGGCATTTCTTGCTCCAATGGGGATGCTGTTTGTTTGCCTGACCGTAGCCATGTGTTAATCGGTGTCAACGTCACGATTCTGTCGCATCAGAAACTTTAGCCTTCTGCCAAAGGACCGCATCCCATGCCCATCACCACTGCACCAAAGCTGATTTCCGGCAATGCCAACCAGCCTCTCGCCCAAGCCGTCGCATCACGCATGTCGATGCACCGTGGCGTAAAAGTCGGCCTTGTCGATGCGCGGGTAGAACGGTTCAACGATGGCGAGATTTTCGTCGAGGTTTACGAGAACGTGCGCGGCGAGGATATGTATATCCTTCAGCCAACATCGAACCCGGCCAACGACAATCTGATGGAATTGCTCATCATTGCTGACGCGCTGCGCCGTTCTTCTGCCGCACGTATCACCGCCGTAATCCCCTACTTCGGTTACGCCCGCCAAGATCGCCGCTCTAAGGCGCGCACGCCAATCACCGCGAAACTCGTGGCCAATATGATGGTTGAGTCAGGCATAGAGCGCATCCTCACCCTCGATCTACATGCGACGCAGATCCAAGGTTTCTTTGATATTCCCGTCGATAACCTCTACGCTTCCCCTGTTTTTGCGCTCGACGTGATGCATCACTTCAAGGGCAACATGGATGATGTGATGGTTGTGTCCCCTGATGTCGGTGGCGTGGCCCGTGCGCGTGATTTGGCACAACGTATTAACGCGCCCCTCTCCATCGTGGACAAACGTCGCGGTAAGCCCGGAGAAGTGGCTGAAATGACCGTGATCGGTGATGTGAAAGACCGCGTCTGCCTGATCGTGGACGATATCGTCGATACGGCCGGCACCCTATGTAAAGCTGCCGAAGTGTTGATGGAAAACGGTGCGAAAGAAGTACACTCCTACATCACGCACGGCGTTCTTTCAGGCCCGGCGGTGGACCGTATCGGTAAATCTGTGATGAAGAACCTTGTGATCAGCGACACGATCCAAGCAACGGATGCGGTCAAGAATTGCCCGAATATCCGCATCGTGCCAACCGCACCGATGTTTGCCCAAGCGATCCTGAACACATGGAATGGCACATCCGTTTCGTCCCTGTTCGATCATAAGACGCTGGGTCCAATCTACGAAGGTATGTACCGGTCTTAAAGATCCCAGACGTCATCGGCGCGCACGGCGCCCATTGACTGCCACGCCACGCGACAGCGGGCGACCTTTGTGTCGCCCCACGTCCGAAACACGATAACAAAGCCAGCGTTTGTAATGTCTTCGGCCTGCACATCAAAACGTATGTTGGTCTCACTCGAAGCGTCGAGCATCGACACCGAGACGTAGACGACAGGGCGGTCGATGTATTTTTCAGAAAATGCCACAGTCATACGCGTATTGCGCGAGCCATCGCCCGTCCACATTTCGCCGTCATGTTCGAAATCTGAAAACAGAACGACATCGCCCTGATCAATTCCGATGACGTTATTTTCCATTTTACGCATGTTGCGGTCCGATTTCTTATCTGCTCTCAACTGCCTTTAATGCATGAATTTGTCAAAAAAAGGGTTAACAAAAGAAAAAAAGGCCCCGCATCGCGAGGCCTTTTACGCATTTTATCGACGCTTAGTTGTTTGCAGTGAGGCCAATGTGACCGCCAATGGCAACCATATCCGCCAAAAGTTTTGCTGCATCATCAACCGGACCAGGTTCGTTTTTGAAAACTTCCTTGGCTGAGTTATAAGCTTCTTTTGCTTCGCTAAGCATCTCGTCAAAGACCTCTTGCGTCATCTCGGCGCGTGGCAATGCCTGCTCTGCAAGAACAGACACTGTTGTCGCCGTGATTTCAGCAAAGCCGCCGGAAACGACATATTCATCGGTCCCGCCAGCATGCAAAACCCGCAATACGCCGGGGCGCAACGTGGTGATAGTTGGCGCATGATTAGCCATAGCTGTCATGTCGCCATCCGCACCTGGGATCTGCACTTCGGTCGCCTCAACAGAGGCCAAGCGGCGCTCTGGAGAGACAAGATCGAATTGTACGTTTGCCATGTTTTCGGCTCCTTACGCGGCAGCTGCCGCCATTTTTTCTGCCTTAGCAATCACTTCGTTGATGCCGCCAACCATGTAGAAGGCGTTCTCTGGAAGGTGATCGTACTCGCCAGCAACAACTGCTTTGAAGGACGCGATTGTGTCTTCCAAGGCAACCTGAACACCAGGGGAGCCTGTGAAGACCTGAGCCACGTCGAACGGCTGCGACAGGAACTTTTCGAGCTTACGTGCACGGGTAACTGTCAGCTTGTCGTCTTCTGACAATTCGTCCATGCCCAAAATCGCGATGATATCCTGAAGCGACTTGTAGCGTTGCAGAGTCTGCTGAACATCGTTTGCAACTGCATAGTGCTCTTCGCCAACAATCGCTGGGTCAAGAAGACGCGATGTGGAATCGAGCGGGTCAACAGCTGGGTAAATACCCTTCTCGGAGATCGCACGGTTAAGAACCGTTGTCGCATCCAAGTGAGCAAAGGACGTCGCAGGCGCAGGGTCTGTAAGGTCATCGGCAGGTACGTAGATCGCCTGAACGGATGTAATGGAGCCGTTCTTTGTCGATGTAATGCGTTCCTGCATCTGGCCCATGTCTGTCGCCAATGTTGGCTGGTAGCCCACTGCGGAAGGAATACGGCCCAAGAGCGCGGAAACCTCGGAGCCCGCTTGTGTAAAGCGGAAGATGTTGTCCACGAAGAACAGAACGTCTGTACCAGACTGGTCACGGAACGATTCCGCCATTGTCAAACCTGACAAAGCAACACGCATACGCGCACCTGGAGGCTCGTTCATCTGACCGTACACAAGTGCCACTTTGGACTTTGTCAGATCGTCTGCGTTGATAACGCCGGATTCGATGAATTCGTAGTAAAGGTCGTTACCCTCACGTGTCCGCTCGCCCACACCCGCAAATACGGAGTAGCCAGAGTGAACCTTAGCGATGTTGTTGATCAATTCCTGAATAAGAACTGTCTTACCAACACCCGCACCACCGAACAGACCAATTTTACCGCCCTTCGCGTAAGGCGCGAGAAGGTCGATAACTTTTATACCTGTTACGAGCACTTCGGACGCAGTGGACTGCTCCTCGAATGCTGGTGCTTCAGCGTGAATAGAGCGACGCTCTTTTGTCAGGATCGGGCCTTTTTCGTCAACCGGATCACCAACAACGTTCATGATACGACCAAGTGTCGCGTCACCAACTGGCACCTGAATTGTCGCATCTGTGTCGGTCACTTCTTGACCACGAACGAGACCTTCAGTTGCGTCCATAGCGATACAGCGCACTGTGTTTTCACCAAGGTGCTGTGCCACTTCCATGGTCAGCATCTTGCCGTTGTTGTCTGTTGTCAGCGCGTTCAAAATCTGTGGCAGGTCGTTACCGAACTGCACGTCAACGACGGCGCCGATGATCTGGATGATCTTGCCTTTAGCGTTTGCCATAAGTGTTTTCTCCGTTTAGAGCGCTTCCGCGCCCGAAATAATTTCAATCAGCTCGTTGGTGATCTTCGCCTGACGCGAGCGGTTAAACTCGATGGTCAGCTTGTCGATCATGTCACCAGCGTTGCGTGTCGCGTTGTCCATTGCTGACATACGGGCACCCTGCTCGGATGCGGCGTTTTCAAGCAATGCAGCAAAGATCTGCGTGGCCACACCGCGCGGCAAAAGATCAGCCAAGATGGCATCCTCTGACGGCTCGTAGTCGTAAAGGGATGCTTCTGAACCCTCCACAGCTTCGAACTTTGCAGGGATAACCTGCAAGGCGGTTGGGTATTGGGTCACAACGTTTTCAAAGCGTGCAAAGAAGATCGTCGCGATATCGAATTCGCCACCATCAAACTTTGCCAAGATGTCCTTGGCGATGCTTTGTGCGTTATTGTAGCTCACCCGCTTTACAGCGGACAAATCTACATGCTCGACAAAGTGCGCGCCAAGATCGCGCTTGATTACGTCACGGCCTTTTTTGCCGACAGTCACGATTTTCACCGTTTTGCCTTGGGCCAACAGCTTTTGCGCATGTGTGCGCGCCAGCTTTGCGATGTTGCCGTTAAAGCCGCCGCACAGACCACGTTCAGCCGTCATCACCACCAAAAGGTGGGTCTGATCGCTGCCCGTGCCCGAAAGCAACTTTGGAGCGGCCGCAGAGCCAGCAGACCCAGACGCAAGCCCAGCCATGACCGCATTAAAGCGCTCAGTGTAAGGGCGGGACGCCTCGGCTGCTTCTTGGGCGCGGCGCAATTTTGCTGCCGCGACCATCTGCATCGCCTTTGTGATCTTGCGGGTCGATTTGACCGACGCGATCCGTGTTTTAAGGTCCTTAAGACTAGGCATTAGCTAAGTCTCCTTCTCTCAAGAAAGGGTTCAGGCGAAATCTTTGGCGAACGCGTCAATAGCGGCCTTGATCTTGTCTTCTGCCTCACCTTTGATCTTTGGATCTTCTTTTGTGATCATCTCAAGCACAGCCTTGCCGTTTGTGCGCAGGTGCTTAAGCAAACCAGCTTCAAAACGACCAACATCCTTTACGGCGATCTTATCAAGGTAACCCTTGGTGCCTGCATAGATGACGCAGACGATCTCGGCGTTGGACAGTGGTGAATACTGTGGCTGCTTCATAAGCTCGGTCAGACGTGCACCACGGTTCAGCAACTGCTGTGTGGACGCATCAAGATCAGAACCAAACTGCGCAAACGCAGCCATTTCGCGGTACTGAGCAAGCTCAAGCTTAACCGGACCAGCAACAGATTTCATCGCGTTTGTCTGCGCGGCGGAACCAACGCGGGAAACGGACAGACCTGTGTTCACAGCTGGGCGGATACCTTGGAAGAACAATTCAGTTTCCAAGAAGATCTGACCGTCAGTGATCGAAATCACGTTTGTAGGAATAAACGCAGAAACGTCGCCGCCCTGAGTTTCAATGATTGGCAGCGCTGTCAAAGAGCCGGAACCATTGTCTTCGTTAAGCTTCGCAGAACGCTCAAGCAAACGCGAGTGAAGATAGAAAACGTCACCTGGGTAAGCTTCACGCCCTGGTGGACGACGAAGCAAAAGCGACATCTGGCGGTAGGACACAGCCTGCTTGGAAAGGTCATCATAGATGATCAATGCGTGGCGGCCATTGTCACGGAAGTGCTCTGCCATCGCAGTCGCAGCGTATGGTGCAAGGAACTGCATCGGTGCTGGATCGGAAGCGGTCGCAGCAACAACGATTGTATATTCAATCGCGCCGGACTCTTCGAGTTTCTTAACTAACTGGGCAACAGTCGAACGCTTCTGGCCGATTGCGACGTATACGCAGTACAGCTTTTCGCCTTCGGTTTTCGCAGCGTCGTTGTAAGACTTCTGGTTCAGGATCGTGTCGAGCGCGATCGCTGTTTTACCTGTCTGACGGTCACCAATGATCAATTCGCGCTGGCCACGGCCAACTGGGATCATGGAGTCTACGGATTTCAGACCAGTCGCCATTGGCTCGTGAACCGATTTACGTGGGATAATGCCTGGCGCCTTAGAGTCAGCAACCGCACGCTTCTTGGCCTTGATTGGGCCTTTGCCGTCAAGTGGGTTACCAAGACCGTCAACAACGCGGCCCAAAAGCTCGTCACCAACTGGAACGTCCACGATGGACTTGGTGCGCTTCACAACGTCACCTTCTTTAATGTCACGGTCGGAACCGAAGATAACAACACCAACGTTGTCAGCCTCTAAGTTCAAGGCCATGCCGCGAATACCACCTGGGAATTCGACCATTTCACCCGCTTGGACATTGTCCAAACCGTATACACGCGCAATACCGTCACCGACGGAAAGCACGCGGCCAACTTCGGCCACTTCGGCCTCTTGGCCAAAGTTCTTGATCTGGTCCTTAAGGATCGCAGAGATTTCAGACGCTTGGATCGCCATGTTATCCGACCTCTTTCATTGTGTTCTGGAGAGCATTGAGCTTGGATTTGATAGACGTATCGATCATCTTCGACCCAACTTTTACAATAAGACCGCCGATGATGCTTTCATCAACGATCGCTTTGATTTTCACGTCGGCGCCAATTTGCGCCTTGAGTGTTTTTGCGAGCTTGTCGGCTTGCGCCTTGGCAAGCTCTTTCGCAGATGTTACTTCTGCGGTCACTTCACCCTTATGGGTGGCGATCAAATCGCGCAGCGACGACACAAGTTGTGGCAACACAAACAAGCGACGCTTTTGCGCAAGAAGCGCAAGAACATTGACTGTTGTCTTGGACAACTTCATCTTTTTGGCAACAGCGCTGATCGCTGTTTCCTGTTCGTCGCGGCTGTACAATGGCGATGAAAGCAAAGTCCGCAGATCCGCGCTTTCAGCCATTGCGGCGTCAAGTACGTCTACATCCTTTTCAAGCGCTGGTAGCGCTTTGCCTTCTACGGCCAGATCAAACACGGCTGTCGCATAGCGCGCAGCGATGCTTGTGGAAACTCCTACTGTTTCGGACACGTCCACCCTTCCGATGTCTCAGGCCCAGTCCCACCACCAGATCGCGGTGACAGGAGGGCAGCTTAGTCTCATCCTCACAATTACGTCAGGACAGCAAAATCAGGGCCGATGTAGCAGAGCGTTTGCATCGTCGCAACCGCCTTGCGTGGTCAAATTGTCGCCTTTCACCCAACTATTTTGCGTGAGCGCAAACAACTCAACGCGGCATGTCGCAGATATCTTGACGTTACGGCCCTCTGCAAAAGATCACAAAGCCGCCTTAAATTGATCCGATTGTCGTGTTTTATAGATTGTTAACACCATTTTGCACCTATGAGAGAGACTTGTCGCTATGTATTTTGATTATTTAATTATGGCTTTCGTGGGCTACGGGATCATCGACGCCTTTATGGGCTACGGTGACGAATCTGACCCGATTGATGAAACTGGTGCGGTCCCAGATACCGAAACTGACCCAGATTTGGGCGAAACACCTGATCCTGATACAGGCGATTCTGACCCTGACTATGTGTCGGGGCCAACGACGATCCTAACCACAACCAATGGCGAGACGTCGACCACAACCTTTGACGACGTCGATTTTGGTGTCGCTCCAACGGTCCTTGGCACTGACGAGCGCGACCAGATTGACGCAAGTGACGACACCGGCCTTGAGATCAACATCGAGGCGGGCGCTGGCGACGACAACATCAGCTTTGGCGCGAGCGTTGATGGCGGCGAAGGCGTTGACGTCTTGGCGCTCTCAGTGACGGGCAACGCTTTGGCCTCCAACTCTGACGCAGGCACCATTGACCTCACCGATAGCGACGACGCGCTTGTAGTCAACTTTGAAGACGGCACCCCAGAATTCGTGCATGCTGTGCGCGGCCAGACCATCACAGAAGTCGACGGCGTGACGATCCAAACCGACTGGCCAAACCGACTGGATCGACTACTATGTTTCCGACAATGCGGATCTCGGCGCGGATAATCTGGATGCCGATAATCTCTTTGCGGCAACCGACGCGACACGTGTTTTCCGCGCGACCATTGGCGAAGGCACCGACGATTTCCCTGCCGACATCAACGAAACCCCAACGGTGCAATTTAACCGCACAATTGCCATCATGGTCGATACAACAGACTTTTAATGCCCGCGTACCGTTTCTGGGGTCGCTCCAATCCCCTCAAGGGCGCGCAAAGGGCGGCGCACACGCTCACTTAATCCGGGGCGGGTTGGCGCCGCCATTTGCTTTGAGACCTCGACCATCAAAACCCCGCCAGCAACCACGACGGGCAGTTTATGCCCCAGTGTTTCCAGCATGCCCGCCGCTTTGCGCCAAATCCTGCGGTGCGAGGGCGGTTGATAAAGCGTGGAGAGCGAGCGCTCGGTCACGAACTGATGCTTGCGCAACTGTGCGTCTAACTGCCCGAGTGAATAGGGCCGTCCGTAACCAAACGGCGTTTTGTCAGAACGCGACCACAATCCCGCACGGTTCGGCACGATAAAGACCGCCCGCCCACCGGGCCCAAGCACGCGCCAGCATTCATCGAGCAAAGCCGTTGGATTGTCCGACGTCTCCAACCCATGCATGACCACCAGCTTATCGACCTGCCCTGTTTGCACCGGCCAAATCGTATCTTCACATAAGACACTCACATTCGGTTGCCCCGCGGGCCAAGGCATCACGCCCTGAGGGCCGGGCATCAATCCTGTGACCCGACGCGCATCAGCCAGATAGGGACGCAATAGCGGCACCGCAAAGCCAAAGCCCACAACAGTTTGCCCCTTGGCCTCAGGCCAGAGTTTGACCAGATC